>ERZ808245.340-NODE-340-length-25199-cov-12.291123_pt1 | contig 25199 bp, 24 predicted proteins | sample MGYA00521243_ERZ808245 | MGnify/ENA primary metagenome ERZ808245 (study PRJEB31516, sample SAMN03275576) | gut metagenome | biome: mammalia-associated habitat; material: feces | host: Papio cynocephalus | place: Kenya | collected 2012-07-07 ... | reverse complement strand
TGAGTCAAGAAAAAAGAATCAGGAAGTTTATAGATTTCTCTAGAGAAGAGGCTCGGGAGGAAGGACTAGAAGCTGGCATTGCTATTGAGTCCTGTAGAGTTACTGAAACAATTAGTAGTCTCACCATTCCTGAGGAACTTAAAAAAGAGATCTTAGAGGCGCTCAAAAAATAGTTTTTAAAAGGCCATCCGAAATCTTAGGACGGCCTTCATTGTTTTATAGGATATGATCTAAAAAATCCTTAGTTCTTTGCTCTTTTGGGGAGGTGAACATATTTTCAGGCTTTCCTTCTTCAATAATTACGCCATCAGCCATGAAGATAACTTTATCTGCGGCAGCTTTTGCAAATCCCATTTCGTGTGTTACTAAAAGCATTGTCATTCCACTTTTTGCCAATGATAGCATTACATCAAGAACCTCTTTAATCATCTCTGGGTCTAGTGCGGATGTTGGTTCATCAAAAAGCATTGCTTTTGGTTCCATAGCTAAGGCGCGTGCAATAGCTACACGTTGCTGTTGCCCTCCAGATAGTTGATGTGGTTTCTGGTTAGCTTTATCTTCAAGACCTACTCTTTTTAATAGAGCCATTGCTTTCTTTTCTGCTTCAGCTTTACTGATTTTCTTTACTTTAATTGGTGCAAGCGTGATGTTTTCTAATACAGTAAGATGAGGGAAAAGATTAAATGACTGGAAAACCATTCCAACCTCTTCTCTTATTTTTCTTATGTCTGTTTTTTCATTCATTATGTCTACACCATCAATTGTTATAGATCCACTTTGGGCTTTCTCTATACCATTTACAGTTCTAAGAAGAGTAGACTTTCCGCTTCCACTTGGTCCAATAATTACGACGACCTCTCCATCATTTACAGTTAAAGATGCATTCTTTACTGCATGAAGAACAGTTCCGTCATTGTTTATGTAATCTTTGTATAAGTTTTTGATTTCTATTTTAGCCATTTTTGTGTAATCTCTCCTCCATTAAACCTACTAGTCTAGAAAGAATGAGTGTAAGAATAAGATAAATAAGAGCGACAATTAACATTGTTTGTAAAGATAAAAATGTTCTTGAAATATATTCTCTTCCACGCTTTAGAATATCTGAAAGTGCAAGAATAGATACCAAAGAAGAATCCTTAAGCATAGATATAAACTCGTTACCAATGGCAGGTAAAACAACCTTAAATGTTTGAGGAAGGATTACGTGTATAAATGTTTGGCTTTTGCTTAATCCTAATGCAGTTGCTGCTTCAGTTTGTCCCTTTGGTATTGATTGAATGCCAGCTCTAATAATTTCTCCCATATAAGCGCCAAAACAGATTGAAAGGGCGACAATTGCAGCTACAATTCCTTCTATATGTATTAAAGAGCCTAGTGCATAGTAGAGGAACATCAATTGAACGAGGAGAGGAATTCCTCTAATAAGTTCAACATAAACGCCACATAGTTGATTGATAAATCTATTTTTTGATGAAGAGCCAAGACCTGTAAGTGTACCAATTAAAACAGCACCAAGAATTGCAAAAATAGTACATTCAAATGTGGTAGGTATACCAGTAACGGTGTAGACAAAAATCTTCCAATATACATCTGGTTTTAAAGCACATAACAAGATTAAAAGCACAACAGAACCTATAAAAGTTAGACGCCAAGAGGTGATGAGGTGTTTGTTAGCCTTTTTAGGTATTAGAACACCATCTGTCATAGCAATTACAGTTGGCTCTTTTTTTGTTTCTGTAGGATCGACAGATATTACCTTATCTTTAATTTCTTTTACTGGTTTATGATTGATGTCCATATTTTTTCCTTATCATTTCATAGTAAAAGGCCAGAGGGGAGAGAAAACCCTCTGACCAAAAGGAGTCAATTATATTAATTATTTAAGACCATATTTAGCTTTGAGCTCATTCATCTTTCCATTCTCACTTACTTTCTTTAAACCTTCGTTGAGAATAGAAAGAAGCTCTGTATTTCCTTTCTTTACAGCCATTCCCATATCATCAGAATTTTCAAATGATCCAGCAATTTTTAGAACTTTAGAATAGTTATCGTTTGTGAGAACAAAGTCCTCTGCTACAACACTATCAAGAACAACAGCATCGAGATTGCCATTAGCTAAGTCAAGAACTGCAGAAGGTGCTTCATCGTATGTAGAAACAGTTAAGCCAATATCTTCACAGGCAAACTGACATGTTGAGCCAAGTTGAGCACCAACTTTTTTATTTTCTAAGTCACCTTCATTTTTGATATCTGTATTATCGTTCTTTGTAACAATAGAGAGTGCAAATTGAAGAATAGGTGTTGTAAAGTCAACGCTAGCCTTTCTTTCATCTGTAATTGTTAATCCAGAAGCACCGATATCATACTGACCACCCTGTACTCCTGCAATAATCCCATCAAAAGAAACGTTAGCAATTTCAACTTTAATTCCCATTTCTTCGGCCACTGCCTTAATAAGTTCTACTTCATATCCAACGGCATTTCCATTATCGTCAATGTACTCTAGAGGAGGGTAGTCACAAGATACAGCAACTGTGTAAACCTTATCTTCTTTCTTTTCAGAAGAACCCTGTGCAAAAATAACTGAAGATGCTAGTAAGACAATTAATAATAGAGAGAGGAATTTTTTCATTTTTTATATCCTTGTTTGTATATTTATTTAAGATGTGCATACGATAGTCTCTTTTGGTATATAGGTCAACCACTTTTATGCATAAAAATACAAAAATTATAAAATACTTCTAGAAAATGGGGTATAAATTTTCTGTTTATCAAACATAATTATTTATATAATAATGAGATATTTAAATAAAAAAGAGAGTATAAAAATTCATTAAATTGGCTTGTATTACAAAATATTTGAGAATAAATGACATTTAATATTCAAGAAAAGAGTAAAAAAATAAAAAAATAATGAATATTTATTCTATGAAAATGTGGCTTTAAAAAGGTATAAAAATACTAAAACAAGCTTTTTCAACTTTTAACTTCAATAAATAAGATAATAGATAAAAAGTTATTTTATTTTTTTCATTTTTTCTTTTTTTGTATTTTATAGCAAGAATATTGCTATGAAAATGGTGCACCAAAAATAGAATGTGTGCTAATGTTTCCTTATGGATAGACGCAATGTGACAATAAAGGATATAGCACTAAAAACAGGGGTATCAAAAAGTACTGTTTCGAGAGTACTTTGCAATGATGTTCATGTTAGTCCTGAAACAAGGGAAAAGGTGCTTGCCTGTGCGAAAGAGTTAGACTTTGAGCCTAATTACTTTGCAAAGGCATTAAAAACGCAAAGAAGCAAAACTATTGCATTCTTTGTTCCAAACATTGAAGTTATGATCTATCCGGCCATCATTCAGGCTATAGAAGATGAGACGCTGAAGAGGGGATATACAATTCTTTTATGTGATATCCAAGAAAACAAAGAGATTGCTAAAGAGTACATAAGAAAGCTCAAAAGTGGCAATGTTGATGGCTTTATATTTGCAACGGCCTTTTGGAATGAAAAAGATAACGAGGAAATATTAGAAGCAAAAGAGACAGGCCTTCCTTGCATAAATTTATTAAGAACAGACGATTCAAAGACTCCATCTGTTTGTCTAGATAATGCAAAAGGTTCTGAAATGGCTGTCAATTATCTTGTATCAAAGGGTAGACATAGAATTGCTTACTTGCAAGGTCAGGAAGAATTAAAGCTCTATCGTGATAGATACAAAGGATATTTGGATGCATTAAAGAAAAATAATCTTGCTTATGACGAAAAGTTAGTATGGCATGGAATAGAAAACGCCAATGTTGTTGTCTCTAGGGAACTTACTAGAGTTCTTAATGAAGGCATTGAATTTGATGCCATACTTTGCTCAAGCGACAACCTTGCAGTTGCAACGGTACATACTCTTAGTCAGTTAGGTAAAACTGTCCCAGGTGACGTTGCGATTATTGGCTATGATAATGTTCCAATTTCTGAGTTACTTGTTCCACGACTTACGGCAATTAGCCAGCCCTTTAAAGAAATGGGAAGAAAGGCTGTAAATGTTTTAGTTGACATGATAGAAGGTAAACTCAACGACAATGAAAAGAGTTACATTTTTGATCCTACTTTGATTGAAAGAGATACCGTAATATAAAAAGAACCAAGAAATTGTAAAAAATCGGCATTAATACGATATTTTTTTCTTTACTTCTCCCCAAAAGTGTGTAATAAAGAAGTCGTGGGAACGATTCCATGAACTGTTCCATATTCAAAAAGGAGAAAAAAATGAAGAAAGCAATTGCTATTGTGATGGCGTTATTAGTCATGTGTTCAGCATTCGCAAATGGTTCTAGTGAAAGTGCTGGAAGCGGAACAATTACTATTGGTATTCTACAAGACACAACAGGTGCTACAGCAACCCTTGGAAAATCCGTACAGAAGGGTGTAGAGGATGCTATAAAAGATATCAACGCTGCAGGCGGAATCAATGGAAAGACAGTTAAGTACATTGAATATGATACAGCTGCTAATGTTGATACTGCTATTAGTGCATACATTAAAGCTGTTACAGTTGATCAGGTAGATTTCTTATTTGGACCACCTATTGCAAATATCGTATCAGGACTCAAAGCAACCACAGCTAGCTATGGTGTTCCTATGATTACATTTGCTGTTGACCCACTTTGCTATATGGATAACAGCGGCAACATCTATGAGTATCTCTTCTGTTCTCAGCCATCAACAGTTGTTCAGGGTCAGATTATGGCAGAATTCGCAATGCAGAATGGATTTAAGAATTTTGGTGTTTTCTATACCCAAGACAATTCTTACTCTGTTTCTCTTCTTGATCCATTTGTATCAACAATAAAGGCAAATGGTGGAACCATTGAAGATAAGAACATAATTGGTTATAACGCATCTGAAACAGATATTAAGACCTTAATCCAGCCTATTATCAAAGCAGGTGTTGATGCTATTTATTGTCCAAACTACACAGCTCCACTTGTTCTCATCAAGAAAGCTTGTGATGAGTTAGGATTTAAGGGTGCAATTATTACTGGTCTTGATGGTGCTCCAGCTTTCAATACTCAGGTTGGCGCAGATTGTTCTAATGTTTACTTCATCAACAACATCGACATCTATGAGACAGAAACTGCAAAGGCAATCAGTGAAAGATGCCAGGAAGTTGGTGCTCCTAATAAGTATTTCTTAGGTTATGACTCAATGCAGATGGCTGCAAAGGTTATGAGTGAAGTAGGAACAGATGGCAAGACAGTTGCTAATGCTCTTGCAACAGCTGAATATACAGGTTTAACAGGAACTATTAAGATTGATCCTGCAACACACATGCCAGTACTTGGTACACCTATGTTTATGTATAAGTATGATGGAACAACTCCTGTAATGTTACAGAAGTACCCAATCGATTAATCATATTTTAAATTCCCCCCGAAAAAACCTCATGGGCTTGCAGTTTTGCGAGCCCATGTCTAAAGGAAAATTCAATGTCATTTCAAACGCTTGTAAATGGTATCTCAACAGGTACTGTCTATGCATTAATTGCAATAGGCTTTGCTTTAGTTTTCAATATTTTGAAATTTTCAAACTTCTCATATGGTGCAACAATGACAGTCTCTGCATTTATTGCTTATTTCTTGGTTGCATCGAAAGGATGGGGTCTCTTTCCCACTTTAGTTTGTTCTGCACTTGCAGGAGCATTAATCAGTCTAATTGGTGAATTTGTTGGTTTTAGAAGAATATTAAAGAACCATTCCCCTTCAACATATTTCTTTGTTTCTTCAATTACATTAGGAACGCTTTACGAAGGAATAATAACACTTAAAACAGGAACAAATTTTTATGTCTATCCAAACTTTTTCAAAGAATCTTCAGTTTCTTTATTAGGTGCGGTAATTTCAAAAGAAAATATCATAATGCTTGTAATAAGCATACTAGCACTAGCAACTCTAGCTTTTATTCTTCAAAAAACTAGCATTGGTAGAGCAATAAGAGCTGTTTCTTTTGATCGCGATACAGCTCAACTTATGGGTATAAATGCAACACTTGTAATACAGGTTGTATTTGCAATATCTGGTGTGTTTGGAGGACTCGCTGGTTGCTTCTTAGGTATTAAATATACTCTTACTTCAACTTTAGGAAGCCTTGTTGTAAAAGGCTTTATTGCCTCTGTTATTGGAGGGTTAGGAAGCTTAACAGGTGCAGTAATAGGTGCAATGCTCCTAGGTATTATGGAAGCATTCTTCCTTAGTACAATAGGTTCTGGCTGGGCAACAATAGCTTCCTTTGCTGTAATGCTTATATTCCTTCTTGTTCGTCCTCAGGGAATAGCTGGCAGCAACGTCCAGGAAAAAGCATAAGGAGGAAGATATGAGATTATTTTTATATGTATTAACTCAAGTATGCATAACGCTCGTTTCTGTCTGTGGTATCTATATTCTCACAGGTTTAACGGGAATGTTTTCCCTTGGTTCTGCTGCTTTTATGGCCATTGGTGCATATGTTTCTGGACTTTTAGTTCTTAATTTCGGCATGAATATGTACTTAGCTTTCTTGCTAGCAATTATTTTTGCAGTAGTAGTAGGTTATATCATAGGATTCCCAGTTGTTCGTCTTAGAAGAGACTATATCTCTCTTGTTACATTGGGCTTTGGTGAATCAATTGCACAGCTTATTCTCTTACTTAGCCAATATACAGGTGGAGCTTTTGGCTTAATTGGTGTACCAAGAAAGGTAAATGTTTGGTTTACTCTTGTTGCTGCTATAATTGCAATAACACTTACTGCTTTGTTCAAAACTAGTAAGTATGGTAGACAGTGCATTGCTGTTAAGAGTGATGAGCTTGCAGCAAAGGCAATGGGCATAAATGCTTCTAAAGTTAAAATGATTGCCTTTTTGCTCTCATGTGCTATGACAGCTTTTGCAGGATGTATGTATGCTTTCTACGTTGGTTATGTAGGTCCTACAGACTTTGGTTGGAAAAAGTCTGCAGACTGGGTAATTATGGTATTCTTCGGAGGTGTAAACAGCTTAACTGGTTCTATCTTCGGAGGCGCTTTCCTTACATTCCTTCCTCAATACATGCAAGCTTTGAATAAGTACAGATATATAGTATATGCAATACTCGTACTCTTCATCTTGAACTTTAAGCCAAATGGACTATTTGGCGAATGGGAGTTAACTCCAAGAAGTATGAAGCGAGCTCTTCTTAGTTTCGATAGAAAGATAAAAAAGAATAGGGAGAAGTAATATGGCATTGCTTGAAATAAAAAACATTAGTAAAAGCTTTGGCGGAATAAAGGCCATAGTTGATTTCTCTCTTGACGCGAATAAAGGAGAGATACACGGTATTATTGGCCCAAATGGAGCAGGGAAAACAACAATCTTCAATACTATATCTGGTGTATATCAAGCTGATAAAGGCAACGTCATACTAGATGGTGAAGATATTACAAACTTGCCTCAATACAAAATTACACACAAAGGCATTGGTAGAACCTTCCAAAATATTAGAATTTTTAAGGGCCTTTCAATTTTAGATAACGTCTTATGCGCTTTTGACCCTAAATCTAAGTACACAGTTTTTGGCAGTTTATTTCCAACACCTGCAAGAATTAGAGAAGAAAAGAGAGGACGTGAGCTTGCTTTGTCTTATCTTGAAGTTGTTGGCATGGCCGATAAAAAAGATGAGAGACCTGAAAACCTATCTTATGGTAACCAAAGAAAGATTGAGATTGCTCGAGCTTTAATGTGTGAGCCAAAGGTTCTTCTCCTTGATGAGCCTGCTGCAGGTTTAACTCCTACTGAAGTTGGTGAATTAACAGATTTAATCAAGAAAATCTCTTCAGAGTTTGGTTTTGCTATTCTTCTTATTGAGCATAGATTGGACTTAGTTATGAGCATATCAGATTTAATACATGTGCAGAACTTTGGAGAAACAATTGCTGTAGGAACAGCTGAAGAAGTCCAGCATAACAAAGCTGTTATTGAAGCATATTTAGGAGCTGAAGAATGAGTGAAGTAATGCTTAAAGTAGAGAATCTAAGTGTTAATTATGGACACATTGAGGCTTTAAAAAATGTAAGTGTCGAGGTCGTTAAAGGCCAAATATGTTCAATAATAGGTGCTAATGGAGCAGGAAAATCAACTCTCTTAAAAACTATTAGTGGTTTAGTTAAACCATTAAGCGGAAAAATATACTTTGAGGGGGAAGAATTACCTAAAAAACCTTACAAAGTTGTCATGAAAGGAGTTATTCATGTTCCAGAAGGGCGTAGAACTTTCTCCGGTCTTACAATAGAGGATAATCTTCTTGTTGGAGCATTTAGAGCAGATAAGAAACAAATAAAGGAAGATTTGGAACGCCAATATGAGATGTTTCCAATCTTAAAAGAAAGAAGAAACCAATTTGCAGGAACTCTTTCTGGTGGTGAGCAGCAAATGCTAGCAGTCTGTCGTGGCCTTATGTCTCATCCTCGCATTCTTCTTCTAGATGAGCCATCAATGGGACTTGCTCCAATTATCGTTAACCAAATATATGAGCTTATTCAAAAAATTAAGGACTCTGGGATTACAATTCTCCTTGTAGAACAGAATGCTAAAAAGGCGCTCTCTATATGTGATTATGCATATGTCTTAGAGAATGGAAAAATAAAGCTCAGTGGAAGTGGTGAAGATCTTTTGGAATCTGATGAGGTAAGAAAAGCATACCTTGGAGGTTAAAAATGGAGAAAGGTAATCTCTCCGAAATTACTCCAATGGAATTTCCTTCCGGAAGAAAAACTCGCGTTATGATTGGGCAAAATGGCTTGATAAGTGGGTCAAAGTTTTGCCAAGGATACGTCGAAATTGAGAAAGATGGTTTCATTCCAGAGCATAACCATGAAACAGTTGAGTCCTATACCATACTAGAAGGAATGGGGATTTTTACTCTTGATGGAGAAGATGTCTTTCTTAAAAAAGGAGATTTTGTCTTTATAGAGCCTTGGCAGAATCATAGCTTGAAGAATGTAGGTGAAGGAAAACTTAAAGTTATGTTTGTCTACGCTCCGCAGATTATTGTTGACCATTGGGATAAGGAGAAAAAGGGAATTTTAAAATGAAACATGAGAAGTTTCACTATAAAAGCTTAGATGAAGTTAAAGATAAATGTAGAGAATTAGGGATTTATATCTCTTTTTCAAATGATACATCAATATTAGTAACTCCAATAAAAGTTGGGCCATTTGAAGTTCCTAATAGGCTAGGAATAGCACCAATGGAAGGTGCAGACTCCACTGAAGATGGTAAGCCTACTAGTTATACGGAAAGACGATATGTAAACGAAGCTAGAGGTGGCGCAGGCATTATCTGGTATGAAGCTATCTCAATAGTAGAAGAGGGGCGTTCATCTAAAACTCAATTACTGCTTAATGAGAAAAACTTGGATTCTTTTAAGCGGCTTAATGAAAAAGTAAAAGAAGAAGGACTAAAGAGAAATGGTTTTGCTCCTTTATTAATAATGCAGTCAAATCATTCAGGACGATATTCGAATCCAAACAATAGGCCTTCTCCAATGATAGCTGAACGCAATAGTTTTCTCGAGACCTTTCGTGCTGTCGATGATAGCTCTATAGTCAGTGATGACTATCTAAAAAGGATGGAAGATATCTTTGGCCATTCAGCACTACTTGCAAGAGAAGCTGGATTTGATGGAGTTGATATAAAGTCATGCCATGGTTACCTCTTTCAGGAGGTTATTGCTGCGTACAACAGAAAAGGCGAATATGGAGGAAGTTACGAAAACAGAGTAAAGCTACTAAAGAATTCTATACGTTCTGCAAAGGTCTACGAAACCCCTTCATTTTTTGTTACATCTCGCATTGGAATTTATGATGGTTATCCTAAAGAGAGTAGAGGCTTTGGCCAAGATGAAAATGGGAAGCTTGATTTAACTGAACCTAAAAGACTTGTAAAAGAACTTAAAGATGAACTAGGTTTGAGCTTTATAAACATAACAATGGGAAATCCATATGCTACAACCCATGTAACAAGACCTTTTGATAGTGGCAAGTACATTCCTGATGAACATCCTTTTGAAGGAATTGCAAGAATGTCTTCTAGTCTTGGTGAGATAAAAAAAGAAGTTCCAGATATGACCATTTATGGTTCTGCTCCAACATATTTAAGAGAATACTCTGATTTGTATGTTGCTGGTGCCATAGAAGAAAAATCAGCAGATGGTTTCCTTTTTGGCAGATTGGCTTTTGCTAATCCAGATTTCCCAAATGACATAATCAAAAATGGCAGAATTGATAGGAACAAAGTCTGTCTTACCTGTGGTAAATGTGGTGATCTAATACGTTCGCATAAACCTACGGGCTGTGTTATACGTGACAACAGTACTTTTATGCCATTTTATAAAGAATGGCTTATTGAAAAGGAGAATTTACCTGAGAACTTTAGGGGGTAATAGAGATGATAAAAAAAGTTGCATTGATAACTGGTGCAAGCCGTGGAATAGGATTTGCTATTGCAAGAAGATTAGGTAGTGATGGTTTTCGTCTTGCTCTTGTTGCAACTAGCGATATTGAGAAAAATAGAGCGAATTTAAATATTCTTGATGAAGATAAAATTGAATGGTTTTATATTCAAGCTGATATCTCTTCATCAAGTGATAGAGAAAAAATTGTTAAAGAAACTCTTAATAAATATGGAAGAATAGATGTTCTAGTCAACAATGCTGGCGTTGCTCCCAAAAATCGTGCAGATTTATTAGAAATGACAGAAGAAAGCTTTGATAGAGTCATCTCAATAAATACAAAAGGCAACATGTTCCTTACTCAAAAGGTTGCAAAGGTTATGATAGAGCAAGAAAAACTCTTTAAGAAGAAAGGCACAATCATAAATATCTCATCTTGCTCTGCTGAAGTTTCCTCTATCTCTCGAGGCGAGTATTGTATCTCTAAGGCTGGCGTAAGCATGCTTACCACACTTTATGCAGATAGACTTGCAAAAGAGGGCATATTAGTCCATGAAATAAGACCAGGTGTTATCGCAACAGATATGACGGAAGTTGTTACAGATAAGTACGATAAATTAATTAAAGATGGCCTCTTTCCTATCGCTCGTTGGGGTCAGCCTGAAGACATTGCAAATGCTGTATCTGCCTTTGCTGATGATCACTTTTTGTATACAACAGGTAATTATATTGATGTGGATGGCGGTTTTCATATTAAGAGGCTATAGAGTCTCATAACTAGATTAGACAAGCTCCTCATTTTGAGGAGCTTTATTAAAACTATAAGTTTTTAATTCTTGTTTTATATACATAAACATAGAGTGCAATGGAGACGATTAGTCCAACTGCCTCAGCAACAGGGAATGACCACCAAACACCATCTAAGCCCCAAAGCTTGCTGAATAGATATGCCACTGGAATAAGAACTAATAGCTGTCTAATAATAGATGTAATCATGGTTCCAATACCAAAACCTGTTGCTTGGAAAGTTGATGAAAGTCCAATGGAAATAGCTGCCAAAGAGAAGCACAAAGAGATTATCTTCAATGCAGGTATTCCTATACGATACATCTCTTCTGTTGCAGAGAATAGCGAGAGTAGGCTAGTTGGAAAGATATTAAAACAGAGTGTTCCAAGCACCATAATACATAGTCCAATAATAGAGCCATCTTTAACAGTTTCAATCATTCTTTCCTTTTTTCTTGCACCATAGTTATATGCAATGATAGGCACCATGCCAGAAGAAAGCCCAAAGATTGGCATGAAAACAAAGGATTGAAGTTTAAAATAAACAGAGAATACAGATACAGCTGTCGTAGAGAATGCTATGAGAATGCCATTAAGAGCACTTGTCATTACAGTTCCAATACTGTTGGTAATAATTGTTGGTGCACCAACATTATAGATTGAGCTAACAATATGCTTTTGTAGTTTTAGATGATGCTTCTTTATAGAAATGTATTTATTTCTCTTTACAAAATAGAATGATATAAAGCAACCAACGGCCTGCCCAATAATTGTTGCAATGGCGGCTCCTTTGATGCCCATATTGAATGTAAAAATAAAAACAGGATCAAGAATAATATTAGTTATAGCACCCGAGAGCTGACTAATCATACTCGACATGCTGTCTCCTGTTCCTTGTAAGATTCTTTCGTTTATTAGTGAAAGAAACATAAAAATAGAGCATGTTGTAACTATTATCGAATATTCTACAGATAATTCTAAAAGAGTTTCATCTTGTGTAAAAAGCATCAAGAAAGGTCTTGAAAAGATAAGGCCGAGAAGTGCATAGAAAATCCAAGTTATAACAGAGAGAGTAATTCCATTTCCTGCAACTTTTTCGGCAGTCTCTACATCTTTCTCTCCTAGTTTACGAGACATGAATGATGCCATACCTACGCCTGTACCTACACCAAAAGCTATTAATAAGTTTTGAATAGGGAAGACAAGTGAGACTGCTGTAAGTGCTGTTTCAGATACCATCGCAACAAAGATTGAGTCTACGATGTTATATAAAGCTTGCACCAACATAGATATCATTAGAGGGAGAGAAATCTTAACCAAAAGGGAGAGTATTGGTTCTCTACCCATAATATTTTCTTGTGTCGAATCTTTATCCATAGATGAATACATTAGTAGTTAATAAAAAAGAATTCAATATATAATTTATGTAATTGTTTTAAAGACAAATAATAATTATTGATAAAAACGCCATATTAGAAGTAAGATTTTTTCTAGGAGAAAACGATGATTGTATGTAAATTTGGTGGAAGTAGTGTTGCTGATTCCCTTCAGATAAAAAAAGTTAAGGCTATTCTTGAGTCAAATAGTAAGCGCAGTTTGGTTGTAGTTAGTGCGCCTGGTAAGAGGAATAGCAAAGATGAAAAAATTACCGATCTATTATATAAATGTGCTTCTCTTACAGAAGAAGGTCTTTCTTTCAAAAGCGAGTTTGATAAAATCAGCGATCGCTATTTTGAAATTGCTACTTCTCTAGGCTTAGAAACTTCTTCCCTTTCTAAAGCGTTAGAAGAGATAAGAGTTAATATAGAAAACAGACGTGGTAGTCGGTATGCAGCATCCAGAGGTGAATACTTATCAGCACTTTTGATATCTGAATATTTAGGTTTTAAATTCTTAGATCCAGAGGGTGTAATTATAATTGGTGAAGATAACAAAATTGAAGATATAACTTATACAACACTTAAGAATAAAATAAAAAAAGGCGAGAAGTATGTTATTCCTGGCTTTTATGGAACATCACTTAATGGCGAAATAACAACATTTTCACGTGGTGGAAGTGATATCACAGGTGCAATTGTTGCTAAGGCAGTGAAGGCCGAAAAGTATGAGAACTGGACAGATGTTTCAGGTGTGTATTCTTCTGATCCTAGAATTGTTAAGAATGCACATGTTATTCCTGTTTTAAGTTATAGAGAAGTAAGAGAGTTCTCTGAAGTTGGCGCTTCTGTTTTCCATGAGGAAGCAATAGCACCATGCATTGATTCTTCTATACCAATTAACATTCGTAATACAAATAGTCCTGATGATGCAGGAACAATGATACAAAAAACTGTAAAGGATAAGGGTGTTGTTGGTGTAAGTGCTAAGGGCGGGCTCACTCAGATTTATGTGCAGAAATTAATGTTCTTTAAAGAAAGTGGCAGACGCCATAAGATCCTTTCTCTAATGCATATCTATGGCATTAAGCCATGTTATACGCTTTATGGTTGTGATTCAATTAGTTGGTATTTTGATACAAAGCAGGCTGAAAAAATTGATATAGATGAGATGTGCTCTCGCATTAAGGAAGAGTTCTCTTTAGATGAAATCAAATGTAAAAAGGGCTTTGCTGTTATTGGTCTTGTTGGAAATAAAATTGAAGAGACCATGGAATATGTAGATGCGCTCTCTGTCTTAAAAGAAAATGGCATTAAGCCTTCTTCTGTTTCTCTTGGTGGTAGCTATACAACATTTGTAATAGGTATAGAGGAAAAGAGAAAAGATGAAGCTTTGAATCTAATATCTGAAAGACTATATGGTTAATTCATATTCATAGAATGAAAAGGCCTTGTGAGAAATTAGTTCTTACAAGGCTCTTTTTTTATCAAAAATAATCCTCACTATGGAAAACATAGTGAGGAAATAAAATATAAGCTTAGAGCTCTATTCCCATTGCTTTATGCCTTTAAGAATCTTCTCCTCGCTTCTCCTCTTTGGATTAATCTTTATTTCTACCTTCTTTACGATATGAGTCATCACTGCAGCGATAATAAAGTAGATTATTGCAGTAGCGATAAGAGGGAAGAATGCTTCATATGTACGGCTTCTAACCAAATCTGAGATCTTAGTTAAATCTAAGACTGCGATATAACCAACAACACTACTTTCCTTTATAAGTGTTACTATATCGTTGCGATATATTGGCAAGAAGTGCTGTGCTGCCTGGGGAAGCATAATTTTAAAGAAAGATTGGCTATCTGTGTATCCAAGGGCTTTAGCTGCTTCTAACTGTCCATCAGGTACTGCTTTACACCCAACGCAAAGCATATCATACATAGAACATGAGAAGATAAGGGTAAAGCCTACAACAGATACCCACATTCCACTAAGCTTGCTTGATCCAAAGACTATGTAGTAAAGAATCATTAATAAGAGTACCGTTGGCATTCCTTCTATAAGCCAATTGTAGAAAGCATTAATCTTGTTAGCCACTACATTACCATGTCTACATAGTAGATAGATGGCAAAGCCTAATAGTGTTCCAAGTATAATTGAGCAAATTGTAATTAGGATTGTGACTCCAGCTCCCTGTAAGAAGAGACGCCATCTATCTTCTCTAACAAATGTTTTATTAAAACTTGTTACAAGCTTATTCCAAAAAGAAGCTGTATTATCATCCTCTCCAAGTACAACAAGGTTGATTGGAGTAGTGTAGTAGACATTTGATAGAGTACCTGTTTCATTTCTCTCTTCACTTACTACAATATTCATACCAATATCGTACTTACCAGTCTCTACTCCAGGAGCTATAGCTTCAAATGGAACTTCATAGAATACTGGTTCATAGCCGTAAGCGAGGCAGAAGCGAGCTATAAACTCAACGTCGTAGCCAGCTAGTTTTCCATGGCTTATAAATGAAAATGGTTCATAGCCACCTTCTACAGCGATAGAAAGCTTTCCATTTTCACCTGAAAACTGAGGAAGAGTATATAAACTTGTTTCTGGATCGAAATTATTAATCCAATAATCATAGAGATAGCTTGATGTTCCATCTTCATTGCACTTTTCAATAAACTCATTTAATTCTTTTAGAATTGTTGCTTGCTTATCGTTATTGCCGATGATACATGTTGCATTAATATAGCCAGCTACTTCGTCCAGCGTCTCAAGTTCTGGATGGTTTTTCTTTTGAATTCCATAACTAACACCCTCAATAAGATATGCATCTACCTTTCCAGACTGGAGTGCATAAATCATATCATTAGGCATTGTATAGTATTGAAAAGATGTGTGTGGAACTTTATCTTTTATTAGTTCCTCATAAAGTACAGCTGTCTGTACTGCTATATTCTTGCCATCTAAAGCCTCAATTGGTGTATCTTTTGGATATTTATGTGCAGCACCAAGTGTTAAAAGTGAGGCAAAGAGAAGTAGAGTAGTGACAATAATTATTTTATTAAATCTTTTCATCTTACTCCTCCACCCATTTGAAACTAATATCTATACGATTAATGTATCCATCCTTATCTTCTGCTTGATACTCTTTAAGCGAAGTTGTTGGATCATTTATTATTGACTGGAAAAGACTGCTTTCACTCTTCTTTGCTTCAGCTGGCTCTCCTTTGTATTTTATAAAGAGAGAGAGCGTATCACTCTTTTCAGAGTATTCAACTGTTGCAATAATATCTGGAACCTCTTCGTATGCAGCGATGTTGTTAATACAAATTTCTTCCAAACAAATACTTAGCTTACTAAGTCTTTCACTTTCAATTAAAAGCTTCTCACCGTAAGACATTAACTCTTCATTCATTGCTTCAACATCGAAATCTGTTGATTCAATCTTATAAGAAAGAGTAGATAGACGCTGAATAAAGCGTCTTGTTTTTTCTCTCTTTGGATGATCGAAAATTTCCTTTGGCGTTCCTTCTTCATATATGCATCCATCATCCATAAAAAAGATTCTGTTGGCAATTTTTCTTGCAAAATCCATTTCGTGGGTAACAATCATCATTGTTCTACCACTTTTTGCAAGCATCTTAATTACAGATTGGACTTCTCCAATCATACTTGGGTCTAATGCTGAAGTAGGTTCATCAAAGAGTATTATCTCTGGATCCATTGCAAGAGTGCGAGCAATAGCAATACGTTGTCTCTGTCCTCCGCTAAGTTCATCAGGATATGAGAAAACCTTTGTTGCTAGACCAACTGATGTGAGTAACTCCATTGCCTTGTCATAAGCTTCCTGTTTATCTCTATTAAGAAGCGTTATTTGAGGATTCATAATATTCTCAATTACTGTTTGATGTAAAAAAAGATTAAATGATTGGAAAACCATTCCCATCTTTTTTCTTACAGCATTCAAATCACAACCTTTTGCTGTGATATCCTCACCATCAACAATAATCTGGCCACTTGTTGGCTCCTCGAGCATGTTGATACATCTTAGTAGTGTTGATTTTCCTGTTCCTGACGGTCCAATAACAGCAATAACATCGCCGTTATTGATTGTGACGTTAATGTCTTTTAGTGGACAGCAGTCATCAAACTCTTTAGTTAGATGCCTTAGTTCTATCATTGCCTTAGTCCTTATAAGCCAAAGCTCTCTATTATGATAAAGATGCAAACTGCACCACACGTCAATGCACGCTTAATTGTCCATAATTTGGGGTTATATGCAAGAGATAGAAGAAAACTTTTTTGTTTTTTTTATAATATCTTTATTTATGGTATAGGAATAGCTATTAATATATCGATTTAAAGCAGCGAGAAACAAAAAAAGAATTTGTTAAAACGTTCTTACTCTCAGTTTCTTTTACCATCCAACATTGAATACTAAAGAGAAAGGTGTAACAGTAACATCAGTATTAATTGTATGCAAAAGAGGTATTCCAAAACCACATAATGTTCCAATTAAAGCTCCAGATAGAACATCAGATACAAAGTGATTACCACTTAAAACTCTTAATACTGCTGTTGTTCCAGCTATAGTGTAGAGTGATATTTTCAAAGGTAATTTCCATTTGGAATCTGGGTAATATTTTGAAAAAACAAAGCTCGTAAAGGAAGCTGCAGCAAAGGCTATTGTTGTGTGACCAGACGGAAATGATTTATTCCACTTGTCTTTTTCTTCAATAGGTGGGTTGTCGTAATACATATATGGTCTAGAGCGATCTATTGTATTTTTTAGAACTTCCTTTATTGCCCACGATGAAAGGATTGTTTCTGCATACATAACAGTTAATGTGCTTATTTGGCTATTTCCTCCCAGGGCAATGATTGAAGGAGTTAATAGAAGAGAAAAATCTAGCACTGTGGCTGTTTTATCTAATGTTTTGTTGTATTCAACCATAAATGGTCTATCAAAAGAATTTACGGTATTTCTATCAAGAGGTTCTGCAAAAAGAAAAGCAGAAACGAAGACTAAAAAAATAGACAAAAGCAATACTTTTTTTCTCATGGCTTAATACTATAAAAAAAGAGCAGATAGCGTAACTACCTGCTCTTACAAAAGATAAGGATAAATATATTCATTTAATCATAATTCTGTGCCGTATTGAGGAGCATTCTAATTACTATTTGGAAAGGGCGTCTTGCATCATCACACGACCCTTGTTCATTGCTTTATTGACTCTCCTCTTCATTATGTGTTCTTTATAACTACTTGCTCAATTATGTCAGAGGCGTGTTCACATAAATCACAACACTCCTCTAGGCTTTCGTAGATAGCCTTAGTTCCAAGCAATGTTTTTATCTCACAAGAAGAATTAAATAGCTCGTAGATAGCTTTTGTATAAAGGGCATCCGCTTCGACCTCGATGTCATTTACCTTAATAATATATTCTTTAAGTTTTTCAGGTTTTTTGAAGTTTTTTAGCTCTTCGATTGCTGCTCCTAACTCCTTAACACAACGATTCACAGTCTTACTCAATTCTGCCATTTTTTCTGTAATATGCTCTACATGGAACATATAGGCATCTAATACAACCTCATCTAGGGCATCGGTAATATCATCTATAATTTGTACAAGACGAAGTATATCTTCTTGGTCTATTGGCGTAATAAACTCTGTTGAGAGTCTATTGAGTATATCATGATGGACTTCATCAGCTGTATGCTCAATGAGATGTATCTTAGTTCTATACTCATCAATACATTTTGCATCATAGTTAGTTATTATAGCCTCCAATAGATTACTAGCCTCTATTGAATAACTGATTTGCTTTATAATTAAACCAAAATAATCGTTGTTCTTCTTCCTCACTTTTTTCTCCTAATTAAATATAAATAAAAATAGCTTTGCCATTAGATATCCTAGTATTCCACAACCAGGAAAGGTACAAACCCATGTAAAGATAAGGTCCTTAACAATAGACCAATTGACATTACTTAATCTTCTTGCAGCTCCAACTCCCATGATGGCAGTAGTTTTGGTATGTGTTGTGCTAACAGGAATTCCAAAGATTGATGAGAGTAAGAGACATATTGTTGCAGCCATATCAGAAGAAAAACCTTGATAGGGCTTTAATTTGACCATATCCATCCCCACGGATTTTATAATTCTATAGCCTCCTATGGATGTACCAAGTCCCATAACAATAGAGCAGAGGATCATAAGCCAAAGAGGAACTGAGAAGACAGACAAATTTGTATTTCCTCTAGCAAATGCTGCTCCTAGCAGGAAAATTGCCATAAACTTCTGCCCATCTTGTGCTCCGTGCATAAAAGCCATTGCTGCTCCTCCAACTCTTTGGGCACAGGAGAAGAATTTGTCTGTCTTCAATCTGTTTTGAGTTTTAAAACAAAAAACGGTAGTTTTAGCGGAAAGAAAACCGAGTAAAAAGCCCAAAACTGTGGATAGTAAGATACCATATATAACTTTAATCCACTCACTCAAGTTAATTCCTTTCATGCTATTTTGAATAGCTATTGCAGCTCCTGAAAGTCCTGCAATAAGAGCATGACTTTCGCTGGTTGGAATTCCGAAATACCAAGCAACTGTTGCCCAAATAACAATTGCTGCCATGGCGGCTGAAAGCGCAATCAGAGAGCTATGAGCATCATGCCCGAAGTCGACCATATTATAGATAGTCATGGCAACAGAGGCATTAATTGTTGTCATTACAAGGACACCAAGGAAGTTAAAAATTGCGGCCATTATAATAGCCTTCTTTGCGTCAATAGCTCTTGTGGAGACACAGGTTGCGATTGCATTTGGAGCATCCGTCCAGCCATTAACAAGTATTACTCCCAACGTTAGTATTGTGGAGACCAACAGCATTGGACTCTTCATCATTTCCCCTATAAAGTCAAAGAGACCCACAAAAGACTCCTTTTATTTGCATATATCCTCCCCAAAAAACTAGCATCAACTTTTTATAAAGACAAATAACTAGAGTTTTTATAAATAAACAAATTTTATGACCTTATTATACTTATTTATAGTTAGGATTCCTAGTAGATACCAAAACCTATTAAGAAATGGTTAACAATAAGTTAATTGTCTAGTGTTTAGAGTGTAAGTGAGGATGGAATCCTTGGTAATTCAATTATTGAGTAGTTCACATAGTGACAACTCTCCCGTCTAAAGGCAGGGAGCTTCTTGAGTCGTATTCTCAAGAACTATTCCTGCTTCTTTGACGTTGAGCTTCTTAGGTGCATTCGCACGGTCGTCCACCATGTTCGTCTCCACAGGCGTTAATTTCCCGCCGTCCACGGGTATTGTTATCATTTCATATCCCTTTTTTTGTATGTTCACGCTGGCATTCCTGTCACGATCGTGCACAACGTTGCATACAGGGCATTTCCATTTTCGTTCGCTAAGTCTCAAATCCTTATAGATGTAACCACAGTTACTGCAAATCTTGCTAGATGCATAGAAGCGTGGAACCTTTACAAACAAAATTCCATGTTCGATGCATTTTTGCTCAAGTCTTAGAAGAAATTGGCTAAATGACGCATCGCTTATTGTCTTCGCTAACTTATGGTTCTTTATCATTCCCTTTGTATTGAGATTCTCTACGCATACTGCAACGTGGTTCTTGTTGACAATATCCGTTGTCGTCTTCTCAATGGTGTCTTTCCTTTGATTCTTTATCTTTTCATGACATCTAGCGAGCTTCTTCACAGCCTTCTTTTTGTTTGAAGAACCTTTCTCCTTCCTCGAGACTCTCCTTTGAAGGCTTTTGAGTTTTCTCTCGCTGTTTAGAAGATACTTGTTGTTCTCAAACTTGCTTCCATCCGAACATACAGCTAGGGTCTTTGCTCCCATGTCTATACCAAGGACATCCTCAAGCTTTACAGGTAGTCTCTTATCCGACTTTACATTGCCAATCCCTTTCTCCACAAGGATTCTGACATGGTATTTGCCAGAAGGTTCCAAAACTACCGTAGCCGTTTTTATATCTCCCTTGAACCGTCTATGAAATACACAGTTAATCCATCCAATCTTTGGAAGATAAACAGCAGCAACTTGATAATCAACCTTGACGTTCTGTGGGCACTGGAATGATTGTTTTGCAGAGCGTTTTTTGAAGGTTGGATAGCCTGTTTTTCCAGGATTCTTGAAGAAGTTGTTGAACGCAGTATCCAAGTTTCTGTTCGCCATCTGTAATGACTGAGAGTTAACATCCCTTAGCCAAGGGTTGATGTCCTTAAGTTTTCTTAAAAAGGCGTGGCAGTCGTAGTAGTTCCGACTTTCCTTCCTCCTCTCGTATGCTTTATTCCTATACTCTAGAAGCTTGTTATAAACGAAGCGAACAGAACCGAAAGATTTTGTCAGTAGTCTTTGCTGTTCGGCTGTCGGATAGAGTCTGTAGGAAAAGGATCTAAGCATACTTTTATTATATCCCAATCGATTGTATAATGCAAATATGGCTAGTGAGAAAAATTTAAACCGTTATTCAGCAGCACATGCAGTTTACAATCTGCATTATCATATCGTTTTCTGTCCAAAGTACAGGAGACCTGTGCTAGACAGATTGGAATCCGAGTTACGGGAACTCTTCGAAGAAAAAGCGAAAGAGCTCAACGTTAAGTTAGAGGCAATGGAGATTATGCCAGATTACGTTCACCTCTTCGTCTCAGCATCCCCGGCTATCACTCCACAACTAATTGTTAACCAAATGAAGGGGTACACGTCTCATGTGCTTCGGAAGCGTTATGATTGGCTAAGAAGTCGTTTGCCTACATTGTGGACGCGCTCTTATTATATAGGGAGCGCAGGAGAGGTATCGCAAAAGACCATTATGAAATACATCGAAAACCAGAAAAACGTATAAACATGCTTTCATCCCCCACCTGAAGACGGGAGTATTCCCGCATGGATTTTATAAATGATACTTGTTTCTCTTTTTATAATATGGAAGAGGAGTGGTGTAAGACCAAAGAATGAAGCGTAAAAAGAAGATAATAACAATTTTTATGATTTAATAAAAAAGAGCAGATAGCTCAACTACCTGCTCCTATAAAAGATAAATAACTTATCTAATTCTTAATTCTGTATCACAATCGAAGAATCTTGCCTTTTCCATATTAACAAGAAGAGCAACCTTTTCACCGACTGTTGGAATAACAGATGGATCAATCTTTCCAACAATATTTGCATTGTCAGTAGCAACATAAACCTGAGTTTCACTTCCGAGAGGCTCAACAACAGATACGTTACCATTGATTGTCTTTCCTTCCTGAGGTGTGTGAGAGAACTCAACATCTTCAGGTCTGATACCAAATGTAACCTTCTTTCCAACATATGGAGAGAGGAATTTAGCCTGTTCTGGTGTTACATCGAGAGAGAAAGAAGCACTCTTAAGAGTTGTCTTATCTCCATTCTTTACAACATCAACATTGATGAAGTTCATTGGAGGGGAACCAATGAAGCCAGCAACAAACTTATTGTTTGGCTCATTATAGAGTTCCATAGGTCCGCCAATCTGCTGAATAACACCAAGCTTCATAACGACAATCTTGTCAGCCATTGTTAAAGCTTCGACCTGGTCGTGTGTGACGTAAATCATTGTTGCCTGGAGTCTGTTGTGTAGATTAGAAATCTCAGCTCTCATCTGAACACGAAGTTTAGCATCCAAGTTAGATAATGGTTCGTCGAAAAGGAAGACTTTAGGGTTACGTACGATAGCTCTTCCTACTGCAACACGCTGGCGCTGTCCACCTGAGAGAGCCTTTGGCTTTCTTTCAAGAAGAGCTTCGATGTCGAGAAGCTTAGCAGCTTCTTTTACTCTCTGATCAATCTCTTCTTTTGGAAGCTTCCTGATCTTAAGACCAAATGCCATGTTGTCATATACAGTCATATGAGGATAGAGAGCATAGTTCTGGAATACCATTGCGATGTCTCTGTCTTTTGGAGGAACGTCGTTCATGACCTTTCCGTCAATAGTGAGAGTACCAGAAGAGATGTCTTCAAGACCAGCAATCATTCTGAGTGTTGTACTCTTACCACAACCTGAAGGACCAACGAGAACAACAAATTCCTTGTCTGCAATTTCAATGTTAACGTTATCTACAGCCTTAACGCCACCATCGTAAATCTTGCAGATATCTTTTAGACTTACTGCAGCCATTTGTTTTCTCCTTATTTAGTTCTGAATACTATTTTCTCTCAAAGAAATGCAAAAAACAAAGAAAAAAAGAAAAAAATACAATTATTTTATGTTGATAAAATCCATTTATCTTCTTTAAACTGTCTAAAAGGTTAAAATTGGTCAAATAAGCTATGCCGAAGATTTTTTCAAACGTTGAAAGGGAAAGAATAGTTGAGAATTTACAAACTGCAGCATCTACTGCATTGAGTCAGTATGGAGTGAAAAAAACAACTGTAGATGATTTGTGCTCTTCTTGCCATATAGCAAAAGGAAGCTTTTATCTTTTCTTTGAGTCAAAGGAGGACTTGTTTCTTTCTTTGGTAGATGTCTTTATTGAAAAGGTACAAAAGTTCTATTTAGATATGCTCCAAAACCTTGATGAAAACCATATTGTAACATCCTTAACTGAAGTCTTTTTTTCAATTGCTAAGCTTTTCTATCATAACGGTATGTTTCGTTTTTTTGATAGCGAGAATATTGCATTAATAAAAAGGAAGGTAAGTACAAAAAGACTAGAGAGTGTAAAAGAGGATGAAAAAAAGGCCTTTTTAGAACTCTTTTCCTATTTTTCAATAGATAATGAAGAGGACATAAAGGCCTTTATTAGAGGATATAAAGCTATTCTCCGTCTTTATTTATTCAATGATGATATTTTAGAGACGGAGAAGACTATAAAATTTCTTATTCGTGGTCTTGTTCTTCAGATGGTTGAGTAGAGTTATCCTTCTCGATAATAACGCGCTGAATGCGCTTATCCTCAATTTTAAGGACGTGAATTTTAACTCCATCTACCGATAAATCAAACTCTTTGCCATCTTCAGGAATTGTTGAAAGGGTAGACATTACAAGTCCACCAATTGTGTCATAATCTTCGCTTTCTGGAATATTAAGATTTGTTTCCTTATTTAAATCTTCGATAAGAGTATCGCCACTAACACTCCATTTGTTATCGCTGAGTTTTACGATTTCTTCTTCCTCTTCGCTATCAAACTCATCGTAGATATTGCCAACAATTTCTTCAATCAAGTCTTCCATTGTGATTATACCTGCTGAAGAGCCATATTCATCGATTACGATGGCCATGTGAACCTTATTAGCTTGCATATCTTCGAAGAGTTTATCAGCATGGATTGAGTCTGGAACAAGATAAGGTGCTCGAATAAGACTCTTAAAAGGTTTCTTTTCATTACTAGTCATGTTTAAGAGGAATTCTCTAGCAATCAAAATACCTTTTACATCATCATGATCTTCACCATATACAGGAAAACGAGAAAATCCTGATTCTCTTATTGTGTTGAGAATCTCTTCTTCGCTACTATCTTCTTGGAGCCATAGTGTATCTGCATCTCTAGTCATGACATCATCAACGGCGATGTCGTTGAATTCAAATACATTCTGAATCCATTCTTTTTCATCTTCTTCGATAGTTCCAGATTCCCCTGAAGCATCTACCATTAAACGAATGTCTTCTTCTGTTACTTCTTCATCGTTTCCATCGGTCTTAAGATGGAAAATCTTTAGCACTAAGTTTGTGCAAAAAGAGAGAAGGGCAACAACAGGCTTGAAGAAAACAGCAAGAGCACTAACAATAGAGACAGATTTTCTTGCCCAACCTTCTGCTTTTTGCTGTGCAATTCTCTTTGGAACTAATTCACCAAAAATTAGTGTGAAAAAAGAAATAATTATTGTTATGAAAATGACAGATAGAGTATTAAGAAGACTTATTGAACCAGGGCATCCTAAACTTCTGAGCCATGCAACAAGGTGTTCAGAGAGTACATCTGCGGAGAATGCTGCTCCTAAAAAGCCGGCAAGAGTAATACTAATCTGAATTGTAGATAAGAAACCAGATTGGTTTTCTATCATCTTCACAAGTTTAGCTGCTGTTTTATCTCCCTCTTCTGCTTCTTTTTTTAAAGAAATTGAATTTAGAGAGATAACTGCAATCTCTGTTCCTGCAAAAAATGCGTTAACAAGAATAAGGAGAACTTGAAGTATGAGAGTGCTTTGTACTGTCATTTTTCCTCTCCTTTCTTATTTGTGGCGAGAGGAGGAACCTCATCCGATTGATTTGTGTTTTGAGAGTAATGGCTACTAGGGCCGCTTTCCATTCAGGTAATTCTGCCTTTGCACTTAATCTGTGCGTTGAAATTAAATTACTATTAATAATAAAAAAGGAATAGTAATTCGTCAATGGAATGACTACTAGAATGTAAATAGATAATGTTTCGCTATTAAACAAAATGAATCACCTCTAAATAGGCTACTATTGCTTATTCAAAGGTGATTTTATTCTGCTAAGATTAGTTAATCTTAATCTCTATTCTGCCCTTATTAGGTTCGACTTCCTTCCTTGGAAGCGTTACGCTCAATACACCATTCT
>ERZ808245.339-NODE-339-length-25209-cov-5.599189_pt1 | contig 25209 bp, 17 predicted proteins | sample MGYA00521243_ERZ808245 | MGnify/ENA primary metagenome ERZ808245 (study PRJEB31516, sample SAMN03275576) | gut metagenome | biome: mammalia-associated habitat; material: feces | host: Papio cynocephalus | place: Kenya | collected 2012-07-07 ... | reverse complement strand
TACCTGTGATTCCGTACTTTGCTAAAACTGACTTATCAAACTTTGCCATTTTTATTTAAATGTATTTAAGTTGTGAATAATTTCTATTCTTGTTGGTCCTTCGTCGAAAATGCTGCCGAAACGCTATTTCTCCTAAAACCGCCGCAAAGTTACTAAAAATATGTTTTACGGCAAAGATTCTAGAATATAAATAATGTATTTTTAATATCTTTTTAGGTTAAAGTATTTAAAAACGGCTCTATCCGTGGGCGATTTGCCACGTTGACTTTGCAAATAAAATCGCATACAGCGGCGGTGCGAACTCTCGTTTTCACCTATTTATATATAAGAAGGAAGAAAAAAGTGAGGAAAACATTTTGCCGTTTCAGAGATTTCGATTACCTTTGCAAAGAAATATTGCAAAGTATAAAAATACTACGACTTATGAGAATCAATAATCTGAGCGAGCACAACTGCATCATCAACCGATACCTGGCAGAGATGCGTGACTGCGACTATCAAAAGAACCGACTTCTCTTCCGCAACAACATCATGAGAATCGGCGAGTATGAGGCCTTTGAAATCTCAAAGACTCTCGATTACCAATCCACTGAGGTGACTACTCCGCTTGGCGTAGCCCAAGTAAATCTTCCTACCGACAAGATTGTCATCGGCACCATCTTCCGTGCCGGACTTCCTTTCCATCAAGGTTTTCTCAACATCTTCGACCACTCCGGCAATGCCTTTGTGAGTGCTTATCGTGAATATACCAACGAGGCGCACACCGAGGTGGGCGTACACATCGAGTATCTCGCCACGCCAGACCTCACCGACAAGACGCTCATCATCGCCGACCCTATGCTTGCCACGGGCATCAGCATGGAGATGGGCATGAAGGCGATGCTCACCAAGGGCAACCCAAAGCACATCCACGTGGCTTGCGTGCTGGCTGCACCTGAAGGCATCGAGCATGTGAAGAAGACCTTCCCAGAGGAAAAGACCACCATCTGGTGTGCTAGCATCGACGAGGGACTGAACGAGCACAAGTACATCGTGCCTGGCTTTGGCGACGCTGGCGACCTCTGCTATGGCAACAAGCTATAAATTTACGAAAACTACTACACACTACACCAAACATTTATATCTAATTGATTATCAGACATTTTAACAGGTGCAGAGTATCTTTGTCACTACACCCACACTACACCCTACTACACCATTTTCCTGTGATGAAGGTGCAGTAGGGTGAAGTGTGGATGAAGTGTGAGCAAGCACACTACACCCACATAACTCTATAAATATCAAAGACTTATATAGCATCAGGTGTAGTGTGAAATAGAAAAGCAAAAGTATAATACAACGAAACGAATATGGCGACACAATCATGATTACGTCGCCACATTCGTTTTACTGCCTCGGCAGGGCAAAAAATTGCCCTAGTAGAGGCAAAATATTGCCCTACCGAGGCAAAAAATCAAACAACGCTTAAATGAAATCCAAGTAAGCCTTAATCCAACTTCAAGTAAGCCTTAATCCAACTCCAAGTAAGCCTTAATCCAACTCCAAGTAAACCTTACTTCATTTTCAAATGAACCTTGCTTGCATCGTATGGCAAAGAGAACTAGTAATGGAACGAACTTCCACCCAAGAACTCTCTCAACAGCGATGTAGGAGGCAGATTATTATAAGGTATTCCCTTGAAATACTTCAGGAACTTCAGGAGGCGATAAGCCTCTGCATACTCCTCGCAATTCTCCGGCACTTGCTGCAACAGCGGCTCTGCCTGCGTCTTGATGACCGCCAGCTCGTAGAGCATCGCCGTATTCAGCATTGCGTCGGCATTCTCCTGGAATGGGAATATCCACTTGTTCTCGCCCGCACGCACCGATGGCCAACGATGGATGGTCTCCTGAGCCGAAACGCCACGATACTTGTAGTCGCGGATGATGCGGCGCAAGAGGCGATTGTCGGTGGTTGGGATATAATTGTGATTGTCGAGCAGGATGGTGGTCAGCGCCGAGGCATACACCCTGAATATCTGCTCGTCGGGGATATGAGAGGTAAGCTCTGGGTTCAGGGCGTGGATGCCCTCCACCACCAGCACATTGTTCGGCTCCATCTTCAGCTTCTTGCCGCTCTTCTTGCTCTTGCCGCTCTGGAAGTCGTATTTCGGCAGCTCCACCTCCTCGCCACGGAAGAGGGCGTTAAACTGCTCATTAATCAAATCCAGGTCGAGCGCATAGATGCTCTCATAGTCGTACTCGCCATTCTCGTCCTTCGGTGTCTTCTCCCTATCCACGAAATAATCGTCCAGCGAAATCTGCAAAGGCTTCAAGCCGTTCACGGCGAGCTGTATCGAAAGTCGCTTGCAGCTCGTGGTCTTGCCCGAAGACGACGGCCCCGCCAGCAACACGAGCTTCACCCCTTGGCGATTGGCGATTTCCTCGGCAATCTTCGCAATCTTCTTCTCCTGCAGCGCCTCGCTGATGTTGATGATGTCGGTGGAAAAACCTTTATCCACCGCCTGGTTGAAGTCGCCCACGGTGCGGATGCCGAGGATGTCTTGCCAGCGATGGTGCTCCTTGAATATCTCGAACATCTTGTCTTGCTTGGTCAGTTCGCCCAGCACATCGGGGTTCTTCAGCGAAGGGATGCGCAGCAGCATGCCGTCGTAATACTTCTCCAGCCCGAAGAGATAGAGCTGCGAGGTGTTGGTGAGCAGGGTGCCGTAATAGAAATCCACGTATTCACCTATCTTATAATAGGTGGTGTAGATGGATCCAGAGGTCTTGAGAAGCTTCACTTTCTCCACATCGCCCTTCTCCTCGAAGAGGGCGATGGCCTCCTCGGTAGGCACCATATAGCGGCGTATCGGCATCTTGTCGTCGATAATCTCCTGCATGCGGCGGCGGAGAATGTTCACGTCCTCATCCACCACGGGGCGGCCCAGGTGGATATCCACATAGAAACCATTCGACACGGGGATGTCGATCACCACGTCGGTGTTGGGATAGATGTCTTGCACCGCCTTGCAGAGCACGAAGAAAAGGGTACGGGTGTAGGCACGCGAACCCGACGCAGAGGTCATGTCGAGAAACTCCACGTCCTTGGCATTATACACACGATAATGCATGCCCTCAACCTTGTTATTTACCCTCGCAGACACCGGTCCATGGGTCATTTTGAGATTAAATGCAGAAAAAACATCAAAAAGTGTGCTTCCGATTTCCACTTTTTGAGATTTTTTATTATTTTTGCAACGGATTTGAATCATTTGTTTCATTTGCATTAAAACGATGTTACAAAATTAAACTAATCTACCCGCTCCCGAGCATCGCCCGAAGGGCTGCCAAGGAGCATCGGTTCGCTCCCCCGAAGAGGAGTTCGCCAACAGAGCGTAAAGTTACGAAGAAATTCGGACACTTGGTGTTTTTGACAACATTAATTAAGTTATTATATGTCGATTTGGATATTTTTTAGGCTTATCGGAGCACTCGCCCTACTTATGTTCGGTATGAAGACCATGAGCGACAGTTTGCAGAAGATGGCGGGACCTCAGCTCCGCCACGTGTTAGGTACGATGACCACCAATCGTGTGACGGGCATCCTCTCGGGTACGCTCATCACAGCTGCGGTGCAATCCTCTACCGCCACCACAGTGATGACGGTGTCATTCGTCAACGCCGGTCTCCTTACCCTCGCCCAAGCGATTTCGGTCATCATGGGCGCCAACATCGGAACCACGCTCACCGCTTGGATCATGAGTGCGGGTTTCTCGTTCAACATCACCGACTTCGTATGGCCAGCGTTCTTCATCGCCATCATCCTCATCTATAGCAAGAAGCGCAAAATCGTAGGCGACTTCATCTTCGGTATATCCTTTATGTTCCTCGGTTTGGGAACTTTACGCCAAACCGGCATCGACATGGACCTGGCTCACAACCAGCCAGTGCTCGATTTCTTCGCAAGTTTCGACCCTCACAGTTTCAAGACCACCATCACCTTCCTCATCATAGGTAGCATCCTCACCATGTGTGTGCAGAGCTCGGCAGCCGTCATGGCCATCACGATGATACTCTGCTCCACCGGCGTACTGCCTATCTATCAGGGCATTGCGCTCGTGATGGGCGAGAACATCGGTACCACAGTGACTAGTAACGTGGCAGCCCTCACCGCCAACACGCAAGCCCGCCGTGCGGCGATGGCGCACATGGTGTTCAACATCTTCGGTGTGCTGTGGATACTCTGCGTGTTCCGTCCGTTCATCCACCTCGTTTGCGGTTGGGTGGGCTATGATGATGCGATGGTGAAGACCGACCCTCACTTCATCGCCAACGCCGCCAAGCTCTCCTTCGTGCTTGCCGCCTTCCACACCACGTTCAACCTGAGCAACACCTTCATCCTGGTATGGTTCGTACCGCAGATAGAAAAATTAGTATGCAAGATTATCCGTCCTAAGAAGAACGCCGACGAAGACGACTTCCGTCTGCGCTTCATCCAGACGGGTATCATGAAGACTCCGGAAATCTCCGTATTGGAGGCACAGAAGGAAATCCACAGCTTCGCCGAGCGCATCCAGCGCATGTTTGGCATGGTGAAGGAGCTTCTGGGCGAGACCAACGAGGACAAGTTCGTGAAACTCTTTACCCGCATCGAGAAGTACGAGGGCATCTCCGACAACATGGAGATAGAAATCGCCAAGTATCTCGACCAGGTGAGCGACTCCCACCTGTCAGACGAGACCAAGGCGAAGATTCGCGCCATGCTGCGTGAAATCTCCGAGATAGAGAGTATCGGCGACAGCTGCTACAACATCGCCCGCACCCTGAACCGCCGCATACGTGGCAAGGAGGATTTCATCCCTGCACAATATGAGCACATGCACCAAATGATGGAGCTTACCGACCAGGCGCTCACACAGATGAATGTAACCCTCGTGGGACACAAGAGCGACAACGACGCCAACCTGACCTTCAACATCGAGAACGAAATCAACAACTATCGCAACCAGTTGAAGAGCCAGAACATCAACGACGTGAACAACCACCTCTACACCTACGCCATCGGCACGATGTATATGGACATCGTACAGGAGTGCGAGAAGCTGGGCGACTACGTGGTCAACGTAGTGGAGGCACGTATGGGCGTGCGTCAGCATGAGGCGTAAAGATAAATGACAAAAGTAAGAAATCGCAAGTCATATAGACCATAAACAAAGGAAAGGCATGAAACCCGTCAACACATTGGGTTTCATGCCTTTTTGTATTTAATATCGATTAATCGCAGTGGGGTAATCGTCTCCGCCTTTTGTTCACAAAAAAGCGGACATTATTCGTTGTACATTAACAACTTGTTTTTACCCCCCCCACATTCCACTTCACACCTCCGTTCTGTCCTGCCACATAGTTGCAAGGAGGAATGCCAGCATGGGTTAAGTTTGAAAGATAGAGTGGCTCGTCGGTCACAAACTGATGGCAGGTGAAGGTGTCGCCCTTCGCCAGTTTGCTGTTGATAGACTCCAGGACCTCAAAGAAGTCGTTGCCTCGATACACCACGGTAACGATACGTCCGGGATTCCACGACAGTTTTACTTGCTCCCCTACGCAGAGCGCATCGGCTATCAGCTTGCTCTTGACGAAGAATCGGCTGGACGCCATTCCTTCCTGTCCCCCGACGAAGGTCTTCCAGTCAGGGTAGCCCACCATCCGCGAGAGCAAATTGAGATTAAAGAGACTAGGCTTGCTCTGTGTAGCCACATATCCCCACATACGCTTCAGGGTGCTCACCGAGATGCGCTCGTTGGTGTATCCTTGGATTTGTCGTTCCAGGAAATCGAAGTCCTTGGGGCTCTTGATGCTTCTGCCCACCAAGCTCTCCACCTCTTTTCTGAGTCGGTCGAAGTCTTCCGATTTATAGTTTTCTATCATATTCCTTATAAATAGTTCTGTATAGGTCAAATTCTACATGAATCATTCTATTTCTCTCTGCAAAGACAATGCAAACGAGCGCAATGAAAGCTCGCTTTCAAATTGCCGAGTGCAGCTTTTCTTCTGCAAAGATACGCCTTTTCTTCGAGATTCCGTCCAAAATCCCTGCTTTTTATTACTTCCGTCAGAAATTGAACCGTTTTGAACCAAGCCACATTCGATAATTTTAGCTATTTTTGCAAACAAAAGTAAATGGTAACAAAAATAACTAAACAGATAACAGAATGAGAAGACTTCTACTCTTATTCTTCTTCGCCTTGGCGACAGTGGCAATATCGGCCCAGAACAACCTGGTGATACGAAACTTCAAGTACGACCAGTATGACCAGACAGCCAACCTAAAAGGTACACAGAAGAAGGACAACAACGGCAAAGTTGCCGCCCTGCTCAAGATTGAGACCAATCTCGACGACCTCGCCTTCGATGGCGGTAGCTACGGCATCGTAACCACCGTGCACAAGACAGGTCAGTGGTGGGTCTATGTGCCAGAGCGTGCGCAGAAAATCACCATCCGCCATCCTAAGTACGGCGCATGCGAGTTCTACTACACCTCGGAAATCAAGGCTGCCCGCACCTACACCATGAAGCTCGACCTGGAGGGTATGGACGTGGCCATCGAGGCATCAGTGGCAGGAAGTAGCATCTTCGTCGATGACGAGAACATCGGCAAAACCCCACAAAACGTCTATCTTTCGTACGGCATCCACCATATCACCGCCCGCAACGGCAATATGTACTACGACGAGAACGTAACCATCATGAAGGACGGCGAGAAGAATCTCTACCTGCAGATGAAAGACGAGGATGAGCTGTTCGGTACGGTGAACGTAACCGTAGCCGACGGTGCCGACATCTACTTCGATGGCAAGAAGGTGGGTATCGGTTCTTGGTACCAGCGACTGAAGGCTGGCACCTACGTGGTGGAGACCCGCAAGCAAAACTGCGAGAGCCAGACCACATCGTTCGAGGTGGAAGGCAAGACCGACAAGACAGTGGAAGCCAAAGCCCCTATCCCATACACAGGTTCACTCACCGTGCTCACCACCCCTAAGCTGGTAAGCATGTACAATGATACGAAGCTGCTCTCGGAGAACGGTTTCGCCAAGTTGCCTATTGGCAAGAACGAAATCACCTACAAGCACGAGGGCTACCGCTCCATCACCCGCACCTACGACATTCCTCGCGACGGCGAGGTAAGCGACACCATCAAGCTCAAGCCCCTCACCTACATCAAGAAGAGCGGCTTCTACGCTGGCGTAGCCTTCACCTACGGTGGAAGCACGATGGGCGTGACTGGAACCCTGGGCTTCACTATCTCCAACTTCGATGTACAGGCATCCTACACCATGGGCATGGGCGAGAGCGACGAGGTACACTGGTACGCCAACGAGACCAATGTGGAGCAGGAAGTGGATACCTACAAGCTGAACACCATCAGCGTGAAGTTGGGCTACCAGTTCCCATTGAGCATGCGAGTGGGCCTCACCCCACAGATAGGTTATATGAGCCAGATGCTGAAGAGCAGCGGTCAGTATGGCGACGGTGCCAACTGCGGCTCGTTCACCGTGGGCATGAAGCTCATGATAGCCCCTGTGCCTCACCTCTGCATCCTGCTCAATCCAGAGTACGCCATCCCTAACAAGAAGAGCGACACCTACAAGAGCATCGTGGATGTAGGCGGCTTCGCCGAGGGCGGCATCTACGCCCACGCCGGCCTCATCGTGAACTTCTAATCCCACATCATCGATTTTCGAACATTATATAATAATGTGAACTTCTTACATTATATAAATATTATATAATAATAAGGTATATGAAAGAGAACCAACAATATATTCACAAGACAAAGCATACTTGTAAGCCAGAGCATGTTTGCCTGCCGCAGCATATTCGCAAACCCCTACGTAACTGGAGCATGCAATACCTAGCCTTGGCAAGCCTCCTACTTTTGCCACTAGGTATGCTCACAAGTTGTTCCGACAAGGAGGAGACTGAAGTCTTCGCCTCGAAGGAGCTAAGCCTCACCATGTCGCTGACTCCTACGGTAGTGGATTTGCCAGCGAGAAAGGCTTCGCAAGACATCACGATTACATCAAACACCGCCTGGGGAGCCTCTGCCAACGTAACCTGGGCGAAGTTGAGCGCAGCCAGTGGTGTAGCAAACAGTTCGCTCACCGTGACCTTGGATGATAACACCTCCACTTCTACCCGAGAGGCAATCATCACCTTCACGTATGGCAAGGACCAGCAGACAGTGACGATTACACAGGCAGCTGCCTCTCCTACAACTTTTGCGAAGGTACAAGCCAGCAACATAGGCAGATACCAAGCCGACGTTTCAGGCATGTTCACCGCCGATTTCGACGTAACGGAATACGGAATCGTCTATTCCATCTCCGAGCGAGAACCGACCACAAGTATGAGCGACGACAAGGTTACCGTGCTGAAGGTAGGAACCACCGCCACCACCCAAGACATCGTGTCTGCCACGCTGACGAACCTCAGAGCTGGCAACACTTACTTTGCGAGACTCTACACCTCAGGACCTTTGGGCACAGAGTATAGTAATGTGATTAGCTTCACCACATCAGGCGGTGCTCCAGATTCGGGGGATAATCCTACACCGGGGTATTAATGTTATAATAAGAAATATATAAACAAGACCAAGATATGAGTAAATTTCAAGATACAAGTATCAAAAATATTATAGCCGAAATAAACAAGACTTTCTTTGTACCAGATATACAAAGAGAGTATGTTTGGCTTAGCAATTCTAAAGAAAAGAAAATCGAACAATTATTCGATTCAATTCTTCATGGCTACCCTATCGGTTGCTTTCTGTTTTGGACTTTAAAAAAGTCGGACATTCAAAATAATCCAGACTTAAACTTTCAGTTATATAAGTTTATCGAGAAATATGACACACGTACCTCTACAGGAATCCATAACCCAAAGATTGACATAGACCAAATCTATCCTGGAGGCGACACAGACTTGCATATTGTTCTTGATGGACAGCAACGTCTTACGTCACTCTATATAGGGCTTGTTGGCTCTAGAACTTTAAAGAGACTATATGCTCGTTCAGACAACAACAATGCTTATGAGGAAAAGAAACTATACCTTAATTTAAAGCATATTCCCGATGAAAATGATCCTGAAGATTGCTATAACTTTTGTTTTCTCGATGAAAAAAGCGCAAAGGTGTCTGATGCCACACAATTTTGGTTCAAAGTAGGTAAAGTACTTGATTTTCAAAGCATAGGCGATGTTTATAAATTTTGCATTAATAACAACATTGTCGAAGCAGGAGACATGCTTGCTTCTCTTTGGAGTGCAATTTGCGACAAAAATATAATTGCATACTTTGAAGAAAAAGACAAAAGTTTGGAAAAGGTCTTAAAGATTTTCATCCGTGTTAATAGTGGCGGAATGATTTTGTCCTATTCAGACCTATTAATGTCTATTCTAACTTCGGCATTCTCTATCAAAGATGAGATGAATGAACTCGTAGATGGTATCAAGCAAGAGGATTTTGGAACTTTTGGTAGAGATCAAGTTCTCAAAACTTGTTTACTATTAGCTGGATTAAACCCGAAATTTCAAGTAAGAAGTTTTAATAAGGAAAATATAGCACTCATTGAAAAAAACTGGAGTATTTTCACTGAAAATATCAAAGATGCAGTACATTTAGTGAAAGACTTTGGATATAGTAGCAGATTGTCACAGAGCTACATCATCACAGTAATCGCTTTGTATCTGCACAAACAAGGATACAAATATAAAGACTGCAAAAAAGAAGATAGAAAAAATATGTGGCAATTTACCAAAATCGCACAGATACAAGGATATTTCACAACAGGTCTAGATGGGAAACTTGTTAAAGTTGCAGAATATATGAATATTTCTGGAGATTTCAAAACTTTTATGGATAAACTAGCGACAGACGAACGCCATCCATTAAAAATAACAGTTGATGACATCGATAGAATGTTGACACTGAAATATGGAACCCCAGGAATACTTCCTGTCTTACAAGTTCTATATCCAACCCTCAACTATACGAACAAGAGATTTCAGATAGATCATATCTATCCAAAATCGAAGTTCAAGAAAAGCAACAAATTGCTTGACGAGCAATATTTGGAGGATAAAGATTATCTATTTAATCTCCAACTGCTAGAAGAGTTTGAGAACATGGACGATAAAAAGGATAAAGACCCAGACAAATGGATAGAAGTTTCCTTCAAGACGAAAGAAGAAATAACTAAATATAAAAAAGACAATTATATAGACGAGTTGTGCCCTTTATCCTGGAAAAACTTCAGAGAGTTTAAAGAGCAGAGAACGAAAGAATTAAAATCAAAGCTTCTAGAGGCATTCCAACTCAGCCCACAAGTAATTGAACATTAATATATTTCGATATGAAAAAAATAGGATTATTTATAGTTTTACTTGTGCTATCTATCATACATGTGGTAGCACAAGATACCTCTATTAAAGGTACAATTACTTTATCTCATCAAGGAAAAACTACGGATTTCGCCTACAACAAAATGGCAGATGTCGTAGAAACTGCCATTGATGGAGATACGGTGTTTCTAAGTACAGGCTACTTTAATGGAGATTTTATCCTTGACAAGAAACTTGCTTTCATTGGATCGGGAGCTGATACTGATAAAGGAAATGGAAACTACACATTCTACGAAGGTAGAATCATTTTGAGAATGCAAGAAGATACAAAACTGAGCGCACGCTTATTCGAGGGTATTTACTTTTGGAATTCTTCTTTTACATACGAAACTTCTATCGAAAATGTCATTTTCAAAAAATGTCGAGGATGTGGATACAATATTACTTTAAACGCAGATATTAAAAGTATTCTCTTTGACAGATGCCACATTGAAGGTTACGGTTACTACAACAGTATCCATACTTTAAAAGCCATTGCAAGGAACTGTCGAATAGAAGATTTTGCCATTTGGAATAATAGAGCCGAGACAAACTCATGGCAATTCATTAACTGTACTATAAACCTAGACAACTGGGGATATACGGACGAAGAAGGGATTTACCATGTTTGGAGTCCCATATATGGAGGTACATTTATGAATTGCATTATAGACAATATAGGAAATGACAATACTGGATGTTGGCTTTACAACCCCCAGAATATTGAGACTACTTCATCTGCTTCTTTTATGAATTGCCTTTTAAACAAACCAACAGAAGAAATCGACATATTCAATGGAGCTACCACAAAAGACAATATGTTTTTTGATCATACCAACATTGACAATTCTTGGGAAAATCTAATATGTAACTTCACTAAAGAAAAGTTGCAAGAAAACAACTTTTTAGGAAATGACGGAACTGTCGTTGGTTGCTATGGAGGCAAGAATCCATATACACTGAAGCAAATGACATCGACCATTACTTCTAGTAAGGTTCACTTCGACAAGGACAACAAGCAAATACAAATCAAGATGAAAGTCTCATCAGAACAATAAACGATAACGCTTATGAAAAGATTTACGATATTTATAACAACCCTGCTGCTGACATTCCTGCAAATGACAGCACAGGACACCAACATCAAGGGAACTATTACCTTGTCGCACCAAGGTAATGAGACCGACTTTGCCTACAACGAAATGACAAAGGTAATGGATGCTGCCATGGATGGAGACACTGTTTTTCTCAGCACAGGATACTTCCAAAGTGATTTTATCATGACCAAAAAACTTGCGTTTATTGGCTCTGGTGCAGACAGCAATAAAGGTTGGAACAACTGTACTTGCTATGAAGGTAAGATTGTGGTCAAATTGCCCGAAGAAACAAAATTGACAGCACGTCTGTTTGATGGTATCTATTTCAATAGTGGCAACACAAATATAACATTCAATTCTTCCATAGACAATGTTATCTTTAGAAAATGCTACTGGGACAACAACATCCTTTCAATAAATGCTAATATCAATTATATTTTAATCGATAGATGTAGTTGCAATCTTGACTTTAGAAGTAATTATCTACAAAGAATCATCGCAAGAAACTCAAAAATTAGTGATTCACCTGGTGGCAGTAATTCTTCAAACTATGTCTTTTATAATTGTAATTTATACGCAAGGAGTGGCTGGGGAATAGGAATAGGAATAACAAATAAGTGGAGTGCTCATTTCTATGGAACATTTTACAATTGCATTCTAAACAGCAACAACTATTATATGGGAAATCCAAACGATTCACAAGCAATAACAGTGCTTATCAACTGCTTATATAATGTACAGAATGATTATGTGGATGATGGATGTACCACCCAAAATTGCTATAAATACACAGATAGCAGCAATAAACATATATTTGACCTCAACAAAGAGGAACTGCAAAGTAACAACTTTCTTGGCAATGACGGAACTGTAGTCGGATGTTATGGTGGGAAAAATCCATATACGCTCAGTTTAAGCAACAAAGAAGTCACCAATAAGTTCCATCTCGACAGAGACAAGAAGCAAATACAATTTAACATCAAAGTTTCAGACCAACAATAAAACGAGATAATTATGAAAAAGATAATATTTATGATAGCATGCTGCCTAATGGTAACTGCACAAAGCATTATTGCCCAAAGTAACTATACTGGCAAAGTTTTCTTGCAGCACGACGGTAACATCACTGCCACTTTTGGCGGCGACGAAATAGACAAGGCGATAGAAGCTGCGGTAGATGGGGATATTCTTTATCTTAGCAAAGGCAACTTTAACAGTAATTTCACCATCAACAAATCCATCAGTCTCATTGGTAGCGGGGCTGAAGCAGGAAGCGATTCTCAAAGATCAACATATTTTGAATGGAACGGCAGTCCAAGAATAAACGGAGGAGACGGGAAAGTTCTTTCTGCTGTTACCATCGAAGGTATCTATTCTGCCCCAGGATTTTATGTAGAAGGTCAGATTGAGAATATAGACTTTAAAAAATGTTATTTTAATAACACTCTAGGAATAAGCAATAATAACAGCAATGGTTATACTAAAAAAGTCGTAGTTGATAGATGCCATTTATCCTCCATTTCAACAAATGGAAGCATCGAAGATGCTACCATAAAAAACTGCAAAATTTATAATGCCTACGGTCAAGGTGGTCAAACTAACTCTTCTTGCAAGTTCATCAATTGCAACATTCGCCAAGTAGATACCAACACAAAGGCCATGTTCGTTAACTCCGTCATCAACGAGGTGGGAAACGGAACATCAGATTATCTTGGCGACAACGCCATTTTGGTCAACACCCTGTATCACAACATGAACGGTTACGACCCTATGGAGAAGACATCTCAGCAGGACTGCTGGTCAACCACAGAAACCGTCATCAGCAACAACAATAGTGATATGGATTGCACCATAACCACCGAGCAACGCCAGACCGCTGGCTACCTCGGGGTAGATGGAACCGTAGTAGGCATAGAGGGTGGCGTGAACCCTTACTCCCTCACTATCCACGCCCCAGTCATCAACTCTAAGAGTGCCAACGTGGACCTCAACAGCAAGAAGGTGACCATTAACGTAAACGTAACAGCAAACTAATCTCTTCCATGGCTTATGTATAAACGTTTATTATATATATTTACGCTAGCCCTTGCACTGACAAGCTCCACGCTGCCAGCGCAAGCTGCTCCCGACATCAACATAGACGAAGATGTTGTCGAGGAACCAGCCAAGGCTACCGCCTATCGCTACTGGATAGACGACAATACAAACAAGACAGTAGCGAGCTTTAACGGCGAGGACATCGAGAGCAATATCGACGTCTCTAACCTCAGCATCGGTGCACACATCTATCACATCCAGCTGAGAGACCAATATGGCAGATGGGGAATCACCAAGGACATTCCTTTCTATGCTGGCTACCAAAGTACAGAAGTAAAAGAGGAAGATGCTGAGTCGCCTGTGGAGAATATCGTCTATTGGTTTGACGATGACTATGACAGCAAGGTGACACTGCCTTACACCCAAGCAGACATCACCTTCGAAAAAGACATCACCAATGAGGCTGGTGGCTCACATACCTACTCTGTCATTGCCTTTAACTCCCAGAATCGTGCGGCTTCCGCAACAGGAACTTACTATCTGCCAACAACATCGGAAGATGACAGCGGCGAGACAGAAGTAACCACCATCGTGGCTTACCAATACTGGGTGGATGACGACAAGGCAAACGCCAAGACCTTGGCTTACACCTCTGGCGACATCAGCCAAGCAATAGACTACACCCAACTGGCAGAAGGAGCGCACACGCTCAATTTCCGCATGAAGAACAACGAAGGCATTTGGAGCCAGAAATACCAATATGCCTTCTACACGCCTACCACAAACAGCTCAGAAGAGGCTGAGACCTCGCAACCTATCACGGGCTATCGCTATGGCGTGAACGGCAAGAGCACCACCATCGACCTTACAGAGGTAGATAACGTGCCTACACTATCCGTGGATATTGCGTTCCCTACCGCACAGGAGTTTGCCAAGGTGGAAGACTATGAGTTTACCACAGACAATGCATCCCGAGAAGTAAAGGTAAAGAGAAACGGCGACCTAACCTACTACATCCAGTTTAAGAACAAGCTGGGACAATGGGGCGAGCCTGTCTTCCTAGATTCCTTGGCTTCCGACTCCACCATCCGTACCGCCAAGGAACTTACCTTGCAGCGCACGCTGGGTATCCGCAAGCTGGGCAAGGGCGACTACGACATCGCCAAATTCACCATCGACAACAATAATGGCTACTACTTCGGTGCATCGTCTAGCTGTAGCGTGATGCTCTATCAGGACAACCAGCGTCTGAGCACCTTCACCCCTGAGCAGATGCTCAACAACAAGAGCACCCTGCTGGCACCTGGCACTTACTTCGCCATCATCTACAACCAAGACGAGGACGGAAGCATCCGACTTACGGGCAGCAACAACTGGGTGAGCACGCCTACATTTAGCTACGACTCTAGCCACCAGTTGAGCATCAGCAGCGAGACGGCAGGAGCCACCATCCACTATACCTTGGACGGAACCATGCCTACCGCCGAAAGCGAAATCTACACAGGTCCGCTAGCGATGACCCAGAACACCCGAGTAAAGGCACTGGCTTGCGCCGACGGAATGAGCGACTCCTTCATAGAGAGCTACCTCGTGGGCGACTTCGACCCTCTGACTTGCGCTGAGCCTCAAGCCACCTACGACGGAAGAAAGGTAACACTCACCACATCGAGCAAGAACGCCGACATCTACTATACACTGGACGGCAGCGACCCTACAACTAGCTCGCAGCTCTACAACATAGACGCAGGCATCGCCGTAAACGAGGCTGGAACCATCAAGGCATTCGCCACCATGGATCTGATGAACGACTCGCCAGTAACCACATACAACGTGCCTTCTTACTACGACGGTAACGACCGAGTGAGCGTAAAGACCGCAGGTAGCCTCGCCACCGCGTTCGAATGGTGCGACGGCAAGCCTCAGCGAGACACGCTGAACGTAACAGGAAACATCAACGCCGCCGACTTCGCCACCCTGGCAAGGATGAGCAACCTGAAACTGCTCGACATGAATGCAGCCACCGTAGAAGGCAACACCATCGCCGACCAAGCTCTGGCGGGCATGAACATTGCATCGGCTAGTTTGCCAGCCACACTCACCACCTGTGGTGGAGAAATATTCGCCAACTGCCCTAAACTGGCTGCCGTGATGTGGAACTCTAACTCTGCAATACCTGCCAATACGCTCGACGGCATCAACAACCCGAACCTGCTGCTGTATGTCAACGCCAAGAGTGCCGCACCTGCCGGAATCAACAATGTCATCGCCAGTGGCGTGGCAGAGAACGTGGTGCTCGCCGCTCCTACCGACGGAAGCGAAGGCAACTTCTTCTGTCCACAGGCGTTCACCGCCCAGAAGATCAGCTATACTCGCAACTTCAACCAGGAGACCGAGGTGGGCGTTTGCCAAGGTTGGGAGACTCTCTCCCTACCATTCGACGTGCAGACCATCACCCACGAAACCAATGGCACCATCGCTCCATTCGCCAAGGGCGACAACACAGCCAAACCATTCTGGCTCTACGAGCTTTCGCCAGAGGCTGGTTTCCAAGCTGCATCAAGCATCAAGGCATATACACCTTATATTATAAGCATGCCTAACTCGCAAGCTTATTCTGATGAGTACATCTTGGGCGGCAAGGTGACCTTCACCGCTTCGAACGTGAGAGTGGCTGCCACCACAGCAGCCAGCAGCAAGAACAGCAACCGTGAATTTGCGACAAGCTTTGAGCAAGTACCTGCTCAAGACGGCATCTACGCCCTCAACGTAGGCACAGAATACCAAGGCTATCGCCCTGGCAGCATCTTCGCCGAGAACTTCATGGTAGTAAAACCTTTCGAGGCTTACCTCACCACAGCCGAGGCGGCTCAGGCATTCAGCTTGAAGTTTGGCGGTGGCACCACGGGCATCGAGAACATCCCTGTAAAGGAAATCAACGGCGTGAAGGCGTGGGCTAATGGCTCTACCCTCTACATCCAGAGCGACAAGGCTCGCAAGGTACAGGTATTCAGTACCATGGGCATACTGATGAAGACGATAGAGACAGAGGCTGGCGAAACCGCCACTGTCACAGACCTGCCAGCAGGTATCTACATCGTAAACAACAAGAAGGTGGCTGTGAAATAACGCCATCTATCAGATCATCATAAACGGCGATGCGCTCCAAAGAGTGCATCGCCGTTTTTTACATAAAGCAATCAAAGTTCGGTAGGAAAAGTGTAAGATTCCCTCGAAAGTTCGGTAGGAAAAATGTATGTTTTAACAAAAAGTTCGGTAGGAAAAATGTGATTTTGCAGCGGAAATATTTAAATATCAGAAGTTTATGTACAAAAACATCATAACACTACTAATTATGGCATACGCTTCTCCATGTCAGACTATAGGGAGCAAAGCTGGATGACTAACGTGCCTCTTTATGCTGCATCTATATACTTTTAACACAACAATTACGAGAATAGACCAATTTGAACCGTTTTGAACCTTGTTATTTCGAAAAATATTCGTAATTTTGCAGCATCATTGCAATGATTGTAAAGTATTAATACAGAAAACCGAACGAAATATGAAAAAGATGGTATTAATGATGGTGGCAGCCTTGGCACTATCCGCCAACTGCACCACGGCTCAAGCACAAAGCCAAGAGTCTCAGTATAGCCAGATGCTGGCAAAACAGCTCAAGAAGGAATACAAGAACAAGCTGAAAGAGCTGAAAAAGGAAAAGTGGCAGATTTATGGTTCTTCCAAGACACTGGAAGTTGCCTTGCTCACCCACTACGACAAACTGGAGAAGGGGGGAGAAGACGCACACGAGGTAATTGGAACCGCCACCAAGTTTAAGTCGAAGAACATCGGTCACCAAACTGCCATCAACAATGCCTGCAATATCTATGCTCGCCAAGCAGGAAGCCATGTGAAGGGAAGAGTGGTAAGCGACATGGGTGCCAACAGCGACAGCATTGTAGGTGAGTTCGACCATTTCTACGGAGCCTACCAGTCGCTCGTGGAAAAAGAAATCAAGGGCGAAATGCAGGAGAGCTTCAGCCTCATCAGACCTTACAAGGATGGAACTTACGAAATGCAGACCTTCTTCATCGTAAACGAGGCTGCTGCAAGCAAGGCTCGCTTGCGCGCCTTCGAAATAGCTGCCAAGGAGTCGGCAGTGGCACAAAAGTATGCCTCCCAAGTAGGCAAATTCATCAAGGAAGGATTCGACGCACAATAAAAGAGCAAACAGCAAAAAACAGAAATCGATACATAAACAAACGATTACAAACGACAGATTACAGATTCTAAGCAAAGACAAAACTTATGCACAAAACGATTTGGATGCTCCTGATGCTCCTCCTCCCACTCGCCAGCGTGGCACAGACTGCGGAGGAAAGAGCCGAGCAAATGAAAGCGAACGCTGACTACATCTGCGGCGAGGGATGGGGAGAAACTTATAACTCTGCCGACCAAGCTGCCCTAGCAGACCTCATCAGCAAAATATCTCTCAACATTTCCAACTCCTTCGAAATCAAGGAAGAGGAGTTTAACACAAACAGCAACTTTGACTCCAAGACTGCGGTTACATCGGTGATGAACAGCTATGCACAAGCCACACTCACCAATACCAACAACCTCGTCATCAGCAACACGCCACAAACCCATGTGCTGAGATACATCAAGAGAAGCGAGGTGAACAAAATCTTCGACGAACGCAAGGAAAAGGTGTTCGACTATGTGCGCTCTGCCATGCGTGCCGAGGAAAAGGCAAAGATAGACGATGCACTGAGAAACTACTACTGGGCTTTCGCCATGGTAAGAAGCTTGCAATATCCTAACAGTGTGAAGATGACCATCGACGGGGTGCAGCGTCTGCTCGTAACTTGGATTCCACAGCAGATAGAGGAAATACTGGGTAACATCTCCACTAAGGTGGCTAGCAAAGATGGAAACGACATCAACCTTTTCATCAAGTACAAGGGAGAACCCGTGGCAAGCCTAGATTACACCTACTTCGACGGACAAACCTGGAGCAACCTCTATAGCGCCAAGGACGGTATGGGAATCGTGGAGCTGAGACCGGGAGTGGATATCAACAGCCTACAGTTGAAATACGAGTATGAGTACGCCGACCAATGCCAAATAGACAAGGAATTGGAAAGCGTGATGCACCTCTTCAAGGGCACGCCCTTCAAGAACGCCACCACATACATCAACAACCTCGACAAGAAGACCGCTGTATCCAGCGAAGCCAAGAAAGACTTCGAAAAATCGGTGAAGACGGAATCGGCAGCCAACCTCGCAGACTTAGGAAAGGTGGAAGACGAGAAGACTCTCGCCGACATCATGGGCAAGGTGGTGAACGCCATCAAGACACAAAACTACGACAGTGCCAACGAATACTTCTCGGAGGACGGACTGGAGATGTACAAGAAATTGCTCAATTATGGCAAGGCGAGACTCTTGGGCGACCCACAGTTCTCTTTCTACAAGATGGGCAAGCGAGTGGTGTGCCGTAGCATCCCGATGGCATTCTCCTTCCAGAACAACAAGCGCAAGTTTGTGGAAGACGTGACATTCACCTTCGACGAGAACAAGAAGATAGAATGCGTGGCTTTCGGACTAGGTAGCCAGGCGAAGACCGACATCTTCAACAAGGGTGTGGGCGCATGGAGTGACTATGCAAAGATGGTCATCGCCACTTTCCTGGAGAACTACAAGACGGCATTCGCCCTGAAACGACTCGACTATCTGGAGAGCGTGTTCGACGACAACGCCACCATCATCACGGGTCACATCATCAAGAAAGCGCCCAAGGTGGCCATCGAGGGAGAAAGCTACATCGCCAACAACAACAAGCTCATCAAATACACACGCCAAACCAAGAGCGAGTATATGAGAAAGCTGAAGATGTGCTTCCAAAGCAATCAATTCATCAACATCCGATTCGCCGACAACGACGTGGTAAAGATGGGAGCCGGCGGCGAGACCTACGGCATCCAAATCAAGCAAGACTACTACTCCACCAACTACGGCGACCACGGTTACCTCTTCCTAATGGTGGATTTCAACGACCCAGAGAACCCATCCATCAAGGTGAGAACCTGGCAGCCAGACCGCAACCCAAACATCAACTCGAACCTTCCTCGTTCGAACAGAGACTGGGGTATCATCGGTCCAGGAAACTTCTAAATAAAAATAAGAGCTTATGAACAGAACATATCCTATGCTCGGCATGCTTTTGCTGCTCGGACTGCACGCCACACCTAGTTATTCACAGAACGACGACTTCGTGAAGCAGTTCCAACAGGCTAGACAAGGAATGCTGGACGAATACAACAAGTTTCGCAACACTGTACTTACCGACTACGATAAGTATATGCAAGGCGTGTGGAAAGAATACAAGAAATTCAAGGGGGACGTGCGCTCGCAAGTGCCCAAGCCGAAGACACCACCAGCATACACCCAGCCTAAGCAGCCAGAGAAGCCAGTGACCGTGAAGCCAAAGATGCCTGTCAGCCCAATCGTCATCCCTGAAGGCGGATTCGGCAATCTCGTAAAAAGACCAGACCTGGGACAAGTTCCGGCTCTGCCTACTGACCCATTGGCAAAGGTTCCTACCGTTCCGACAACTCCGGAAACGCCAGCTGTGCCCGAAACACCCAAGAAGCCCAACGACCCTAAGGCACCTACAGTGCGCCCTGACATAGAGCCGGTGAACAAGCCCAAACTGCCTGAGGTAAAGCCCGACATTCCAGACATCGAATACACAGGCTCGGGCATCGAGATACCGCTGATGCCAGCCGTGGCTGCCATCCCTGTAATGCCTGCCTTGCCAAACATCGCACACGTCAACGTGCCTGCCAGCAAGCAAAGCATCGACGTAAACTTCTACGGCGAGCCACTGCAGATGCAGAAGGCTACCCAACTCGCCTCGATGAGCATCAGCACGACCGACGATGTAGCCAACTACTGGAAACTCCTCAAGAAATCAGACCTCAAGGATGTTACCCAGGCTTTCGCCACCGAATCCAGAAAAATGGGACTCAGCGACTGGGGCTCAGCTATGCTCGTGGAGAAATACATCCAAGAAGCAATGCCGAAGGCTAGCCAGAACGAGCGAATCATTGCCGCACAATATGTACTTGCCAACTGTGGTTACAATGTTCGACTCGCCCTATGCGGCAAGTCGGTGGTGATGCTTGTGCCTTACGCCGAGCACGTATTCGAGAAATCTTATCTCAACATCGACGGAAAACGCTACTACATCTACCCAAACGTAGAAGACGATGGCAGTTTCCGCTCCTGCGAATTGCCTAAAGGCGCAGAACTAGGAAAAGACATGGAGCTACGCTTCACAGGTAAATTATCCATCGGAGACGAGACCAAGCCTTTCAGCTATAACGCTGCCGGAATCACCCTGCAAGGAGAAGTGCCTACGGGCTACATGGGGTTGCTAGATGAATACCCTATCATCGACATTCCTACCGTAGCCTCATCCGTCGTAGATAAAAAACTGCGCGACAACGTGGTGGAACAAATCAAAGCACAAGTACAAGGATTGAGCGAGCAGGATGCAGCCAACCGTATCTTGCATTTCATACAGAAAGGATTTCCATACGCCACCGACGACGAACAGTTTAAGCGCGAGAAATACTTCTATTTCGAGGAAAGCCTGTATTATCCCAAGAACGACTGCGAGGATCGCGCCATCTTCTACGCTTATCTCGTGCATGAAATTCTGGGACTCGACGTACACCTCATCCAGTTCCCTGGTCACGAGTGTACAGCTGTGGCATTCCACGAGCCTGTGGAGAACGGAACGTCCTACCAATACAAAGGACAAACCTACTACATCTGCGACCCAACCTATATTGGCGCAAGAATCGGCAAGTGTATGCCACAATATGCCAAGGAATCACCACAGATAGAAGTTTGGTACTAAATCAAATACATCATACACTAAGAAGCCATTGGTTGTCCTTTCAGGAAACAGCCAATGGCTTCTTTGCGTATGTTTCTATTCATATTCCAGGATATGCTCAAACCTGCTCCAGGGAGAATGGCGATACGTATCGCCGCTCCCCTTGGGCACATACAAGACGATTCGCCGGAATGCCGATGCCTCGAAGACATCCTTCAATTCTGCCTTCCAGATGTCATTGCCTATATAGGGTGGCGTAGAACTACGGAAACAGATGCTCTGCAGCTGGGGGCTATCGGTCACCATCCCTTTCATCACATGGAACTGAGTGTCGGGAAACACCAATTTCTTGAGGTTCGGTTGATGGGCAAAAGCCTCTTTCTCTATCTCGTCCACCTTATAAGTCATTCCCTGATAGTTAACTGTCTTGGGTATCTCAATGCACGAATCACGAGAGTTGGCTGCCTTGACAGATACAACTCCGCCTCCCCAGGAAGTGTAGGCTAGGTTTCCCACCTCAAATTCTGCCACCACATCATATCCTGTAGCAGGCTGAAAGACCTTATTATATATAAAGGCTCCCAAAGAACCTACCACCAGCAGACATAGGGCAAGCCAAAGCACGAGCAATGCGCGATGCAAGCGATGGACTCTCTGTCGAAGGGCGGCTATGTTAGGATACCGCTCTGCCAACGGTCCGAAACAATGCTTAAGAGCCATACGATAAGACAAGTTGAGCTGCATCTTGTCTAAGATGACACCTACGCTGTATATGTCATTACGTACATCCGTAACTCCTCCTACCTTTTGTTCGGGCGAAGCGTATCCATCCGTCCCCGCAGGCTCCTTCAAGACAGCATAGCTATCGGCATCAGACAATCCGAAGTCTATCAGTTTCAAGACTCCCCCACTACGGGTAACCATCATATTGGAAGGCTTCAGGTCGCGATGCACCACCTGCTTGTCGTGGACAAACTCAAGAGCCCTCAGCAATTGGTCTGCCACATGCACACGATCCGACTTGGAATGAGGCAGCTTGAGCCACTCTTCCAGGGTCACCCCGTCGATCCACTCCATCACCAGACACTCACCATATCCGTCCACTTCCTCAATGCCCGCCACCTCGACGACACCCGGATGCTGGATATGGCACAAAATATCGAATTCCTTATGCAACAAGTTTCGATACACCTCATCATTGCGCACAGCAGGGGCTAGCGCCTTCAACATCCACCATTTGCCATCACGCTTGGCACGAACGAGGACATTGAAGCCACTACTAGACACTTCCGTCATTTCGCAGAACTGAGCGGAAGTCGTATCAGATGGGGGATAATAGAAACCCGAAACTTGCTCCATACGTGCAAAGATACAACATTTTTGACAAACAAGAGCTATATTTTCATCTTTTTATCACGTTTTTAGGCAAGAATGGACGATAACTCATCAAAAAGTAGTATCTTTGCAGCCGAAATTGCAATTTTATAAATAATTAATGAAGATTCTAGTAACGGGTGCGTCGGGATTCATCGGCAGCTACATCGTAGAGGAAGCCTTGCGACAAGGCATGGAAACCTGGGCGGCTGTACGCCCCACCAGCAGCAAGAAGTATCTGCAAGACGAGCGCATCCATTTTATCAATCTCAATCTTTCGTCGCAGGAAGAGTTGGAGAAAGAACTCGCCCCGCACGAGTTCGACTATATCGTGCATGCAGCTGGCGCCACCAAGTGCCTGCATGCAGAGGACTTTTACAGGGTGAACACAGAGGGAACCAAGAACCTCGTGAATGCCATCGTGCATCTCCAGATGCCTATCAAGCGATTTGTATTCGTCAGCTCGCTTAGCATCTTCGGGGCCATCCGTGAGGAACAGCCTTACCAGGAAATCTCGGAACACGACACCCCGAAGCCAAACACAGCTTACGGCAAGAGCAAGTTGGAGGCCGAACGTTATCTCGACAGCATCGGCAACAATTTCCCGTACATCATTCTTCGTCCTACGGGCGTATATGGCCCTAGGGAAAAAGACTACTTCCTCATGGCAAAGAGCATTAAGCAGCACGTGGATTTCGCCGTGGGGTATAAAAGACAGGACATCACCTTCGTATATGTGCAGGATGTGGTACAGGCTGTGTTCCTCGCCCTCGACCATGGGATGAACGGCAGGAAGTATTTCCTCAGCGACGGGGAGGTGTATCAGTCGGAAGCATTCAGCGACCTGATTCACACAGAATTGGGAAATCCTTGGATGCTGCGCATCAAGGCTCCCATCTGGGTGTTACGCATCGTTACTTTCTTTGGAGAGTATATCGGAAGGATAACGGGAAAAATGTCGGCTCTCAACAACGACAAGTACAACATCCTGAAGCAACGCAACTGGCGATGCGACATCGAGCCAGCCATGGACGAGCTGGGCTACCATCCTCACTACCCATTGGAAAGAGGCGTAAAACTCGCCATCAAGTGGTACAAGGAAAACGGATGGCTATAAATAGTGTTTAGTGTATAATGTGTTTAATGGCATTGGAACTACAACTAAACACTAAACATGAAACATTAAACATTAAAATGATTAAAGATTATTTCAAGATAGACAAGAACCCCAAGAAAGGACTCTTGCCACTGGAATGGGTGGTATTGGGCTATATGGCGATAACCCTCATCACGATGCTCTTCACCTACACCAAGGTGGTGAACCCCGAGTCGATGCTTTGGGGGCGACTAAGGGTACTCGCAATGACCATCGCTCTTTGGGGTGTATATCGCATGATACCCTGCCGAGTGACCAAGATGATACGCATCATGGCACAAATCGCCCTGCTTGCCTGGTGGTACCCAGATACTTATGAAATCAACCGAATGTTCCCCAACCTCGACCATGTGTTCGCAGGATGGGAACAAGAGCTCTTCGGATGCCAACCCGCCTTGCTCTTCGCCAAGGCGATGCCATGGGCGGTGGTGAGCGAACTAATGTCGATGGGCTATTTTATGTACTACCCGATGATAGCGGCTGTGGTGCTCTTCTATTTCTTCTGTAGATACTACGAGGCGGAGAGAGCGTGCTTCGTGATGCTCACCAGCTTCTTCATCTACTACCTCATCTTCATCTATGTGCCCGTGGTGGGACCAACATTCTACTACGATGCCGTGGGAGTGGATGAAATAGCCAAGGGTATCTTCCCCGCCATGGGCGACTACTTCAACAGCCACACCGACTGCTTGCCGACACCGGGCTACACCAACGGAATCTTCTACCAGCTCGTAGAGGATGCTAAGGAGGCGGGCGAACGACCTACCGCAGCCTTCCCTAGCTCGCACGTTGGAGTGAGCACCATCTGCATGCTCCTTGCCTGGCACTCCGGCAACAGGAAGTTGCTCTTCGTGATGTTGCCTTTCTATGTGTTCCTGTGTATGGCTACGGTCTATATCCAGGCACACTACTTGATAGATGCCTTGGCAGGATTCGTATCGGCAGTGGTCATCTATTTCGCCTTGATGGCGGTATCGAAGGGAATGATGGAAAGCAAAAGCTCTTCATCAAGACTTCGGTTCAATTAGAACCCGAGAATTCATCTTGATTTTCAAGACTCAATTTGATTTTCAAGACTCAATTAAAATTTCAAAATTCAATTTGATTTTCAGAACTCAATTAGAAATCAGACATTTACAAATAAACAAAACATTAAGAAAAAGTAGAATTCATCTAGAACAATGAAGAAACTATTTATCGAAACTTACGGCTGCCAGA
>ERZ808245.338-NODE-338-length-25246-cov-3.303839_pt1 | contig 25246 bp, 18 predicted proteins | sample MGYA00521243_ERZ808245 | MGnify/ENA primary metagenome ERZ808245 (study PRJEB31516, sample SAMN03275576) | gut metagenome | biome: mammalia-associated habitat; material: feces | host: Papio cynocephalus | place: Kenya | collected 2012-07-07 ... | reverse complement strand
GCGTTTTTCAATAAAATTAAAAACTAACCATTTGAAAAATAGAGTTTTATATAACTTTGAACTTAAAGCTCCCCAAAAGAGAACCTTACATCTATAAAAAAGAATAAATCTAATTATTGCTAAATTCACGTAAACGTTTGCGATTATTGTAACTTGCGCACGTTTTTTTTATAAAAAATGAATATTTTTTTGATATCGATCTCAAATTTTATTGATGCATCTGTGTTAGATATGTCTTGCAAACCGCATTTTTAACACGTATGTATAAAATAGTTTACAAAGTTATGTTATCAATATTTTCGTATCTTTGTACACAATATGAAATCTGCTTTATTGAGCACACTTTTTCAATAAGTGAAAATATTTTTTGAAAATTTGCTAAAAAATTCAAAAAAATTTCAAATGAAAATTTTGTAATAATCAATAACATCTTGAATAAAAGAATAAAAATGTAAAAATGAAAATACGTTACTTAATTTAATTATGAAAATTGTGATCAACGCATACGTTTACGTTAAAAAACTCTTTATCATATATATATGAGCTCAGAGAGACCTAACAGTATTCTCAAATCTCAGACAAGTTTTATCTTGCCTAATAACACATAAGGAATTGATTATGAAATTTACTTTAAAGAAGTTTGCTAAGGCATTTGCTTGCACAGCAGTTGCTGCTGGTATTGCATCTTTTGCAAATACCGCATCTGCTATCGAAAACAGCGACATTAAGATTGGTGTTTCAATTTGGTCATCAACCGACGTTTTAGGTTCTGATTGTAAGCGTGTTCTTGATGAAGCTGCTAAGGCTTTAGGTGTAAAAGTTCAGTACGTTGACCAGGCTCACGTATCTGAAAAGGTTACAGCTTCTGTTGAGCAGTTAGTAGCAGCTGGTTGTCAGGGTATTATCATTTGTAACTCATCTGATACCGAGATGACATCTGCAATTAAGACTGCAAATGATAACGAAGTATATTTAGCTCAGTTCTTCAGAGTTATTTCAAAGGATGCAAGTCCATCAATTTACAAGTTTGCTGAGAAGTCACCATACTTTATCGGTGCAGTTCATGAGAATGAGCCTGATAATGGTGAGCACTTAGTTAACATCTTATTAGACAAAGGTTGCAGAAATATCGGTTTAATCGGTTGGGAGCAGGGCGATGCTACTTGGTTAGGCAGATGGGCAGGTTACAAAGCTGGTGTTGAGAAGTGGAATAAGTCTCATCCAGATGATCAGGCTAAGTTATCAGAGCCTCAGTATGCAGGTACCTCTTCAGAAGGTGGTTCAAAGGCTGCTGAAGCTTTAATGGCTGCAAATCCTAAACTGGATGCTCTAATCCCAGCTGGTGGTGGCGGTGATCCTTTACAGGGTGCTATTGCTGCTGTTGAAAGAGCAGGTAAGACTGGCAAGATTTCTGTTGTATCAACTGACTTCTTACCTGATTTAGGTGAGAGATTAAAGAACGGCTCAATGGCTGGTCAGTCAGGCGGTCACTATTGCGATCCTCTAATTGCATTCATGACTGTTTACAATGCAATTAAGGGTAACTATAAAGACTTTGAAGGTAAGTTTGAAGATATCACCTTCCCTTATCTGTTCGTAGCTTCACCTGACGATTATCAGGGTTACGAGAAGTACTTCGTAAAGCAGTTACCATTCACAGATCAGGAATTAGTTGATATGTCTAACTTATCATTAGACGGCTTAAAGGAAGCAGCATCTAAGATCTCTATTGAGGACGCTGCAGCTCGTTTCGGTAAGTAATCTATATCAAACATAGATAACCAAAAACTGTAAATGAAGAGGGGATTGTTTAATAGACAATCCTCTTTTTTATTGTCTTTACAAAAACGAAGATAATTTTACAGAAATATTACAATTGAAATTTTGGCAGTTAACATTCCATTTTTATATTTACCTCATCAATTAGAATTATTGAGGTTTATATGAATAAGAAAATTGTTACAGTTTTAAGTTTAGCTTTAGCTTCTGCTATCGTAGGTAATGCAAATGCAGCAGAAGATATTTATAACAGAGCAGCAGTAGGCAATATTACAGTTACTGGTGGAGCTTCTCGTATTCACGGCAATATGAATGAAATGTACGAGAGCCAGATTAAATTAGCTAAAAAAGAGCACGCAAAGAACGTAATTCTTTTAATCGGCGATGGTATGGGCGATAGCGAAATTACTGCAGCTCGTAACTACGCATATGGTGCAGCAGGTTCATTCCCAGGCTTAGATGCTCTTCCATTCTCTGGTCAATACACACACTATTCTTTAAACAAAGAAACTCATTTACCTGATTACGTAACAGATTCAGCTGCATCTGGTACAGCATGGTCAACCGGTACTAAATCATACAATGGTGCCATTGGTGTTGATGTAGATGGTAAGCCTGTTACCTCAATTATTGAGTTAGCTAAAAAGAAAGGTTTAGCAACAGGTGATATCACCACCTCAGAAATTCAGGATGCAACTCCAGCTGCTCAGATAGCTCACGTAACTCAAAGAAAGTGCTACGGTCCTAAAGCAACTGCTGAAAAGTGCCCTACCAACTTATTAGAAAATGGAGGTTTAGGTTCTATTTCAGAGCAGTTAATTAAGACTCGTGCAGATGTTACTTTAGGTGGTGGTATGACCACATTTGAGGAGCAGGCAACTTACGGTAAATATAAGGGCAAGACCTTATTAGAGCAGGCAAAAGAAGAAGGCTATAAGGTTGTAACCAATGCTGATGAGTTACAGTCAGTTGCAAAAGCAGATCAGAAGACCCCTGTATTAGGTTTATTTGCTCCAGGTAATATGCCTGTAAGATTAAAGGGCCCACAGGCTACATTCCACGGCAATTTAGATAAGCCTGCTGTTAAGTGCGAAATCAATAAAGAGCGTACTGCTTCAATTCCTAAGTTAGCAGATATGACTAAGAAGACCATAGACCTGTTAAAGACTAACAAGAACGGTTTCTTCTTACAGGTTGAAGGTGCTTCAATCGATAAGCAGGCTCATAAGAACAATCCTTGCGGTCAGTTCGGTGAGACTATGGACTTAGATGAGGCAGTTCAGGTAGCTTTAGACTTTGCTAAGAAAGATGGCAATACTTTAGTTATCGTTACAGCTGACCACGCCCATGCAACTCAGATTGTATATCCAAATGCTAAGGCTCCTGGCTTTACACAGGCTGTTATCACCGCTGACGGTGCTCCTATGACAGTTTCATACGGTAACTCTGAAGATGTAAATGATGCAGGTCATACTGGTGCTCAGTTAAGAGTAGCAGCTTACGGTCCTGGTGCTTTAAATATCATGGGCCTAACAGATCAGACCGATTTATTCAGAACCATCACCAAGGTTTTACAGTTAAAGAAGTAATAAAGTCTTCCTAATTGCATACTAGAGCGCTACCTTGTGTAGCGCTTTTTTGATCCTACTTTTATCCTTTCTTTAAATTACAGATCTTTCCTGATCCTCAATAAATTTACCTGAAAATAAAGCTCTCGTTCAGTAAACATTTTCTTTATAGAATCTCTCTTTATAAAGAACGAGACAAAAAACATCAGCATAAAATTAGACAGGTGTAAAGGTAGTGACAGTACATGCAGATATAAAAATCCCGTTATCAATCATGTAATCGATAACGGGATCGGTTAGAAAACAGAGCTTTGATTAACCTAGTTTGATATCAAACAGCTGTGTAATCATAATTAAAAGAATTAAAGCTGGAATGATATATCTTACAAGGATCTTGAAAGGTACAAGCCATAAGAATTTAACTTTGCCATATGAAGTTAACTCTGACCATAACTGTCTTGTGGTCATCTTCCAACCTACGAACAGAGCTGCACCCATACCTGTTAAAGGAAGGATTAGCTTAGCTGTGAAGTAGTCTAAGAAGTCAAAGAAGTTCATGCCAAAGAAGATTGGATCTGACCATGGGCCCATTGATAAAGAAGCACCACAACCAATGATAAATGCAGCTAATGAAACAATAGCTGCTGCCTTATGTCTTGACAGATTTGCTCTTTCAGCGATGAATGCAGTTGAAACTTCATGTAAGAAGATACATGAGGTAATCGCTGCCATGAACAGAATTACATAGAAAGCTGTTGGAATTAACCATCCAAAGAATGGAACAGACTGTAATGCTGAATCAAATACATTAGGTAATGAGATGAATACTAAGCCTGCACCAGCTGATGGCTCCATACCCTGAACTGAGAACACAGCAGGGAAGATGATCATACCAGCCATAATAGCAACTAAAGTATCAATCAATCCTACTGATAAAGCGGTTCTGTTTAGGTTTACGTCTCGTCTAAAGTATGAAGCATAAGTTACTAAGCCCATACCTAATGAGAATGAGTAGAAGCACTGACCTAAAGCTGATAGGCAAACATCAGGAGTAATCGCACTAAAATCTGGACTGAATAAGAACTTATAACCATCAGCAGCACCAGGCATGGTAGCTGCGAAGATCACAAGCATAATCATGATTACGAATAATGCTGGAACTAAGAGTTTAGCTGATCTCTCAATACCCTTTTGAACACCAGAAACAATAACAAAATGCATGATGCCGATAACAATTGCTAGGCAAACAATTGGTTTCCAAGGATTTGAAACGAAAGAACCGAAGTGGTTTGCAAATTCGTTAGAACCGTCAGCATTTACAACCTGACCTAAGCTTACGAAGTTACCTGAGATAGCATCCCATACGTAATAAACAACCCAACCTACAACCACGTTGTAGTAGCAGAAGATAGTGAATGCAACAAGTACTGATGCAACACCGATAAACTTCCAATGGGTATTAGGTGCTAAGACGCTATAGGCATTACCCACATTTGCTCTGGCATGACGACCAATAGCAAATTCAGAAATTAAAAGAGGAATACCGAAAATGAAAATGATGGCGATATAAACCAATAAGAAAGCAGCACCGCCTTCTTCACCGGCCTGAGTTGGGAATCTCCAAATATTGCCTAAACCTACGGCAGAGCCAGCTGCTGCTAGCAGACCACCGATCTTTGAGGCAAAGCCCATTCTATTGTTACTATTCATAGAATTTCCTAATAAATTATATTGATCTTGTTTTATAAGATCGCTCACATTCTGTGCATAATATTATATCAAGAATTCAAAATATAGAGAAAAAACGCATAATAGTGCGTTTTGCTCTTAAATTGCACAAAATATTAAACATAAAAAAAGGAATGTTCTAAAACATTCCTTTCTTATGCAAATTCAATGCTACAAAATAGGTAGCACTCAATGATTAAAGACCTAATTCAGGTTTAATCATTTTGCACCATTCTTTTATTCTTTCATCTGTAAGTTCTGGCTGATTGTCTTCATCAATTGCCAAACCTACGAAATGATCGTGATCTAAAAGAGGCAGTGGACTTGTAAAGTCATAGCCCTGTGTAGGCCAGAATCCAATGAATTTAGCTCCACGGTACTGGAATGTTTCATATAACATTCCCATGCCATCAAGGAAAGTATCTGGGTAGCCTACCTGATCACCTGTACCGAAAAGGGCCACAGTTTTACCTGTAAAATCCATCTTCTGAAGCTTAGGCATGAATGCATCCCAGTCTTCTTGAAGCTCACCAATACTCCAAGTTGAAGTACCAATGATTAGCTTCTTGTAGTTCTCCATCTTGTCGCCGTCTTTGCAAATGTTATATAAATCAACTTTGTCAGCGCCAAGCTCATTTACAATTTTTTGTGCTACTGTACCAGTAACACCAGTATATGTGCCATAAAATAAAGCGACGTCTTTCATCTTCTAATAAACCCTAACATGAATAACTGTGCATATTATATTGAGAAAATTAAAAGTACATTGTCTAGTTGCTAACCTTTATCATGTTTATTTAATTTTCTTTGATACAAGATCCAAATATAGGAAAATATACACATATAGATAATTTAGAGATAAAAAGCAGGCAGTTTTATGGCGGACTTTATAGTTGATGAAAGCAAGTTTCTTTTAAATGATGAAGAAGAGCATTCTATATTTGAAAATGGTTTTACCTTATCCTGTGGCATAACCATTGGTGATAAGGAGGATGAATCTGATTGTTGGGAGCTATATTTAAGTGAAGATGGAAAGTACTACATCCTAGCTGTAGATCAAAAACTTCATGACAATTGGGTAAAATCGTCTTTATTAGAAGAAAATGCTTTCCAAAAACAGATCGTAGATGGCAATGAAATTTATCTACTGTTCAGCCCAAGTTCACATAGATTATGCAGATTAACTAATGTAAGGGTAAATCATTCTTTACGTTATGCTCTATCTTTATACAGTGCTTTTGCCAATACCAGATCACATGACTTAGACAGTAATTTACGTGATGGTATTTACTATGAGTTCCATTCAGTAATTCTGCCAACCTACTCACTGGTAGGTAAAGTATCTGACAGAGCTCTGTTTAACAATGCTCTAAGAAGTCCAACTGATGTTGAAGATCTTACAGCTCCAGATGGTTTAAATGACTCATTATCATTTGTTTATGTAAAGAACATTCTAAAGAAAAAGCAATTAGCAAATGCTCTGTCATCTCCTCTTTTAGAGTCAGGAGAAGTTGCTGATGACTTTTTAATGTTAGGTAAACAGAATGCACTTGTAATTGGACCCCTAATTTTAAGAGAACACTACCAAGTATTTGATACCACATCAGACAGCTACATTCTGTTAATGGATAGTCTGTGGGCTGAGGCTTTGATGTCATCATCTCTAATCAATCAGATAGCATTAAACTCAATTCCACTATTTGGTAAAAAGTACTACTTCGTATCTTTTAAAAAGAAATTTGCTTTAGAGAATATGAATGATCGCCATTATGCAATAAACAAGCATGATGCTTTTGAATTGGCTCTAGCAATTAAGAGAACCAGAAAAGTGCTGAACAATTGTGATTTGAACAATGCACTTTATGTTCAGTCTTTGGGTATTTTATTACCTGAGGTCTTTACCAAGAGTGAAGATACAAATGATGTTGTTTTATTAGGCTCTTGCTTACGAGAAGGTCCATTTGCAACCAGTCCATTCTTAGATGATATCAATGAAGGACTGTTAAATACTTTAGGGTAATTGTTCATATGAACACAAGAATTTGCTCTTGTGCTTTTAAATTTTAAGCATAAAAAAAGGTAATCCGCATGGATTACCTTTTTTATTGAGAAGTTAAAGATTAGATCTTTAACTGCTCTTTAAGATCTTTATCATGCTCTTCTAGTTTCTTCTGCTTTTCTTCTGCTGAAACATACTTAGTGAAGTATCTCATTACTAACACGAAGAATACAGGAACATAGAAGATAGCTAATACAGTAGCAGTTAACATACCACCGATAACGCAGAAACCGATTTCGTTACGACCAGCAGCACCAGCACCAGAGCTTAGAGCTAGAGGGGTAACACCTAAGATGAAGGCCATAGAGGTCATCAAGATAGGACGGAAACGGATCTTTGCAGCGTGGATAACAGCTTCTGTTAATCTTTCGCCTCTGTCATACAGGTCTTTTGCGAACTCAACAATCAGAATAGCATTCTTTGCAGCTAGACCTACTGTGGTTAACAGACCAACCTGGAAATAAACGTCGTTTGAAAGAACGGTCTTTACAGGAACGTATTGTGTAATCAGAGCAGCTAAAATAGCACCGATAATTCCTAATGGAACCACTAACATAACAGCAAAAGGAATTGACCAGCTTTCATATAGAGCTGCAAGTGATAAGAACACAACTAACAGAGATACTAAGTAAAGCATAGGACCCTGTGCACCAGCTAACTGCTCTTGGTAAGACACACCGTACCAAGAAATACCGTAGCCTGCAGGTAATACTTCATCAGCAATTCTCTGCATCTCGTTCATAGCCTGACCTGATGATACGCCTGGAGCTGCAGAACCCTGGATTTCAACTGCGCCTAAACCGTTGAAACGCTCTAGACGAGGTGAACCATAGCTCCACTCTGTGGTAACGAAAGCACTGAAAGGAACCATTTTGCCAGTGTTGCTCTTTACGTACCACTTCTTCAGATCATTCTCTGTCATACGATCTTTTGCCTGACCCTGAACATATACCTTCTTAACACGGTTTCTATCCATGAAGTTATCTACATAAGCAGAACCCCAAGCAACAGAGAAAGTGTTGTTGATATCGGTAGGTGAAAGACCTAATGACATTGCTTTTTCATAGTCAATGTTGATCTTTAACTGTGGAGTATCATCCATACCGTTAGCACGAACCTGTGTTAACAGAGGAGACTGAGATGCTGCATAGATGTACTGATTACGTACCTTCATTAAAGCATCGTGACCTGCTGAACCTTGGTCAACTAAGAATAAGTCGAAACCGTTGGCTGTACCTAATTCAGGAATTGCAGGAATGTTGAAAGCGAATGCTAAACCATCTCTAATACCACCTAATAGAGGCATATAAGCACGGTTTGCAATTGCATCAGCATGCTGATCTGCTCTGGTTCTTTCAGACCAATCCTTCATCTTGATAAAGCCCATACCAGCGTTCTGACCCTGACCTGCAAATGAGAATCCAGATACAGTCATCACACTGAATACGTTTTCTTGTTCTGCAGAAGTAAAGTACTGTCTTACCTGATTTAGAACGCTATCAGTTTTCTCAAGAGTAGAACCTGCTGGTAATGAAACCATAGTCATTAACACACCTTGGTCTTCACTAGGTAAGAAAGCTGTAGGAATTCTAGTAAAGCAGAATACTAAAGCAACACAGATTGCTACATAGTAAACAAGATAACGACCAATTCTCTTTACGATAACCTTAACTTTCTGCTGGTATTTCTCTGAAATATAAGCAAAGAAATTGTTCCATAAAGTTAATAGCTTTCTGATTGGAGAATAAATCTTATCAAAACGGCTGTTTAAAGCAGTAAACCATGTCTTCTTCTCTTCCTTTGCGTTTGGAGGTAACAGAATACTTGCGCAAAGAGCAGGAGTAAGAATAATCGCAATAGCAACAGATAGAACCATTGCAGATACGATGGTAATAGAGAACTGTCTGTAAATAATACCGGTAGAACCACCGAAAAATGCCATAGGAATGAATACGGCTGATAGAACTAACGCAATACCGATTAGAGCTCCAGTAATTTCATCCATTGACTTAATGGTAGCCTGCTTAGGTGTTAAATTTGGTTCTTCATGAAGAATACGTTCTACGTTTTCTACAACAACGATCGCATCATCAACTAACAGACCGATCGCTAACACCAAACCGAACATGGTTAAGGTATTTATAGAGAATCCGCACACCTGCATGATTGCGAATGTACCTAATAGAACTACAGGAACTGTAATTGAAGGGATCAATGTAGCTCTAAAGTTCTGTAAGAACAGGTACATAATAAAGATAACCAGAATAATAGCTTCGATCAGTGTATGTACTACTTCGTTGATAGAAACCTGAATGAATTCTGTTGTATCGTATGGGTATGTAGCTTCAATCCACTCAGGGAAGTAAGGCTTTAACTTGTCGATTTCAGCTTTAACTCTCTTTGCTGTATCCAATGCGTTAGCACCAGATGACAGTCTTACAGCCAAACCAGAACAAGGTCTTCCATTATAGGTAGCATGAGCACTGTAGTACTCTGAACCTAACTCAACAGTACCAATATCTTTTAAGTATACTTTTGTACCGTCTTGGTTAACTCTTAAAAGAATGTTTTGGAACTGTTCAGCGTTTTCCAAACGCTTCTGACCGGTAATGGTATAAGCATACATCTGACCTGGAATTGCAGGTGTACCACCTAATGAACCGTAGGTAACCTGAGCGTTCTGAGCCTGGATTGCAGCTAAAACTTCACCTGCTGATAGTGAGTAATTTGCTAGTTTTTTTGGATCAACCCAAATACGCATTGCGTACTTAGCACCGAAAACCTGTAGAGAACCTACACCTTTAACACGAGCTAAAGGCTCTTTTAAGTTTGACTCAATGTAATCAGACAAGTCATCAGAAGTATGCTGATCATCCTTGGTTACAAGACCTGCGACTAAAAGGAAAGCGTCAGTAGACTTAGATACGTCAACACCGTTTTGCTGAACAGTTGTAGGTAACTGAGACTGTGTCTGCTGCATCTTGTTCTGAACCTGAACCTGTGCAATATCTGCATTGGTACCTGGCTCAAAAGTGATAACGATTCTTGCGTTACCGTATGAGTCTGAAGTAGAGCTCATGTACATGTAGCCGTCAAGACCAGTCATGTTCTGTTCGATGATCTGGGTTACAGATCTTTCTACAGTTGCAGCGTCAGCACCTGGGTATGAAGCCTCAATTGATACTGATGGAGGTGCAATTGTAGGATATTGTGAAACTGGTAGTGTGGTTACAGAGAACACACCTGCCAGCATGATACAGATCGCAATCACCCAAGCAAAAATTGGACGATTAATAAAAAAGCGAGCCATTATTTACATTCCTCGTTATTACTTAGAAGCAGGTGCCTGTTGTTTTGCATTTGGATCTATTGGAACTACAGGTACGCCTTCACGGATCTTTTGTACGTTGCTGGTAATAACCTTATCACCAACTTTGATGCCGTCAGTGATAACAAAGTACTTGTCATACTCGTAGCTTAACTTTACGTTACGTCTAGCAACTGTACCCTTGTCATCGATGATATAAACGTAGGTAATACCGTTAGCCTCTCTTTGTACGCCACTTGCAATTACAACAGGAGCGTTTGGTAATACACCCTGATAAATGTCACCTCTTAAGAAGATACCCGGTAATAGAACACCATCTGGGTTTGGAACGATAGCTCTTAAGTTAACCATGCCAGTGGTTTCATCAACACTAACCTCGGCAAACTCAATGGTACCTTCCTGTGAGTACTTAGAACCATCTGAGAAGTAAAGCTCAACTTTAGCTTTGCCATCGTTTAATAACTTGCCTTCGGTTAGGTTCTTCTTTAATGCAAGATGATCTTCAGCGCTCTGACCTAAGTCAACATACATAGGATCCATCTGCTGAATGGTGGTCAGAGGAGTTGCCTGACCTGCTGCAACTAAAGCACCTTCAGTTACATTTGAACGGTTGATAGTGCCAGAAATTGGAGCATATACCTTAGTGTATGCTAAATCGATGTTAGCCTTGCTTAATGCAGCTTCAGCTGATCTTACAGCTGCCTTTGCACTTAAGAATGAAGCCTGAGCATCATCGTAATCCTGCTTACTTACAGCTTTCTGCTCTAATAGGCGAGTATATCTTTCTGCTCTTAGCTGAGTGGTGTGTAAGTTTGCTTTAGCACTTGCAAGACTTGCCTCAGCACTCTTTACATTAGCCTCATATACAGAAGGATCGATCTGATATAACTGCTGACCCTGCTGTACAGTTGAACCTTCGGTAAACAGTCTCTTCTGAAGAATACCTGTTACCTGTGGTCTAACTTCAGCTTTACGAGTTGGAGTTGCTCTACCGGTTAGATGAGAAATTACTGGAACGTTTTCAGTCTTCACAGTAAATACGTCTACTGGCATAGCACCATGCTGTTGTTGAGGCTGTTCGCCACAAGCTGATAGCATTAGAACAGATGCAACAGCAACTGTTGAAAGGATATATTTGTTAGATTTAAACAATGACATTTAGTGGTTCCTTCGATGCATCGAAATATTAAAATCTTTGTATCTACATTGAAAATTCTGTGTCGCTCTGAACGCTTTTCAATACAGTCTTTGTGTCTTATAGGTGACCATATTTATATGCGTTTACTATCTATGAAATCTCTGTTAGATAGCTTCTGTAGTTTGTCCTAAAATTTAACTCCGCCAGAATGTGAGCAACTGCTCATTATCATATAAAAGACCGTTCCGTGTAATGGGCAATTTTTCGATATTTGTATGTATGTTCATACATCGATGTATGTTTATTTGAGTGAATTTAGGACCTTTTATTTTTCAATTGGTAGCTACTTTTACCATAGTACCAAAATAATGTGATGTATAAGTAGCTTTTTTAAGGGATTTTAGCGTTTTTTTAATACCTGATAATTAAGAACGATATTTTTTTCTGTTGTTGTGTTTTACTATTCACTGTTTTGTAATAACATACTTGTATGTATGTTTGAAATCGAATACAGGACAAGTTATGCCTAGAAGAACTCATGATGACTCTTTGGAAACTAAAAAGAACATCCTAGCAAGTGCTCAAAGGTTATTTTCACGACGCGGTTTTGAAAGAACAAGCTTATCTGATATTGCAAAATATGCCGGAGTAACTAGAGGAGCTATATACTGGCATTTTGAAAATAAAGAAGAGTTATTGCTGTGTTTAATTGATTCATTAGAGCAAGATCAATTCTCTTTAAATCTATTAAATGAAGCTAGTGACGTCAACGAGCCTGATCCATTAGGAAAATTCAAATCCTGGTTAGGCGGAATTGTTGAAGATCAGAATATTAAGTTCATGAACTCTCCTTTCATGTCTATGATGATTGCTATCATGAATGGCTCTTCTGGAAACCAGTCTTTAAGAGATAAGTTTTTAGAAAAAAATGCTCAAAGACATGAATGTTTTGCAATGATTTTAAAGAATGCAATTGCTAAAAAGCAGCTTCCTACAAATCTAGATATATCTGCTGCAGTTGAGCATTTAGGTGTGTTTTTTGTAGGCTATATGCATCAGACAAGAATGAATCTTGCTGATGAAATTAAGAAGAATTTTGCTTTTTACGTGGACTTAGAAATGGAAACTATTAGTCACATAACTAAGGATGCTTTAAGCAAAAAGATGTAATGCAGTACACCTTAATTTAAGACTCTAAAGGTAATACTGCATTTGGTGACTTTATTCAAACTCCTCAAAGTCACCGTCTTTGACGGTTCCGTCAGGATTTAATCCAACTGAGGCAGCATCAATTCCTTTCTCAGCAACAATAGGGGCTGTCTTTGGCAAAGGTCTTGGTCTCTTGTTCTTGTCTACAGCCACGTATGTATAGTTTGCTTCTGTAACTAAATGTCTTTCAGCATGCTCATTGGTTTCACTTTCAATCAGCTTTTTTACCCAAATTTCTAGATGAATTTTTAATGAAGTGTGTCCTACATGAATGCATTTACCATAGCAACAAACCACATCACCTACGCTTACTGGTTTTAAAAAAGACATGCCTTCGACAGCAGCTGTTACCACACGCCCGTTAGCTATTTCTCTAGCTAAAATAGCACCAGATATATCCATCTGAGACATAATCCAACCACCAAAAATGTCTCCTGCAGGATTGGTATCACCTGGCATTGCAAGGGTTCTTAATAAGAGGTTACCCACAGGAGGGTGAACTCTTTTTTCAGTATTTTCTTTCATACTTAGTCCCATAAAATTCTTTGCTACCATTGTATAATGGTGCAAGTATACATCATCAGAAATCAATATAAGTGACTTTAAAAATGCAGCAGACTCAAATTGACTTTGAAAAACAGCAGGAACATTTAAAAAATGTTTCAAGAACATTTGCTTTAACTATTCCAATGTTGCCTGAATCACTTATAGATTACATATCAAATGCTTACTTGTTATGCAGAATAGCAGATACTGTTGAAGATGATCCTATTGCTTCTACAAAGCAGAAAATTGCTTGGTTAGTTTCTTTTGCTCAGTTCTGTTCAAATGAATTTTCTGATGATATGCAGTTGCTATCTTTGCACAAACAGGCCGTTGATTTAGTTCAAAAAGGAGCTAAAACCACTGAATTTGAACTTATTAAGGATATGCAGGGAGTAATTACTAGAACGCGCTCTTTTCCAAGAAAAGTTCAGATGATCTTATCTAAAGGAGTATCCATCCTAAGCTATGGTATGGCTCAATCTTTACAGGGGCTTGAAATTAAAGATGTCGATGATGTGGATAAGTACTGCTACTACGTTGCTGGTGTAGTTGGGGAATTACTTGCGGCTTTATTCTGTGAGTACAACCATACCATCGATAAACATGCTCTGATGATTTTATCCGTAAGCTTTGGAGAAGGTCTTCAACTTACAAATATCTTAAAGGATAGAGTAGAAGACAAAAAACGCAACGTAAGCTTCTTACCAAAAGTTGTAAATTCTGAATATAAGAGCATGGTAGAGAATTACATTGCACTCTGCCAGGGGCATTTAGATGATGCTTTAGCATTTATATGTAAAGTTCCAACAGCTGAATATGGAATTAGATTGTTCTGTTTGTTAAATATTGCAATGGCAACAGCAACATTAAAGCTAATTTCTAAATCTGATCTTTTTGATGAGAAAAAGCCAAAAATAACTAGAAATAAAGTAAAGCTACTGTACGTTTTAAGTAAGATCTGCGCAAAAAATAACTTCTTAACAGTTTGCTTTTTTAAACTCTTAAGCCGTGGAGTTAAAAGAGAAAGAAGAAGTGCTCTAGAATTAAGAAACAAGGTTTCTTGCTGGGAACAGAAAATCACAGATTTTACAATTGCTGATAAGGACTAACCAAAGTCTACGTATTTAAATCAGTTTTGATGTAGGTTGTGTTGATAATATTTTGTTTATTTGACAAAAGGTCATGTGCGATAAATAATTTTGCACAGTTACAAATCATATAGGATAGAAAATCATATGTTTAAATTTCTTGGTAAAGCATTTGCCTTGTTAATAGTGTCAATTTTCTTTATTTCAAGTGCGCAGGCTCGTGATTATAAAGAAGGTCAGGATTACGAAATCAGAGCAACAAATAAAACTGTTGAGCCTGAGATTAGAGAGTTCTTTTCATTCTTCTGCTCTCATTGCTTTGCAATGGAAAAACCTTTTTCACAGATGGCTGAATTCTTCAAGAATAAAGCAAAGTTTGTAGTTAACCCTGTAGGTTTAATTGGTGGTGATGTAGGTGTCGAATCTCAGAAGGCTTATGCAGTAGCTATCAACCTAGAAATTGAAAATGAATTAAAAGAAGAACTGTTCAATAGAATTCATGTAAAACAGGATATTCCTGAAGATCATGATTACTTTGTAGAATTATTTGAAAGTTTAGGTGTTCCTTCTGAAAAGTATGAGCAGATCTATAATTCTTTTGTAACTCAGGCAAAAGTTGCTGAGTATGACAGACATACCAAAGAAATGAAAATTGATGCTGTTCCAGAAATCGTTGTTAATGGCAAGTATCTAGTAAAGACTGACAATCTTGAGTCAATTGAAGATTATGAAGCTTTAGTTGCTTATCTATTAACCTTACCTTAAAACAAAAAAAGCTCTAGCCAAGGCTAGAGCTTCCTTTCAATTTTTCTGACGTTTACTACTTACGCTTACTCTCTTCGTAATCTGAGTACATCTTATCTAGTAGCTTATCTTTTTTATCCCAAAGTTCTCTTACGTACATTGTGAACTCATGCTTGTACTGTTTATCTTCTAGATAATTACCTTCAAGCTCAGGAGTTTTCTCCATGATTTCAACATTCACATAAACGTTTTTAACTCTGCCTTTTAACATATCCACAAAAGCTTTCTTTTGGTTGTCTGGATAGTAGAAAGTATTGTTAAAGATGTAATCAACTTTATTACCGATCTCACTTAAAGCTACACCTAATGATGCTACTTTTGGTGGTAGTAAGTGCTTGTATGGAGAACGAGCTTTCTTTGCTTTTTCTGGAGTGTAGCGACTTCCTTCAGCAAAGTTAATTAAAGTTGTAGGGAAATCAATTAGTCTCTTACAAGCAGCTCTTGTAGTTTCAATATCCTTAGTTCTTAACTTAGGATTTTTTAATAGTTTTTCCTTTGGATAACGTCTTAAGAAAGGCATGCCTAAGGCATAGCAAGCAAGGCCTGCAAAAGGAATATAGATTAAAGAGTGCTTCATAAAGAATTTGGTTGTTGGAACATTTCCTTTATATACACAACCAATAAACAGAATATCTAACCAGCTGATGTGGTTACTGATAATGATACATGACTTCTTGGTTGTAGGTATCTTATCGCCTGTTATGTGCCACTTAATATTATTGGTAAGTCTGATAATTAGTCTGTTATCAAATACCCAAATCTTATATAGGTAGTAGTTGCACTTTTCAATAGCAATAGCAACAAAGTGAAATGGCAGTAAGAATTTGAAAACACCTAAAACCATCATAGGAGTTGCAATAACAATTACATTCAGTGAGATCAGAATGCAATTTATAACCAACAGAATTGGACTTGGTAAAAAAGAAATCATTGAGTTTAATAGCCTCACTATCAGAAAAAATTGTGCTTATTGTAACAAGATTTTTTAGAAATAGTTATTTTTGCAAAAATTAGAACATAATATTAACTATGTTCCGTTTTTTGATATATAATCTTGAACATAAACTAGAGCAGTATTTACAAACTTATTTGATAAAGTATCAGTTATTCGAAAATTGTTAATCAAATAAGTTGTGCGGTAGAGTAACGCATTCATGAAAATGATAAAATCTGTTGCTAGTACTACTAATAACAGTAGGACCTTTTATTTTAATTAGTTGAGGATTTAAAAATGAATTCAGACACTACCAAGTATATTTGGTTTAACGGCAAGATGGTTCCATGGGCAGACGCTAAAGTTCACGTTACAGCTCACGCTCTTCATTATGGTTCAGCAGTGTTTGAAGGTATTAGAGCTTATGCTACTAAGAATGGCCCTCAGATTTTCCGTTTAAAGGATCACATTGATCGTTTATTCAATTCAGCAAAAATTTACCGCTTCCCTGTAGCTCAGACTAAAGAAGAAGTTATGGATGCTTGTAAGAAAGTTATCTCAGAGAACGGTCTTGAGTATGGTTACATTCGTCCATTAATCTTCATGGGTGAAGTGGGCTTAGGTGTTAAGTTCAAGAAAGGTGTAAATGCTGATGCTATGGTTTGTGCTTTACCATGGGGAGCTTACCTTGGTGAAGAAGGTATGAAGAAAGGTATTAAAGTTTGCGTTTCTTCATGGAGACGTTTAGCTCCAGATACAATTCCTACAGAGGCAAAGGCTGCAGGTAACTATCTATCATCAATTCTGATTGCTAACGAGTGCACCAACAATGGTTATACCGAGGCTATCGCTTTAGATACTAACGGTTACGTTTCAGAAGGTTCAGGTGAGAACGTATTCTTCGTAAAGAACGGTGTTCTATATACCTCTCCTAACACTTCAGGTCTATTACCAGGTATCACTCGTGATGCTGTAACTCGTGTTGCACAGGATTTAGGTTACGAAGTTCGTTACCAGCCAATCCCACGTGAAATGGTTTACTTAGCTGATGAGATGTTCTTCACTGGTACTGCAGCAGAAATCACTCCTATTGCTTCAGTTGATGGTATCGATGTTGGTTGCGGTTGCCGTGGTCCTATCACCGAGAAATTACAGAAGGCATTCTTCGCTGTTGTAAGAGGCGAAACCGAAGATAAGTACGGTTGGTTAACCCCTGTAAACAAGTAAAATAAAATTTACATATAGACCCACACCCTAAGGATGTGGGTCTTTTATTACAATTCAAAATAAACTACTAACAGCGCAAATCTATTTGAAGACATATTTATTTGTCTTAGTCTGGTTTTATATAAAGGAATACTGCATATGTCTAATAATTACCGTTCAAAGGTTACCTATGAAGGCAAAATCATGGCAGGTGCCCGTGCATTATGGAAGGCAACTGGCGTAAAAGATGAGGATTTTGGTAAGCCTATTATTGCGGTTGCTAACTCTTTCACCCAGTTCGTTCCAGGTCATGTTCACTTACATGATGTAGGTCAATTGGTAGTAAAAGAAATCGAAAAGGCTGGCGGTATTGCTAAAGAATTCAATACTATTGCAGTAGATGACGGTATTGCAATGGGTCATACTGGCATGCTTTATTCTTTACCAAGTAGAGATATTATCGCAGACTCAGTTGAGTACATGGTAAATGCTCATAAAGCTGATGCTTTAGTATGTATTTCTAACTGCGACAAAGTAACACCTGGTATGTTGATGGCTTCAATGCGTTTGAACATTCCTGTTATCTTTGTTTCAGGCGGTCCTATGGAAGCTGGTCGTGTAAAAGGCTGTGACCACAAAGTTGACTTAATTGATGCAATGATTGTATCAGCAGAACCAAACGTATCAGATGAAGAAGTTAATGCTGTTGAGTCGGCTGCTTGTCCTACCTGCGGTTCATGTTCAGGTATGTTTACAGCAAACTCAATGAACTCATTAACCGAAGCTTTAGGTCTGTCACTACCTGGCAACGGTTCATTAGTTGCAACTCATGCATTTAGAAAAGAATTATTCGTAAAGGCAGCTCACCGCATTGTTGAGATGGCTAAAGCTTATTACGAACATGGCGATAAGAGCGTTTTACCTCGTTCAATTGCAACCAAAGATACCTTTGAAAATGCAATGAGCCTTGATATTGCAATGGGTGGTTCAACTAATACAGTTTTACACTTATTAGCAGTAGCTCAGGAAGCTGGTGTTGATTTTACAATGGCTGATATTGACAGACTATCACGTAAGATCCCTCACATTTGCAAGATGTCTCCATCAACCCATGAGTGGCATATGGAAGACTTACATAATGCCGGTGGCATTATGAACATCATGGCTCAGTTAAAGAAGAATGGTTTAATCCACGAAAGCAGCAAGACTGTTTTAGGCCTGACCATTGGTGAGCAGATTGATAAGTATGATCTAGAAAAAACTCAAGATCCTGAAATCAAGAAGTTCTACAGTGCTTGTGCTGGTGGTAAGTACAACATTGTTGCTTTCTCACAGAATAACACTACAGATAAGTTAGATACAGATAGAACAAACGGCTGTATTCATGACTTTGAGCACGCTTACTCAAAGGATGGTGGTCTAGCTGTTTTATACGGTAACTTAGCAATCAACGGTTGTATCGTAAAGACCGCAGGTGTTGATAAGTCAATTCTTAAGTTTGTAGGTCCAGCTCGAATCTTCGAGAGCCAAGAAGCTGGTGTTGAAGGTATTTTAGGTGGCAAGGTTAAGGCCGGCGACGTTGTAATTATTCGTTACGAAGGTCCTCGTGGCGGTCCTGGTATGCAGGAAATGCTATACCCAACTTCTTACATTAAGTCAGTAGGCTTAGGTAAAGAGTGTGCCTTAGTTACCGATGGTCGTTTCTCAGGTGGTTCATCAGGTCTATCAATTGGTCACGTATCACCAGAAGCTGCTAATGGAGGTAACATCGGTCTTCTAGAAGAGAACGATTTAATCGAGATCGATATTCCAAATCGTACCATCAGAATGGCTGTTAGCGATGAAGAATTAGCTAAGAGAAGAAAGGCTATGGAAGCTAAGGGTAAGGATGCATGGCAGCCAGTTGGCAGAGATAGAGAAATCTCATTTGCCCTAAAGGCATTCGGTAAATTAGCTTCAAGCGCTGACAAGGGTGGCGTTCGTGATCGCAGCAAGTTAGAGGGTCTATAAGATGGCTGAAAAACAGTTAGATTCTCAAGCATATTTAAAGAAGATCCTGCTTGCTAGAATTTATGATCTAGTAAAGGTGACACCATTACAGAATCTTGAGAGCTTATCATCAAGATTAGGTGTGAATGTACTTTTAAAGCGTGAAGATTACCAAAAGATCCACTCATTTAAGCTTCGTGGTGCTTACCATAAGATTAAGAACTTAGATGAGAATCAGTTAAAGGCAGGTATTGTTACAGCGTCTGCTGGTAACCACGCACAGGGCGTTGCTTTATCAGCTAAAAAGTTAGGCATTAAAGCTGTTATCGTTATGCCTACAACTACTCCTGATCTTAAGATCGATGCTGTAAGAAATTATGGTGCCGAAGTAGTTCTGTATGGCGACAGCTTTAATGAGTCTTATGACTATGCTCAGCAGTTATCAAAGAAGAAGGGATTAACCATGATCCCTCCTTACGATGATCCTGATGTTATTGCAGGTCAGGGTACAATTGCTCATGAGTTAATCGGTCAGTGTGACAACATCGATACTATCTACGTACAGATCGGTGGCGGTGGATTAGCAGCAGGTATTGCTGTTTATATCAAGTCACTATTGCCACATGTAAAGGTAATTGGTGTTGAGGCTGAGGGCAGTGCATGTATGAAAGCTGCTCTAAAAGCAGGTAAACCAGTTGATATTGGTTATGTTTCTCATTTTGCCGATGGTGTTGCTGTAAGCAAGGCTGGCACTGAGACTTTTAGAGTACTAAGCAAGTACCTAGATGATATCGTTACCTGTTCTAACGATGAAATCTGTGCTGCTATGAAGGATATCTTTGATGATACTCGTGCTATTGCAGAACCAAGTGGTGCTTTATCATTAGCAGGTCTTAAGAAATACGTAAGAGAAAATAACATCAAGTCAGGCAATCATATTGCAATTCTGTCAGGTGCAAATGTTAAGTTCCATACATTACGTATGGTTGCTGAGCGTTGTGATGTAGGTGAGATGTCTGAGGGTATCTTATCTGTTGAAATTCCTGAGAAGAGCGGATCATTCCTAGACTTTACTAAGAGCATCGGCGACAGAGTTGTGACCGAGTTTAGCTATCGTTACAACAACTCAGATAGAGCAAGAGTATTTGCTTCAGTTGAGTTAACAGAAGGTAAGAAAGAGTTAAACGAGATCTGCAAGTCTTTAAAGAAGAATGGTTACTTGGTAACCGATCTTACCGATGATTCTTTAGCAAAGGATCATTTACGTTACATGGTTGGTGGTCACCCTTCAACTAAGTTAAACGAAAGACTGTATCTGTTTGAGTTCCCTGCAACTTCAAATGCTCTATTACGTTTCTTAGAGACATTAGGTAATTCATATAACATTACCTTGTTCCACTTCAGAATCACCGGTTTAGAGTTCTGCTCTGTACTGTGTGGCTTTGATGTAACCGGTAAGGAAGAGGGCATCAACGAGGTTATCAAGTCATTTGGTTACCCAGTTGAGGAAGTAACATCAAATACAGCTTATCAGCAGTTAATTAAGTAATGAAAAAGGCTTTAGCATTATCATTATTGTTGGTCTCAGCGGTTGCAATATCTGCTGAGTCCGATTATGACGAGTTTATTACCAATAGCTCTGTGACTTATGAGAAGACAGACGGTAATGCGCAGGCATCACTGTCTATTGTTAACCCAGTAGTAAACCTGTCAACAACTAAAGATTATGCTCAATACATAATGGATAGTTACCAAGGTTGGGATTTAAATCCTGTTATAGATCTAAGAGGTTTTTCCTTTAAATTCGTGGATAATGCTCCTTGTTCAGGACTTGTTACTTATTTTGATGGTAGATCTTATCTTTTATTCAAAGCTTGTGGAAAAGTTTCAGAAGATGATTTAAAAACTCTGTTTAACAGAGCTAATCAGAAATTAAAGCTTGAGGAAACTTTGAAAAAACAGTCTAGAGCTCAGTTGTACTAGAGCAAGATAAGATTTGAAAATAAAAACGCTACTTCAGAGTCTTTCTTTGAAGTAGCGTTTTTTTGTTGAGCTTGATGTATAGATTACTTGCTAACTAAAGCAAGACTCTTTTCTTCTGAATACAGAGAATTTGCACGAGCAAAATACTCTGTAGCCTCAGGATAGTTCTGAAGACCAGTTAAGATAGTTCCCACTCTAATATATAGATCAGGACTTTGCTCAATAGATAAAGCCTGTTTGTAATCAGCTAAAGCATCTCTTAATAAACCAGACTTATACTCAAGGTTAGCCATTGCCTTTAGTAAAGGCAGGTTTACTTGAGTGGTGATCATATTCTTAGCAGCATATTTCTTTAAGGATACTAAGACATCAGGAATTGCAATTTCCCAAGTAGAAATACTGTCTAAGAATGAAGGATCAGGATCTTGCTTTAACAGTGATAAAGACAAGGTTTTAGCATGATTAACATCACCTAATTTAATCATTTTATAAATGAACGCACTGATGATCTTAGGCTCTTTTTTGTCGTTCTTTGTTAAGTCTTTAAAGCAAGTATCTACCTCATCAATTGTTGATGCTTTAGATAATTTTTCCTGAATGTTCTTTAAATAGTATTTTCTTGCTTCTTCTTCGGTTAAGACCTTGTTCTTAACAAGCTCTTTTGAAATTGAAACAATCTTGTCAGTTAAACCTAATTCGTTATAGCATTTTACGAACATACGCAGCACTGAAGCGTTAGAGAGGTTACCTTTGGTTTCTTCTAAAAACTCTAATGAAGCTTTTGGATTACCAATATCTAAGTTCAACTTAGCTCTTATAACTTCGGCAGCTAATTTTACGTTTTTACCTCTTTTTTCAGCTTCATCTAAAGCTTGTCTTGTGTAGTCATACAATCCAATGTGAAAAGCGCATTGAGCTGCAGTTAAAAGAGATTTTTCAGACATCTTTTTAATAGAGTTGATGTGTTTGAATAAGGCTAATGCTTTTTCATACTCACCTTGCTCAAAGTAGATCTCAGCTTCATCTTGCTGAGATAATTTCTTTTTGCTAGCTCTTAATTTAAAAGCTCTTAATGTTCCCTTTGGTACTAGGTAAATTTTCTTTAAAAGAGAATAAACAACAAAAATTATAAAAACGCTCAGAAGGTAGATAACAACTGCAGTAGTAATTGAGGTTTCGATAATTTTTGAATTAGTAGCAATATGAACAAACCCCTGACTGTCTGCAAGCAAAGGGCCTAGAATAACAGCTATGCTAGTAAATAAGATGACTAAGATTAATTTAATCATTTTGTCCTTCCTTTAGCTGTTTTTTCTGAGTTTCATATAGATTGAACTTTTCTTGTGCTAAAGAATTAAATAACTTAATGCTTGATAACTGTTCTGGTTTATCAAGTTTTATCTTTAGTTCAGCAAGTTCATCTAATGATTTTAAGTTGTTTTGAACAACTTCATTGTTTACATCAAAGTAAGATCTAATATGGTCTTGGATTTGTTTAATGTTATGGTTGAAGCTATCCTCATCATGATTGAATACTGCAACCTTTGATAAAAGAAGTTCCGTCTTAATGTTTTTAAGTAAGATCTTGGTCTGATCTGGTGATAAGAACTGGTTTACAACCGAATCTTCTCGTCTTCTAACTTCAATGAATCTTGAAGAGAATTCTTTTACTGAAGTCCATAAATTCTGTTTCCAGTCTTTTACCTGATCAGAAGGCTCATTTACCTTCTTAAATGCATCTTTTGAATTTCCACTTAAGAATTCGTTTAATGGCATGTTGTCTGTATTGTTATAAATACTGTCTAATTTTAAGAAGATGCCTGTAGTATCGATGGTAGGTAAATTCTGTAGAGCAATAGTGTCCTGAATGATTGCTTCTCTAATAGCTTTTACTTTTGGATCATCTAGCTTTACAAGTAGCAGATCAGCTTGTTTTAAATTGAGCAATGCTGACTGAACGTTATCAGAGAATGACAGAATATTCTGTGCATTTGAGACCAAGAAATAGCTCTGAGCGATAAACCAATCATAAGGATTTCTATCCTCATAATTGTTTAATCTAATGTTGATCTTCTCTGTATTTAGAACAGCAGCATCGATCTTTTCTTGTAATGCTTCTTCATTATTCTTTAAGACGTTGTTCTGAGATCTCAAATCAGCATTCTGAGAGAAGAGTATATCTGCTCTTTTATCTTTTTCTAAAATATCTGTATACACAGCGTTAATCTTGTTCTGTGTATTTAGAATATTCTGCTCAGTAGTCTTTAAGTTGTTGGTAATGACCTCAAGATCATCATACTTGTGTTTATCAAACTGATAAGCACCATAAACACCACCTGCAATGGTTAACACAAGGATAGCTGCAAGTGCATTAACTTTGAATTTAAGTGATTTTATCTGAGAATCATCGTTTCTAGAAGAAACAACGGCTTTTTCAGGAGAGTTATCTTTTGTATTGTTTTGCATACTATTATCTTTGTTAAGTACTGTGTCTTTATCTGTTGTAGTTTTTTCTTTTTTATCAGATAAAGTTGTTTTATCTTGAGATGCTTTTTTACGATTTGCTTCATCTTCAAGAAGTAATTCTGCTTGCTTATGAATAGCTTTAGTTTCTTCTTCTAGCTTTAAACGCTGTTGTTCATCGCTATTAGATTCTAGACTTTTTTCTATCTGAGCTTCTTTAGGAGCTTCTTTTGAATTTTTGTCTATTTTTTGCTTCATAATCATATCTCGCATATATATAATCTTGCCTATCATAACACGGATAAAACTATCTCAATGATTTTGCTAGCATATATGATTAAACTTACTGTCACAGATCACTATTTGAACAATTTATTTGAATATCCTTATCAAGGATGTGCTATGTGCAGTAAAAAGGCTGCTGTTTGGATAAATATGCGCTTTTTATGTGAGCGCTATATAGATAAATATAATTGAAATGAAAGGTGATATAATTTTCTAGTTTTCAATCCACAACAATCTTCATGTCTTATTTATGGATAAAGCTAGTTTTGAACTTAGATTAAATAAATTTGAAGCTCTAAATGATGAACGTTTAAAAAGAGCCTTACAGATTATGAAGAACGATGTGGCCAACGTTCTGAATGTTCTTCCTTTACTGATACATTACAACTCACCAAAACTCCCAGGATATAGATCAAGTACAGTTCCTTTTGGTATTGATAAATTCACTCCAAATGAATATCAGCGCCATTACCTTATTGATCATGGAATTGATCCAGATACTCCTGAAGAGAAGCATTATCCAATTTATGCTTTATATGCAATGGGTAGTACCTCATCTATAGCGCAAGGTCAGAATTCAGATTTAGATATTTGGGTATGTGTAAATAAAAACACACCTGAAGAAGAAATAAAACTTTTAGCTGAAAAGTGCCACTTTTTATCCTCATTTGCAAAAACTTTAGGTGCTGATGTTAATCTGTTCGTAACCCCTGAAGATAAGTTTTCAAGTGGCGAACATGGCAACATGGATACTGAAGACTGTGGCTCTGCTCAGAGTCTGTTCCTGTTAGATGAGTTTTATAGATCATCAATTAGATTGTGTGGCAGAAACTTAGCATGGTTCATGGTAAGCGAAAGTGAAGAAAAACAAAATTATTCAGAGTATTTAGAAGAATTTTACAAAAGTCCAGCTGTTGATAGAGAGTCTTGGTTTGATTTTGGCTCTGTTGCCAAGTGCTCTCCTGTTGAATACTTTGGTTCGGGGTTATGGCTTGTATATAAGGGTATTGATCATCCGTTAAAAGCTGTATTAAAAATTCTTTTAATGGAAGCTTATGCTGACGAATATCCAAATACAAGACTGCTGTCCATGGAATTAAAAAGCGCCGTATATGACAGCACTCAATATACTCTTCAGC
>ERZ808245.337-NODE-337-length-25249-cov-6.410495_pt1 | contig 25249 bp, 19 predicted proteins | sample MGYA00521243_ERZ808245 | MGnify/ENA primary metagenome ERZ808245 (study PRJEB31516, sample SAMN03275576) | gut metagenome | biome: mammalia-associated habitat; material: feces | host: Papio cynocephalus | place: Kenya | collected 2012-07-07 ... | reverse complement strand
GCATTATTTTATATGCCGATATTGTGTAATCCGCGGATTTAATGTAATTTTGCAGCATAAATCATACATATTTATGAATAAAGTAGTGTTAGTAACAGGTGCCACAAGCGGAATTGGCGAGGCTTGTGTACGTAAGTTTGCCGAGAACGGCTATGACCTCATCTTGACGGGTCGGAAACAGGAGCGGTTGGATGCACTGCGCGATGAACTGAGTCGCAACCATGGTGTGCAGGTGCTGTGCTTGCTGTTCGATGTGCGTAACGCGCAGGCTGCCAAAGAGGCGATTGACTCGCTGACAGGGCATTGGCGTGAGATAGACGTGCTGGTGAACAACGCAGGGCTGGCATTGGGGCTCGAAAAGGAATATGAAGGCAATGCTGAAGACTGGGACATTATGATTGACACCAATATCAAAGGTCTGCTCACGATGACCCGTCTCGTAGTGCCTATGATGGTGGCGCGCAACCAAGGTCATGTCATCAACATCGGCAGCGTAGCCGGTGATGCGGCGTATGCGGGAGGTAACGTGTATTGTGCCACGAAAGCAGCGGTGAAAATGTTGAGTGATGGTCTGCGTATCGATGTGGCGGAGACTCCCATTCGCGTGACAAACATCAAGCCGGGACTTGTGGAGACCAACTTCAGCGTCACCCGCTTCCATGGCGACGAGGCGCGTGCCGAGAAGGTTTACCAAGGTATTCAGCCCCTCACGGGTGCGGACATCGCCGATGTTGCGTATTATGCTGCGTCTGCTCCTAAGCATGTGCAGATAGCCGAGGTGCTGGTGTTGGCTACCCATCAGGCGAGTGGCAGCGTGGTGTACCGCCACTAATGCAACCATTTGTACCCCTAATTGGATTGTAATATGAATTTTGAAGGTATCTTGTTGGGCTTGGCGACCTTTCTGTGCATAGGTGTTTTCCATCCTGTTGTCATCAAGGCGGAGTATTATTGGGGTACCCGCTGTTGGTGGTTGTTTGCCGTTGTGGGTGCGATGGCGGTGGTGGCGTCATTGTTCGTCGCGAACTTGTATTGGTCGGCTATTTTGGGTGTGTTCGCTTTCTCCTGTTTCTGGTCAATACTTGAGTTGTTCGAGCAGAAGAAGCGTGTACAGAAAGGTTGGTTCCCGCGCAATCCGCACCGCAAAGATGTGTAAATCAATAATATCAAATGAACTAAACATATAAAATAATGAGAAAAATCTTCTTTTTCTGTGTAGCAGTTCTTTCCATGGCTGTACAAGCCGAGACCTACACGCTCGACTTGTCCTCTGCCACGGATATGGACTCGAAGCCTATCCGGTTTGAAACCAAAGACATCTTTGTGTACAACGGCAATCTCCGTGATGTGTGGGACAGCACTTATAGCGAGAACAGCATGACGCAACTCATCTATTGCAATGATGCCAAATTTATGCTCTCACACTTGCCGGGTGGTAATAGTTGGAATGGAACCTCTTGGGATGGTTTCACTGTTTCCAAGAATGCTGCTGACACCCTCAACCAATTCGCTTGCGTTGCCAAAGGCGGCTTGAAGGGCACTGGTACCCCGTTTGCCATTGGTTATTATTCTGACTATACTACGACCTCTTTGGCGATGCCCAATACGATGGTAACATTCAGCGGCGAGTTTTATCCTGCCGAAGTGTATATCTGCCAGAATGCGTGGACACTGCGGGCGATTACCAAGGGTTCAGGAATGGCACGTGCATTCACAGATAAGGACACCTTGGCACTCATCATCAGCGGTTTGGATGGTACGTATGCGACCACCAAGAGCGTCACCTGCTATTTGGCTGTGGATGGCAAGCACAACGCGGGTTGGACACGTGTGGACCTGTCGTCAATAGGCAAGTGCTTTGGTCTCGGTTTCACCATGACATCTACTGATAAGGGGAAATATGGCATCAATACGCCCACTTATTTTGCCATGGACGGTCTCAAAATCAGCACGCAAGAGGTTGCTACCGGTATAGATGATACTTCTGCACATTCATCTGATATTCAGAAAATCATTGTCAATGGCGAACTGCTGATTATTCGCGATGGCATTCGCTATACCATGCAAGGTCAGCGTGTAGAGTAACGTGCATATCCTAACGTAGCCGTGGTGTCTTCTGGCACCAATGGCTGCGTTTCAATCTAACCCGAGAGGTTGTCTTACATAGTTTAAGGCAACCTCCTTTTTTATGTATTACCAACAAAGTGCAATGAATATTTGCATGTATGGATAGTTTGTTGTAACTTTGCGGTGTGAAGTGAGAAAAGTTTTGTATGACTTTCAACAAAAGATGTATTATTAACCACAAAGCAACATACCTATTTATGAAACATTCAGTTACTATTCTTCTCATTAGCGGTTTATTCGCATTGGTTTTCATGGGTTGTAAGAACGAGGTCATCAGCACAGACCCTACTCATGACACCACCAAACTATGGCCTGCCTTCGACAACACCACCGAGAAATGGGGCTACATCAACGAGAAAGGTAAGATGGTCATTCCCGCTCAGTACGATGAAGTTCACGGATTCTCGTGCGGGTATGCATGTGTCCATAAAGACGGACAGATACACTACATAGACCCAAGCGGGGCTATACAAGCCAGGATGGAGGGGAATAGCGATTACTATTATTTTAACAACCTCGGTTATGATTTCCACTACGACTACGTGGTCGTGAAGAAAGACGACAAGTACGGTCTGATGAACAAGAAATTCGAGTATGTGGTGCAACCTTCCTATCTCGAAGTTGGCAATATGAGCAGCAGCGGTCTCGCCGTTGTCAGAGATTACAGGAAGAATGCTGACCAAGGCACTACTGCGAGCGGCTATATCAACACGAAAGGGGAGATTGCGATACCTTGCAGATATGACTATGCACTGCCATTTGTGGACGGTTATGCAATTGTGATGGGAGATACCCGACATGATTGCGGCGTCATCAATACTTCGGGGGAGTATGTAATCAACCCCGGAGAGTATTACCTGTCTTATGTGGGTGGAGAGATGTTTGCTTTTCAGAGAAACAACAATTATGGGTTTGGGCTGCTGAACAGCAAAGGCGAAATACTGTCCGACCCGGCCGCAAACGTTGAATATGAGCCGGCAGTAGACAATGAACTGATAGGCGTATCCAATACTCAAGAGAAATTCGGGTATATGGATTTCAGCCGCAATATGAAGATAGACTATCAGTTTGACTATGTGATGCCGTTCTATGAGGGGTATGCGTTTGTGGAAGTGGAAGAGGGCGATGAGGATATTGTGAAGGTGATAGATACAAAGGGGAAGGTGGTGTACACGCTGCCCCTGTGGAGCGAACCTGAGACGGGTTTCCACAACGGATTGGCATTGATTGTGGTGGAAACAGATGATGATTACCGCTATAGATATATCACTCCCCAAGGAGAGACCGTTTATGAATGGAAAGAGCCTGATATTGATATACCATGTTCGCCCGTCCGCAAGTTATCCGAGCGTTACACAATGGCAGGAACCGAGCAGGCTTTGCATGCGTCAGAGACGGGCAGAATGAACAGTATGGAGGAGTTTACCGCACAGACCAAGCATTTCTCTTCGGCACGGCATGAGCGGCGTCACAAGCATGCTTGCGACCCTGGCATAGATTAAGGCGCAGACCAAATGTAGGGTAGTATGCTTGTTATGAGGCAATGCATTCCTATTAGGAGAAATTAATGGTCAATCTCATGATAATTAGATGTTTATATACATTCCATTGGCCATCAATGCATATATGTAATGTTGTATGTATAATATCCTTTTTGTCTGCCACGGCAACATCTGCCGTAGTGTAATGGCAGAGATGGTCATGCGTCAGATGGTGTCTGAGGCAGGCTTGGACAATAATGTGCACATCGACTCCTGTGCCACCTCCACCGAGGAGATTGGCAATACTATCTATTCTCCTGCATGTCGTTGTCTGCAGGCGCATGGGGTGCCCATTCAGCCCCACACGGCACGCCGGATAACGCGCGACGACTATGCCCGCTTTGACCTTATTCTCTGTATGGAGAATTACAATATCCGTAACCTGTGTTATGTCTTAGGAAATGACATTATGGCAAAAGATGCTGCCTTGCCGCATCCTAAAATACGCCGTCTCCTTCCCCATGATGTCGCCGACCCATGGTACACAGGCGACTTCGAGACCACCTACCGCGATGTTCTTGAAGGGTGCCAATATCTTTTGCAACAACTTGAATAATAATATACAACAAACAAATATGAAACGATTACTCTACACAATCCCACTATTGCTGTTATCGGCAATACTATTGGCACAAACAACATCGGAAAAACGCAGTTGCAAAGAATGGTACGATGGGTTCATTGAGGCATTAGATACCGTCCAACCCTTCTCTCAATTGGGCTACGTAGATACTATGCCGTTGATTCGTGAGTATTTGAATATGTGGGAAAAAGAAAAACCGCAATGTGCCGATTGGTACACTTGCAACTTCAATTATCATTATCGCCGTGCCGTATTCCCTTCTATCACAACATCCACAAAATTACCGCCTTACGTAGATGAGGCGATGACACTAACTGATTCTATTGGCAATGCTGCAGGGTATTTATATCAAGGTTATTTTATAAATGACTCTGTGCAATTAGATATGGCAATCGATTGGCTGGAGCAGGGACTATTGCACTATCCTGACCGCTTGGATATTTGGCAAGGGGAGATTACTGCATTGCTATACGCTGATAGTATTGAGGGGATGATGGCATTGTTTGACCGGTTGCTGGCATACAACAAACAGCATACTGGCGTGTGGCTTTATGCCAATGACACCCCTGGTAGAGAGTCTGTCAACCCTGTGGATGACCCTGTGACGAATACTGTGCAGGATAAGATGTATGGTTTGTCTTTGAGTGGTTACTATGAGGAGGCTATGCAGTTGATAGATATTGCGCTAAAGCACTATCCTTCCTCGCCGATATATCTTAATGATAAAGGTGTGCTCTATTATCAAAATGGCGACTATGTCCAAGCACTTGTTTGGATGCAAAAAGCATCCAAAGCCAATCCTAAAGATAAGTTGATAAAGCAAAACATATCCTATCTTAAGAAGGAAATAAGAAAACAAAACCGTAAATAATGCAGCAGATGAAGTTGACAAAACACATCATACTAATCGCCATATCAATACTATTGTTGGCAAGCCCTGTTGCGGCTAAGAAACACAAGAATAATCCGCTTCTGAAGCAGAAATTTACTTCTGTAGAGCAGGTTATCAACGAATTGGAACGGTGTGAGTATTTTTCTCTATTTGGCGTCGAGGGGGTATGGGGATATGTGAGTTCTAACTATATATTGGCGGGACATTTGGACAAAATGGCCACCACCGAACAACTAGACTCCCTTTCGTTGTATGGAAAAACGCCGGTAGTGAAAACTACGGCATTTGTTGTTCTTGTTAATGGAAGACATTCTATCAGTAGTGAGCAGGTCTTATCTATTTTACTGAAGCATCTGCCTGACACAACCGGTTTTGAATATGTCATATTTGATTTAATGGGGCGTGATAACATCTCCTCTTTTATTACTGAAAGGGCATATTCCAGTGGCATACTCTCGCCTGTGGATAGTGCTTACGCAGATAGTTTGATATTTTATACCGACGAATATGCCCATAATCCGCGTTTTTATACCATAATGAAAAACAACATCGGTAACCCCGAGATATATCCACGAATTAGAGACTTGTATGTACGTATAGGAGATAATGACTTGCTTCCATTCATAGCCTGTTATCAGAAAAATGAAGATATACCACTTATGATAGAGGCATTGGGTGGATTTCAAGGATAAGATGGATAGTGTATCTTGTTGTGGGGAGAAAACGGACATGGCTTTGGAAGCCACTCAATACTGGTCATCACCCGTATTTCGAGACATAATAACTGAATTTCGCACAATGTATGCCCGTTGCGATAGGTATGTTGTTTACCATGACAAACCATTAGTAAATATGTTTTATTATGTGATGCGACAGGATACAGATTGGAGCATACCTTTCATACATGAAACAATGGCTATGTGCCAAAATAATGAACAAACTAATAGCCTTGCGCGTTTCACGAGTTCATTATATTGTGCATATCAAATCATCAAAAACAGCACAGGTGATAGTACATACGAAGAGATTGTTGATACATATTGTTCGTCCTTGGAAGATTGGAAGAAATGGGGTCTGAATGATATTGCCGAGGATATCCTTGAAGACATGATTACTCAAGTCAAGATTATACCACAATAAACCTATGTTGGTATAAAACGACTTGTTTTCCCTATGCGCCATAATTCAGCGTATCCGCCTGTTCATAAAAGCCCTGATGATGCCTATTTTGGACCTTTCCCCAACTCCGCAACGAAACAATCTATCGTCTCTCGCGTCACGTGTTGCATCACGACCACGTGCGACAATTCTCCCCCGAACTTCTCGTCAAAACTGTTCGCTAAGTTGTATTTCTTCACTAATTCGGGCGCAGGACGTTTGAAAAACACAGTATTACTATACTTGTTGTTCCAGCACGGCCAACCGATTCTTTTCAGTTCCGACATCAGATAATGCGTATTTTCCATCATCGTCTGTGCCTGTTTCGTCCAATTCTCCGCGCCCACTGTGTGAATCAGCCACCAGAACTTCAGCGGTTCGGTCCCCGAGCGCGAACAACTAATCATGCGCATATTCGCATTCAGGTACGGGACCTCAAACGAACTCTGATTATCATACACATGGCGGGTGGTGATAAACAACCCGCAGGGGCTGTCTATGCCGAAGAACTTATGCCCGCTTACCGAGATAGACTCAAACTGCATCTGCTTGCAGTTCACTATCTCGCGATATTGCGTAAATGGCAGATAACCACCGAACAACGCGGCATCCACATGGCGATACACCGCCATATTCGGGTGCTTGTCCAGCACCTTCTGCAACGCCTTCTGGTCATCAATAGCCCCTTTGAACGTTGACCCCATGGCATAGATAATAAGGGCAGGACGTGCCGTATCCAACGCGGCTTCCAGTTCACTTGGTATCATTTGCCCCATCTCATTGCTCTTGACCAACCGCACATCGAGGTGCTGCACGTCGCACAACCGATAGTTGCTGTAGTGTGCTTCGTCCGACACATATACAACGGGCATCTTGCCTGTCTTGTTCTTCAGGTAGTTCACCCCGAAATAAATACCATGATTATTGCCGTCCGTGCCGCTCATGGTCACAATCCCCCACACATTGTTCAAATCAAACCCGTACAGAGGGGCAAAGAACTCAATCACCTCACGCTCAAACTTCGCCGAGGACAATGCTCCGCTTGGCTCAAAGGGGTCTCCCGCATTGTTAATCAGGATGTTTTCCAAGTTATTCCCTACATACCAGCGGTAAAATCCTTCCAACTTGCCGTCGTAGTTCCCCGGGTACCCCAAAGCGTATGAACGTTCTTTCAGGCACTGCTCGGTCCATTCATCCAACTCTCTAAAGCCGGACGGCACCGCTTGTGCTGCCACCATTGCACACCACACGACGGTTACTATAGTAAGCAACCCCCTTTTCATATTCTGTAAAGTCCTAATCATATTCTATGATGGTTCCTAATGTGCCACAAAGGTACGTATTTTTGTTCACACCTGCAAACTTTATCCCATTCTGACATATCCCTGTCCCATCTCCGGATTAGTACGTTTAGGGGGACAATTCGTCTCGCGTCTTCATTACGTCTTCATCGGGTTATTAACGGGTGATTAGTATGTGATTAGTATGTGATTAGTATGTGATTCTGCGGACCTTGCTATGGGCTTGCACATACGATATGCACTCGTTTATTAATAAACACAAACACCCTTTCGCACTTTTCATATCGTCCTTCCTACAATTTCTTAGGCGCATCCCTTGTGTATTTTTGTATTTTGTTGTACCTTTGCGCGGATGTTTTCGCCTGTCTGTCAGGCTCCTGCCTGTGCGATATCTTGTTTTCGACGATATGACCCAATGTACACCCGCTGAAGTGGCGCGTCTTCTGCCCTTGGTGAGTGCGCAACGGCGTGAACAGGCACTGCGTTTCTCGCATACTTTCGGGCAGTTCTGTTGCCTCAAATCCTACGAGATGTTGCTCACCTTGCTCCGCGGGTGGGGGATGGAGCACCCTGCCTCTCCTGCCTTTGCCAAAACTCCGTCTTTCATCTACAATCATCATGGGCAACCTCAATTGGAGGCAGGACCTTGTTTCTCCATATCCCATTGCCGCCATGCCATTGCCGTTGCCGTCTCCGACCGCCCCGTAGGCATAGATGTCGAGTCTATCCGCCCTTTGCGTTCCGAATTGGTCGCGAAAACCATGAATACCGCCGAGCAAACACTCATCGCAACATCTTCGCAACCCGACAGAACTTTCACACGCCTTTGGACCTGCAAAGAAGCCCTCCTCAAACTACGTGGCACAGGCATCATTGCCGACCTCCATCATACCTTGGAGGATTGCACTGATGTCTCTTTCTGCACCACAGACAGCCCCCAACAACCATATATTCTCACCATTGCCACCCTGTGTCTGTGATTTCCCCTGACTCTCACATACTTACCGCGCCTGTTGCGGCTGTCTCGCGTCATCGTATTGTGTTGGATGGCGATGGCGTGCGTACGTTGGTGGTTATGCAGGGGTGTCCGTTGCGCTGTGCTTATTGCCTGAATGTCTTTGCCATGGATGGGAACAGGGCTTGCAAACACTACACCACCACGCAACTCATTGAGCAACTTATGCCCGATAATCTCTACTTCCTTGCCACTCGTGGAGGTGTCACTTTCGGAGGTGGCGAACCTGCTTTGCGGAGTGCTTTCATAGCGCAGTTTCGCGAAATGTGCCCCTCACCATGGACTATACACATCGAAACCGCACTCAACGTGCCGCGTCACCATATCGGGCAGTTGCTTCCTGCCGTACAACGTTTTGTGGTGGACATCAAGGACACCAACCCTGACATTTACCATCGCTATACCGGTCGCGACAACCGACAGGTGCTCAACAACTTGTCGTGGCTCATTGAGCAAGGCAGGGCAGACGACATCCTTGTCCGTATCCCGCTCATCCCCCACTACAACACGCCTCACGACCAAGCGCGGAGTATCGAGCGTCTGCAGGCTATGGGGATTACGCACTTCGACCAATTCACGTATCGCTTGCCCGATAGCAGTAAGCAACATATTGAATAGCAAATCATTAACCGTTAAATATAACTATTTATGGCAAAAGGAAAAGACGTATGCGAAGAACTGAAACGTATTCGCAAGCAAATCGCGGACGCGAATGAGATTGACTACAACCCGCATCCCTGCACGCATGAGGGCGATTGCTTGGGGACTTGCCCCGCCTGTGAACAAGAGGTGCGCTACCTCTCGCAGCAACTTGACAGGCGTCGTTCTTTGGGCAAAGCAGTCTCTATCGTAGGCATCGCTACCTGTCTCACTGCCATGGCACCGGCACTATCTTCTTGTGTGGTACAGGGTATGGACGAAACGCCGTTAACAGGAGATCCCGCTATGCCTAATGATACGACACAGGTGGATTGGGAACCTGCTGATTCTCTGTCTAATACGGCAGCATATCAGCAACATTCCCAATCCGATGAAACCATTCTTCTCGGCGATGTGGCTTTGAACTATGATGGCACCATCGAGGATGTGTCGCCTGCTGATTAGTCGTTCCGTTTACACATAACATCGGCATCACCGGCCGTATGAAAGACCATCCTGTTTGGGCGATATACGTACTTGCCTTTTCATAGGTTGGTACGTTGTTGCATTACCATCAGGGTAGTGTTGTGGGCGTTTTTGTGTTATGTTTGTATATGTCAACTGTTTTTTGTAATTTTGCACCCGCTATGCGTGCCCTGACGCCAACACGCATGGATGATAGATAAAGGCTGTAATTTAGTTTGATTATGTTTACAAAGGGTACTTCTCACCATATATTGTCGTTTGTGGTAGGCATACATGCTGCCTTGTGCACTCGTATTGGACTTCGTGTGCAGACTGTGTTGAAGGTGCTGCTGTGGGCTGTGTTGTCTTGCTTCCCGTTTTCCTATGGCTTTGCACAAAACTCCGCCAACGGTTCCTCGTGGTGGAATGGCAAGGGAGGAGACGATAGCAATGCCAATCGCGAGTTCTATGTGACGTTTATGCGTAATAATGGTAGGACAGTAACGGATACGAAGGACGTTTTCCTGAACTTGTATGCAACATCAAAACAAGATACCAAAGTAACCGTTACGGGTTGGGAAACGCAAGCAGGAGATATGCTGGGGGGGAAGCCATGGACGCAAACATATACGGTCAATAAGGACCAGATGATAAGGATTCCGATTCCGCTAAATGTCGGCTATCTGGAAGGTGTGGACAGACGGACCAACAAAGAATGGCTGCACAAGGGGTTGATTGTCACGGCAGATAACCCCATTACGCTGTATGCCTCCAACTCGAACTTGAATTCATACGATGCTTCTAAAATTTATCCGAGGGAAGCATTGAATCGGGAATATGTGATACAGACATTCTCCGCCGACCGCAGTGGTAATGAGTTTGCGATTGTATCTACGGCGAACAACAACAAAATTACCATTAATGTTCAGGAAACACAAAGTGGTCAAGTCACAATACAACAGCAGATAACGCTGACTCTTCAAAGAGGAGAAACATATCTTTACAAAGCACAAGGAGAGGCTACTGTTACATCTATATCCGGAACGTCTATTTGCGCTGATTTTCCGATTGCGGTGTATCAAGGAGGAGAGAATTCTGCCATACCGCAAGACAACACACGTGGTCCGTTCAGCCATATTTACACTCAGACTCCGCCTACAGACTCTTGGGGAAAAAATTATGTAGTCACTCGGACGGAAGGGCAGAAGAAAGATTATGTCCTTTTCACGGCGGCAGAAGATGCTACTGAACTTTATCAGAACGGCACCCTTATTGCGACGCTGAACAAGCAGCAAACGCAGGAAATTCTCCTGGAATGGCCTGTGGCTGGGCGTGAGGCTGTTAGTTTTTATGCCTCTAAAGCAGTGATGTGTTGCTTGTATCAGATAGGTAACTATGATACCAATGGTGTGCCAACCGTTACCGACATCACACCTATAGAGCAGGGTGTGAATGAGGCTTTGTGCGGTACGTTCCGATACTGCCTGAATGCAACCATGGAGGAAGAAATCAAACATCACTTTGTGAATATCGTGGTTCCTGATGTGGTAACGGGAAGTATGCGGTTGGATGGGAACTCTATTCCTAATTGGAAGACCATTCTTTTGAATGGCAAGATATACGCATATACGACGGTTGATGTGGCTGGTAAGACTTCATTTGTGTTGAGCAATACCAGTGCACCGTTTGTGGCTCATGTGTATGGGCGAGATGAGTTGGGAAATGTGGGGGCTATTTCCTATTCTTATTCCGCAGGTCGCAAGCCGCAACATAGCATGAATATCATCATTCCTGACGGAGAGCAGGATAGTATAGTTTCTCAAAAAACGGTATGCCAAAACTCCTCTCTTCTCCTGTTCAAAAGTGACATAGATTTTGACTACGACTCTATCAAATGGGAGTTTCAGCCAACCCCCAAGAAAGGTGGCAAACTCAAAGACGGAGTTGTCACCTATCCCAAGAAAGGAGAAGAAGGATACTCTGAGAAGGGAAGTCTCAGAATGACAAAAGACTATGAGAACTCCAATGTGGTGGAGGATATCGTGAAGATGATTGTATCCCGCAAAACGCCTATCTGTGAGCAGATTATCAATGATACTGTCATGGTGCAAATTTTTGTCCGTGACACCTTTGCCACCGAAGTGAGTTATCGCAACAAAGATGGTAATGAGACTGTATTATTGACAGACGGCCCCCCCGAATATCGAGAACAATGGGTGCAGGAGAATTGCAACATCTGCTATGGCGAGGAATTTACAATTCTTTCCGGTGATAAGGAGTACCCCTTTATGGCTGATACCACGAAGGCGCAACCTCTTTTGCAGCAGTTAGTGCCCGAATATGGTGTGATGTTTCAGTGCAATCGGGATTATCAGTTTGTGGATAGTTTGCAGTCTGTGACGGGGTGTGATAGTATTGTGATACGACACGTAATCATTCGCAGAGATTATAAGAGTCCGACGCCTATAGATACCGCTGTTACTATATGTAGCCGTGATTTGCCGTTTCAGTGGAAAAAAAATGACGGAACAATCATCAAAACCATCAATGTCACCGACCAACAGAAAGAGACTTTGAAGACAGAAAAGGTAGTGATTAATCATCCCGACACCACTTTGCAGACCATATATGGCTGCGATAGCACTACTGTTGCTTTGACATTGACGGTATATCCTTCGGTGGAAAAAAAGACAACAGACAGCATTATATGTGTGTGTGATACATTCGAATTCAAGTGGCGCGATAGCACCTTGGTTCAGTGGCGCAATGCGGGCAAACTGATAGTGGACACCAAAGCAGAGACGTGGATTATTCGCGACACGCTGCAAGATGAGGGATATCAGTATGGCTGTGGTACTGTATATGAATTGAAACTAAAATTATATGCTCCTATCTATAAGGGCACTACCAAACCCTTCTGTGGCAACGACACGCTCAAGACGTATGCAGGAAAGGATGTTACCAAGGCATCTTTCAACGGAAAAGACATTCTGTACTTCAACGATACCTGTCGCTCGAAGATGCCGCATGGGTGCGATAGCATCATCGTTGCTGACACATTAGTGCTTTTTGAGAGCAAGATGATTGAGGTTGATACCACCATCTGCCCGTCAGAATTGGCGACTCTCTTCAAAGATAGCGACTACCCGAAATTCCGCAAATTGGATAGTCTGGTGCACATTACCGTAGGGCAGTTCACAGACACCGTTATTATGGATACCATATCCACCATACCCGTCACCAAGCAGACGGCAACCACTAAGGTGACATCCGTTTGCGATAGTATCACGACATTAAAGTTGCATGTGAAGCCCCGCACGGAATTTCGTGTGGATCCTATTCGGGTGTGCACGTGTGATAGCACCTATTTTGTATATGGTACCCATCAGGATACCGCGCGTTTTTCCGATGCCGTGCAGCAGACGGACTACCTGTACTATGATACAATCCAGAGTATCAATATGTACGACTGCGATAGTATTGTGATTTGGAACATTCAATTTATCCCCACTGATACCATTGACAGTGTCATCACACAAAATCAACGTTTGGATTGGTGTGAATACAAGTTGCGAGGCAATCACTATGGCGGCAAGGTGTCCTATGTTTTGGGGCAAACGCAGGATAGTCACAGGGATTGGCTGACCTACGATACGTTGGCTACACAGGATAGTATCTTATCGGCGGGTGTATATGGCTTTGAGAAACGCTATATCACTCCGACTAAAATCCACATGGGGCAGCGTGATACCACATTAACAATGTGCGATAGTGTCTATTATCTGCGTTTGCGCGTCATTCCTACCTACGACATCATTGAGGATATATCTGTTTGTGACCGTACAGACACATTGGCATATCCCCTTCAAGACACCCATGGCACCGACTCCCTTGTCAAGATTCCTATTATGCCTATCCCCGACAAACCGTTGGATGCTGATGGCAATTTTGTGGGCAGAGAGGGTGAGTTCTATCCCGAAAAGTTCCGGCATTTGGGTGAAGATTATTTCCGCTATCCGTTGAAGGCTGTGGATGGGGGCGACTCCATTATCTATCTGCATATCACCGTTCATCCGTCCTACTATGATACCATCAGTGAGAATATCTGTGTGGGCAACCCTCAGTATGATCATTACGATTGGCGTGGTGCTTCTTACACGACTACGGGCATATACACCCGAAAGTATCAAACAGTATGGGGGTGCGATTCTATATATGCTTTGGATTTGTTTGTCAAGAATATATCTATCCACACACACCGCCTTAGTATTTGCAATAATAAGTGCCTGATAGACAGCACCAGACGTGCCAATGGGCAACTCGAACTGAAACAACTGTGGTGCCCGGGGGAGAATATCCCAAGCCCTACGGACACTATCACATTGGAGAAGTATCGCGACACGCACCCCAAGGATAGTTGTGACAAGGAAGTTCATTATTACCTGATTACTGCTGTCAATCCTGCTTACAATGATGTGTTTGATGCTGGTGCTGTTTGTTCGGGCGATGAGGAATACTCTGCTCATGGGCATACTTGGTCGCACATGGCTCATTTCTACGAACCGGGGCTCTCTATCGCGCCATTCGACACCGTCTATGTGGATAGCCTGCAAACCTCGTGTGGGTGCGATAGCATTTTTAGGCTTTCTGCCACTGTCTATCCGTCATTCAAGCATACCGATTCTGTGGCTGTCTGTCAGGGCGACCCTGTGTTGTGGTTCTTCAATCAGCAGGTTTATTCGCCGTCGCAGGACACTGTGATCACGGCAAATCTGGGCACAGGCAAGACCGTCTATGGCTGTGACTCGGTGTACGAGTTAATCATTCATGTTGTCGTACCTGAGGATATATCTCTGTGTACCAATGACACCCTTGATTTCTATGGTCGCCCGCTTCATCTGCCGGTTGGCTCCTATCGTATGGATACCACCTTTACGACTGCATCGGGCATAGACACATTGGTTTGCTGGATGGTAACGGTCAAGGACACCACTTTCGAGGTGCTTACCGACACCATTTGCCGTTCCGAAACCTACAATCTCCATGGGCGTTTGCTTTCCGAGGCAGGCTTCTACAAGGACACCACCCTCAACGACGATGGCTGCCACCATTTCACCTACCTCAACCTCAATGTGGTGGATCCTACCGTGCCTGTCTTGTGGATGCCACATTCGCTATGCGTCGATTCCACCTATGGCGAGTTGTATTTCACCTACACCAACAGCGAGCAGTATGCCCATCGTCCTTTTGCTTATTCTGTCCACTATGATAGTTTAGCCCTCTCGCAAGGCTTGCTGCCTCGGGATTCTGTGTTGTTCTTTGAAGACGATTGGATAGGGCGCGACACGGGTATTGTGCGTATTCCTCTCTTTGCCCCTGATAGTGCACGCGACCGCTATCCGCGTCCGGATACGTATATGGTGACTATTATCTTGCACAATGGTATTTGCCGGAACGACGACAGCCTCTGTGCAGCCGTTACTCCTGTCAGTCTCAGTTACCCGAGTTGGATTATCGAGCAGCGTTTCGACGATGTCATTGCAGTCCTCTCTGCGCAGTACAATGGCGGCTATGAGTTCGATGCCTATCAGTGGTACCGCAACAGCGAACCCATGATTGGTGAGACGCGCCCCTACCTCTACCTGCCGCAGGGATTGGAGGTCGGCACTACCGAGTATTCTGTTTCCCTCACTCGTACGGGCGAATCGGCTGCTTATCAGACGTGTCCGATATTGATTGTTCCAAATGCCCCCAATACGGTTGCGCCCAACTACGCCTACCTGTCTGTGGTCCCGACCTATGTGGATAAGGGCAACCCTGTAGTGCATATCCTTTGCCGTGAGGTCGGTGACTATGCTATCTACAATGCCCTCGGAGTCTTGCTTACATCCGGCACTTTCACGCCGGACGACCATAACGCCTACGAAGTCACACTCCCCGCTGAGTCGGGCATGTATATTTTCAAACTCCACTCGCCGGCAACGGTCAAGGAAACTGATAGAACCGTACGAGTTATTGTTGGTAACTAATGAGACATTTTCGAGCATTTCCTATATTCTTGATTGGCGTACTAATCATCTGCTATTCAGCCGATTGCTATGCGCAGCGGGTGGACAATAAGCGTGTGCATGCCTACAATACGCCTTCTCGGAAATCCGACCGGCGTATATCCACCTACAAGGGCTTGCGCACCTCGCAGTATGCGGGGCAGCATCATCTCGTAGGGCTATATGTGGATGGAGCCTATTCCTCTTTCCTCCATCACTCTCCTGTCTCAGACCTCCGTCCGGGCGGTTGGGGAATGGGTGCCGGGCTTGTTTATGAGTACCAGAACACTCGTTTCTATCTGCAAACGGGTGTTGGGATTCGGTGGCAGGATGTCTGCACTTCGGTGGCAGACACTATCTTCTACCGCTACCAAGTGCCTGATGCTCAGTCGGGTATCGATGGCGTGTTCATGGATTTGCAGTACGATTTTCACAATCGCACCGACCGCACCCGCAACCTTAGTGTACAGGTTCCTGTGCTTTTCGGCGTCAATTTCTCTGGGGGCTATTGTATGGCGGGTATCAAACTCAACTACGCGTTTATGGGCGACACTCGCATCGATGCGCTTGGCACCACACGGGCACGCTACGACCGCTATATGGGCACATGGGAGGAAATGGACAACCACGGCTACCGCAAGGATGTGCCTCTCTCGCGCACGGGCGCGCGCGTTCCTTATAAGTTTGATGTCATGGCATCGGCAGAGATTGGCTACGAGTTCACTGCCGGCATGTTCCGTCAGAGTTTCCATCCGAGTAGTCAGGGCGATGTGCGTTTCCGCATAGGGGCTTTCGTGGATTGTGGTATGCTCAGCATTACCCCTGCCACCACCGACAGGTTGCTCTACCAAATCCCCGACAACGCCCTGTTTGACTTCCCTGACTACCAACTCAACCATGTCTTCACCACCGATGCCGTCCGGGGGGTGTCTATGCACAATTTCTTTGTCGGACTCAGGTTCACCGTCCTGTACTCTTTCCAAGGTAAGGAAGAGTGCCTCTTCTGCTTCGACCGACCCAAATCGCTCCGTTAATTGGTATGATTGCCAATTCGCTGATAGTCACTGCTTTGGTATTGAGCATAATCTTGCTCGTTCCCATCGCGTGCCGCAAGATACACGTCCCTGCCATTGTCGGATTCATTCTCGCGGGTATGGCTGTCGGACCCTCGGTACTCGGTTGGGTGGGGGACAATACCACTATACGTGCCCTCGGCTCCATCGGCATGCTCTACATCATGTTCCAGTCGGGCAGTGAGATTGACATCAACGATTTCAGCCAGCACCGCTACCGTGCTTTCCTTTTCGGCGTCCTCACTTTCCTCATTCCCCTTGGCTTGGGCATGCTCACAGCCCGCTGTCTGCTCGGTTTTAGCACCACCACCGCCCTCTTGTTGGGGGCTATGTTCGGCAGCCATACCCTCATGACATACCCCATCGTCAGCCGCTATGGCATACAGAAAAACCGTGCTGTCAACATCACCGTAGGGGCAACCTTATGGGCAATCACCTTTTCGTTGTTGGTGCTTGCTGTCGTCGAAGCCATGCAGGGGGAGGCACAATCCGTCCGTGACATCATTATTGCCATTGGCTGGATAGCCCTCTTCCTGACAGCCGTATTATGGCTTTTCCCGTGTTTGGCACAGTGGTTCTTCAAGCGTTATCAGGACCCCGTCGCAGGTTTCATGCTCGTCATGCTCATGTTGGTGCTGTCTGCCCTGTTGGCAGGCCTTGCAGGACTCGAGGGCATCCTCGGGGCATTCCTCTGCGGGGTCTCGCTCAACCGTCTGCTGCCCAACCACTCGCCCCTCATGCGCCGTATCACTTTCGTCGGCAACAGCATCTTTGTCCCGCTTTTCCTCATCAGTGTCGGGCTCATGATTGATGTGCACGTCTTTTGGAGCAGTTGGACCACCCTCTTTGTGGCTGCCGTGATGATTGCTACCAAACTCTTTGGCAAGTCCATTGCAGCATGGCTCGCACAAGCCCTTTTCCGTTTTTCGGGCATGGAACGCCAACTCGTTTTCGGACTCACACAGGCATCTGCAGCAGGCACTCTCGCCATCGCCACCATTGGCTACCAGACAGGCATCTTCTCTTCTGAGGTACTCAATGGCTCTATCATTATGATACTGATACTCTGCACAATATCAAGTTTCATCACCGAACACGCTGCCAAGCAACTGGCACTCCAAGAGGGGGCGAAACTCGAGAGCGACCACGAGGAGGACTATTGGTATCTCACTTCCGTCGGCACCGACCTCCACACCCAACTGCGCGAGTTGGCTATCATGGCATCGCTCAAGAATGTCGAGATGGCGCAGTCTGCCGATTGGACGGATGTTCAGCGCACGGTCGAGCACGTCAGCAAATCAGTCCTTGTTTACCACGAGTGCCAGCCGCTCAACACCGTCAATCGCTTGCTGGTGGCGGTCCCGCGCTATGCCGAGAAAGAGCGCGATTTCATCACATGCTTTGGCTTCATACGCCGTCTGTCGGGCGAGATAGGTGCCAAGGTCATCTTCTATGCCAACCCTGACACGCAGGTCGCACTACGTGCTTTGTGCCGGCGTCCCAACAAGACGCTCCGGGCTACTTTCCGCGATTTGGATGATTGGGAGGATGTACTTCTCATTGCCAAAGACATGCGCGAGGACGATATGCCCGTACTCCTCTCCTCCCGCAAGGCGACCGCCAGTTACAATCCTCTCTTTGAGCAAATCCCTCGGCTGCTACAGCAGTTCTTCGTGGACAACAATTACATGGTGGTCTATCCCGAGCAGCAAACGGGCGGACCCGACATGGATTCCATCCTCATGGACATCCCGCAGGCGAGCACCGCATGGTCGCTCGTCACCCGCACCAAATTATTCATTATCAGACTCTTCCGCAAACAGCAGCAGTAATCATCTACTGCTGTTTTTCTTTCCGCCCTTTCTCCTTTCCTGTCAATATCACCCTCCCCGCTTGTCTTGTTTTCAATCCCGTGTGGGGACGACGCGTCTCACGTCGTCAGTATTGCCTGTATGGTAAAAAGCCTGGAATCCTCAATACCTCTATCCTGTTTGCCTCATGTTCTCCTCGTGTACCCCTTGTACCATTCTCGTACTATTCTTGAAATAAAACTATGTTAATACTATGTGTTTAGTATGTCATTAGTATGTGATTAGTATGTGATTAGTATGTGATTGCAGCGTCTATGTCGAACTCTTGCAGAGCATGTATAGGAGTATTTCTTAATATATGTTGTAATCATCTTGTCCTGTACAAACTCCCAAACAGCCCTCTTTATTATACTTTCCGCAAAGCATTTCGCCCCAAATTTGTAGATATGAGAAAAAAGCGGTACATTTGCAGGCTTTTAACCAATGAACCTCAAGATGAACATGACACCTGCATATCTTACCGCGTGGCGGCACCGCCTTTGTCTCGTGATTATCCTCATGGCGGGGCTGTTGTCTTCTTGCGTATCGCGCAAGCAACTTACTTATTTCCAAAACGTTACCTCTGCTACAGCCGACTCTGTCAATGCCCGTATGGAGGCACAACCCGAGCCGTGTATCAAAATCAACGATGCCCTTATCATCACGGTATCGGCCCTCGACCCCGAGGCGGTCTTGCCATACAACCTGCCCAATGTCGCTTATGCCACACCCACCAGCAGTGCTGTGCCTTCCACGGCGAACTATCAGTACTATACTGTGGATGCCGAGGGCAATATCGACTTCCCCGTACTTGGCAAACTGCATATCGAGGGTATGCGCCAGTCTGAAGTCATACAACTCATTCAGGAACGCCTCAAGGGCCAGTTAGTGGACCCCATAGTCACCCTGCGTTTCCTCAATGCCAAAGTCACGGTATTGGGCGAGGTTCGCACGCCTGGCTCCTATTTGCTCAATAATGGTCGGATGACGCTCCTCGAGGCCCTTGGTGCTGCGGGAGACCTCACGCAATACGGACGCCGCGACAATATCCTCATTACACGCGAGAACAACGGCAAGTTGGAGTTCGCGCGGCTCAATCTCAACAACGACGAAATTTTCACTTCTCCTTATTTCTACTTGCAGCAGAACGATGTCATTGTGGTGGAACCCAACCAGGCGCGTTCTACCAGCAACCAGACTATCAGTCTCTGGCTCAGCATGATTGGCACGGTGTCCAGTGCGGCTACCGTAGTCGTTTCCGTCCTGTCTGTATCAGGCGCATTATCCAAATAAGGGTTTGATAAACAATTGAATATGGCACAAGAAAGCAAAGAAATAGATGTACGCTTGTGGTGCACTCGCATTCTCAAGAAGTGGTATTGGATTCTCATCAGTTGTCTGCTGTGTGGCGCGATAGGATTGCTCAAGTATTTCTCTACGACGCCCGAGTTCTGCGTGGAGTCCAACATTATGATTCGCTCATCGGAGGCGGACAATGCGCTTCCTCAGATAGAACTCATGCAGATGGTTGGCATAGGGGGAAGCAAGAAGATTGGCGACGAGATAGCAGTCCTTACCTCGCGTGATGCTATCCGGCAGATAATCAATGAACTGGATTTACAGACCGAGTATCGTATCAAGGACAAGATGCGTTGGGTGGGGCAGTATCCTTACCATACACTCACCGTAGTTTATCCCCCTACCTTTACCGACACCATCATGGGTACCGCCCTTATTGACATCAAAGTGCGCAAGTCGGACTATGTAATCAATGTGCGGTACGGACGCTTCACGCATAGTCGCCACAAGGTCAAGGACTTGTCACAACCCGTACAGACTTGCGTGGGGGAGATACACTTCACGTGCAACCGACCGCTGGAGAAAGGTGAGTGCTTCCGCATCAAGACCTTGCCCATGCTGTCTTGTATCGACAACTACAAGCAGGAAATCACGGCGGCTACTATGAACAAAGAGTCCAATGTCATTACCATATCCACAGTCACGGATATGCCTCGGCGTGCTATCGACTTTATCAATAAGGAGATTGAACACTACAATCTGGATGCCGTTATGGACAAGCAACTCATGGCCAGCAACACGGCTGCCTTTATTGACGAGAGACTGCGCCTTATTGAACGGGAACTCTCCTCGGCGGAAGATGATGTGGAGTATTATAAGAAGAAAAATGGCATCGTGGACATTGGCGAAGAGGCAAAACTCTATTTGGCTGAGAGTACGGAGTACCGCAAGCGCGCGGCTGAGATAGAGACGCAACTCAACCTCACACAGTTTGTGGGGGATTTCGTGGCGGACGACACCAAGCGCAACAACCTTATTCCGGCCAACCTTGGCATTAGCGATGAGGCTCTCGTTGCCCTCATCAACGAGTACAACAACACACTGCTGCGCCGCATGCGCATTCAGCGTACTGCTGCCGACGACAACCCCGTCATTAGTCAGATGGACAACCAACTGTCGCTGCTCCGTGAGAATGTTATCAGCAGCATTGCCAATGTGCGTAGCACACTCCTCATCTCCAAGTCCGATTTGGATAAACGCTACAATGTTGTTCTTAATCAGCAACATAGCGTACCTTCTCAGGAGCGTCAATACATTGAGGTGGAACGCCGCAAGCAGATGAAGGAGAGCCTCTACCTTTTCCTCTACCAGAAGCGCGAAGAGAATGCACTGTCTTTGGTTTCGGCTGTGCGACCTATCAAAATCATTGCCGCACCTCAGCGTAATCCTGTGCCGGTGGGACCGAAATTGAAAATTATTGGCCTTATCTGCCTTTTCCTGGGTGTGTGCATGCCGATAGGTATCATGTACCTGTGCGATGTGCTCAATACCAAATTGACGGACGACCCCAAAGACTTGGAGCAACGTATGAAAATACCTTTCGTGGGTAAGTTGGTGCAAAATCCTCAAGGGGGGCATATTGTGGTTAAAGACGGCGAACACTCTGTCTCTGCAGAACTCTTCCGTTCCTTGCGAAACAATCTGTGTTTCATGTCTTCTACATCAAGGACTAATCATGTGATATTGGTCACCTCGGGCATCAATGGGGAAGGAAAGTCTTATGTGTCAGCCAATTTGGCAGTTTCGCTGGCGTTGTTGGGCAAGCGTGTAGCCCTTGTAGAACTCGATGTTCGCAAACCGGCATTGGCTGAGTATTTCCACCTCAATGCCGAAGGGTGTCTCACATCCTGTCTGTCAGATAGTCATTATTCTGTCAGCGATGCCATTGTATCTTCCGGCGTACATGGTTTGGACCTCTTGCCGTCGGGCACTATACCTCCTAACCCTGGCGAATTGATGCTTGGTGAACGGCTTGACCTGCTCTTTGCCGAGTTGCGCCAACGCTACGATTATATTGTGGTGGACTCGGCACCGGTGGCTGTGCTCAGCGATACATTCCCGTTAGGGCGCATTGCGGACATGACCGTTTACGTATCCCGTGCCCGCTACACCACCTATGACTTGGTTGATGTCCTCAATGATGTTGCCGCGCAAAAGCGTCTGCCCAACATAGTGGGTGTCCTGAATGGGGTTAAAGCAGACAAAAATGATTGTATGTGTGGCTGAAAAACCGTCCGTAGGACGGGATATTGCGCGCGTGCTGGGTGCTACCACTCAGCACGACGGTTATATGGAGGGTAACGGCTATTGTGTCACGTGGACCTTCGGGCACTTGTGCGCACTGCTCGACCCAAACGAATACAACGAACAATGGAAGGGTTGGAACCTCTCGTCGTTGCCTATGATTCCCTCGCGGTTCGGCATCAAGGTGACTGCCGACAAGGGTGTGCAGAAGCAGTTCAACATCATCAAAACCCTCATCGCACAAGCCGACGAGGTTATCAATTGCGGTGATGCGGGGCAGGAGGGGGAACTGATTCAGCGTTGGGTGTATCAGAAGGCGGGGTGCCACGTGCCTGTGAAGCGTCTGTGGATTTCATCGTTGACGGAGGACGCTATCCGCGAGGGCTTTCGCCAATTGAAAGACCAACAGGAATACCAACGTCTCTATGAGGCTGGGCTGATGCGTGCGATAGGTGACTGGTTACTTGGCATGAACGCCACGCGCGCATATACATTGCGTTTCGCACAGGGCTCAGGGCGTGACAGACAGGTGCTGAGTATCGGGCGCGTGCAGACCCCGACCCTTGCGCTCATCGTAAAGCGGCAGCACGAGATAGAGCATTTTGTGCCGCGCACCTATTGGGAACTCAAGACCCTCTACCGCGACACCCTTTTCGCTGCACAACTGAAAGCCGAGGAGGACGACTATGCCATCACAACCTTTGAGCAGGGGCAGGCATTGGTGGATAGTATAAAGGACAAACCGCTGACTATCACGTCGGTAGAGAAGAAGAAAGGCACCGAATTTGCCCCGCGTCTGTTCGACTTGACCGGTCTGCAAGTGGAGTGCAACAAACTCTATAGTTTCTCTGCCGATGAGACATTGCGTCTCATTCAGAGCCTCTACGAGAAACACGTGACTACATATCCGCGTGTGGACACCACCTATCTGAGCGAGGACATCTACCCCAAAGTGCCTGCTACGCTGGCGGGTATCAAGGATTTCTATCCGCAAATCACACCATTGCTGCCGCTTAAAGCCGACGGTGGCAAAGGGGCGCAGAGCCTGCCAAAATCGAAAAAGGTATTCGACAACAAGAAGGTGACAGACCACCATGCCATCATACCTACAGGGCAACGTCCTGATAACCTCTCGGAGCAGGAGCGCAAAGTGTATGATCTCGTAGCATTGCGGTTTATTGCCGCTTTCTATCCCGATTGCGAGGTGGCGAATACCACGGTACTTGCCAAAGCGGGAGATATAGATTTCAAGGTGACAGGGCGACAGATTTTGAAATCCGGTTGGCGCGATGTGTTTGCCAAAGCCAAGGTGGAGGACGAGGAGACCAACGACGAGCAGAAGACATTGCCCGCTTTCACCAAAGGCGAATCGGGTCCGCATACTCCGCAACTGAAAGAGAAAACAACCACTCCGCCTAAGTACTACACGGAGGCAACGCTCCTGCGCGCCATGGAAACAGCGGGCAAGACGGTGGACAACGAGGAGTTGCGCGATGCCATGAAAGAGAATGGTATCGGGCGTCCGAGTACACGTGCTGCCATCATCGAGAAATTGTTTCAACGCAAATATATTGTTCGCGAAAAGAAGAATATACGTGCTACAGAGTTGGGGATCAACTTGATGCGCATTATTATATCCCCGCTGCTCAAGTCGGCGGAACTCACAGGACGTTGGGAGAAGAAACTGCGCGAGATAGAGCGCGGCGATTACACGGCGCAGCAGTTCCTTGATGAACTCAAGCAGATGACTGTTGAGGTGGTGCGCGAAGTGAAAGCGGACAAATCAGGTATGCGTTGTCCTGTTTGTGGGCGTGGCACTGTAATTAGGGGTAAGACCCGCTATGGTTGTTCACGTTGGCGGGAGGGATGCTCCTACGCAGAGCCTTTCTAATAACGAGGTACCAATGTGGCAACCCTTTGAGAATAGACGGAAAATATCGAAAAATGCTGTTCTTTGCATATTTTTTTCGTTAAGCAATAGTTTTTGGCACGATATTTGATACTACTCATCACGTAACGAATAAAAAGTTATGGCAACAAGAATTACACACATATTGTTATTAGAGGACGACATCAACCTGTGTTCTGTATATGCAGAATATCTGCGCAGTCGTGGATATGTCGTTGAAACAGGTGCTGATGGACAAGAAGGTTGGGATATCGTCGGTTCCAAGCATTTTGACTTGATTATTACCGATACTGCAATGCCGCGTATGAACGGTTTTGAGTTCCTGAAGGTACTGCGTGATTGCAACAACCAGACACCGGCACTGATGATTGGTGATACCGATGCACGTGAAGACGTACTTCGTGCCTATGCCCTTGGGTGTGACGACTACTTGGTTAAGCCGTTCTCTATGGACATCTTGGTTTACAAGATTGAGGCTATTATGCGTCGTTACCGTGCAGGACAGCGCGAGGGTGAGATGGAGTTTGACTTGGCAGGCGTTCACTTCGACGGTATTCGCCAGAAGTTGGGCAACAAGCACCTCAGTTCTCGTGAGAACGAATTGCTTCTGCTCTTGTGCCAGAATATGAATAACTTGGTAGAGCGTAACAGAATCCTTATGGGGTTATGGGGTACCGATACGTATTTCAATTCCCGCTCATTGAGTGTTTATGTTAACCATCTCCGCAATTATTTGGGCGAGGATAGCCCTGTGAAGATAATGAGTGTACATGGCAAAGGATATAAGTTGGTAATAATGAATGATTGATATAAAGTCAGATAGAGAGAAAGCGCAAGTAATTGTGTTATTTAATAAATAGTGTTTTTCATAGGAAACGAGTTCGATGTGAGATCGCGCTCGTTTTTTTATGTTATATCTGTACCTGTTTTTCTTACATAAAAGAAGCGGACCACCCGTAAAGGTAGCCCGCTGGATAGTTGCATGTCCCGAGGATTATCCGAGACGCTCCAGTTCGATGGTGAAGTGGCGCATGAGCGGAGCCTCT
>ERZ808245.336-NODE-336-length-25283-cov-5.411606_pt1 | contig 25283 bp, 17 predicted proteins | sample MGYA00521243_ERZ808245 | MGnify/ENA primary metagenome ERZ808245 (study PRJEB31516, sample SAMN03275576) | gut metagenome | biome: mammalia-associated habitat; material: feces | host: Papio cynocephalus | place: Kenya | collected 2012-07-07 ... | reverse complement strand
GAAGCAAGACGTTGTCTTCATCGGCGGTAGCGACGAGCACGGTGTGCCTGTTACTATCCGTGCCAAAAAGGAAGGCATCACAGTACAGGAGGTGGTAGATCGCTATCACAACCTCATCAAGAAATCGTTTAAGGACTTCGGTATCTCCTTTGATATTTACAGCCGTACTACTTCTGATGTTCACAATAAGTTTGCTTCCGACTTCTTCCGCACGCTCTACGACAAGGGTGTTTTGGAGGAAAAGGTAGAAGAGCAATTCTGTGACGAGGTGACAGGCGAGTTTCTCACCGACCGCAACATCGTGGGTACTTGTCCTCGCTGTGGTGCAGAAGGTGCTTACGGCGACCAGTGCGAGAAATGTGGCGCCACCCTTTCGCCAGACGAACTTATCAACCCTACCAACAAGAACAACCCTGGCCATGGTCTCGTGAAGAAGCCAACCAAGAACTGGTATCTCCCATTGGGCAAGTACCAGGACTGGTTGAAGAAGTGGATTCTCGAAGACCACAAGGAATGGCGTCCTAACGTATATGGCCAGTGCAAGAGCTGGCTCGACATGGACTTGCAGCCACGTGCGATGACCCGCGACTTGGACTGGGGTATTCCTGTGCCAGTAGAGGGTGCTGAGGGAAAGGTGCTCTACGTGTGGTTCGACGCTCCTATCGGATACATCTCCAACACCAAGGAACTTTGCGACGCTCACCCAGAGAAGTGGGGTACTTGGCAGAAATGGTGGCAGGACCCAGAGACACGACTCATCCACTTCATCGGCAAGGACAACATCGTGTTCCACTGCATCATCTTCCCTACCATGCTCAAGGCTCACGGCGGCTATATCTTACCAGACAACGTACCAGCCAACGAGTTCTTGAACTTGGAGGATGACAAGATTTCCACCTCTCGCAACTGGGCTGTATGGTTGCACGAGTATCTTGTTGACCTCCCAGGCAAGCAGGATGTATTGCGCTACGTATTGACAGCCAACGCACCTGAGACCAAGGACAACAACTTCACATGGAAGGATTTCCAGGAGCGCAACAACTCCGAACTCGTTGCCATCTACGGTAACTTCGTCAACCGTGCCCTCCAGCTCACCAAGAAGTATTGGGGCGGTGTCGTTCCAGCTTGTGGAGAGTTGCAGGAGGTAGATAAGAAGACCATCGAAGAATTCAAGGACGTGAAACAGGCTTTGGAGCAGAACCTCGATGTATTCAAGTTCCGTGAGGCACAGAAGGAAGCCATGAACTTGGCACGCATCGGCAACAAGTATATCACCGAGTGCGAGCCTTGGAAGGTTTGGAAGACCGACCCTAAGCGTGTGGAGACCATCTTGAACATCTCCCTCCAGTTGGTAGCCAACCTCGCCATCGCCTTCGAGCCATTCTTGCCATTCTCTTCTGAGAAATTGCGCAAGATGATCAATATGCCTAACTTCGAGTGGAGCCAGCTCGGCAGCACCGACCTTCTCAAGGCAGGCACACAACTCAACGAACCTGAGTTGCTCTTCGAGAAGATAGAGGACGAGGTTATCGAGAAGCAGCTCAAGAAACTTGCCGACGAAAAGAAGGCAAACGAGGAGGCAAATTACAAGCCAGAGCCTATCAAGCAAGAGGTTAGCTTCGATGACTTCGAGAAGCTCGACATCCGCGTAGGTCATATTCTGAACTGCGAAAAGGTGAAGAAATCAAAGAAACTCTTGAAGTTCACCATCGACGACGGCACAGGCACCGAGCGCACCATCTGTTCAGGTATCGCAGCCTACTATGAGCCAGAGCAGTTGATTGGCAAGGACGTACTCTTCGTAGCCAACTTTGCTCCTCGCAAGATGATGGGCATCGAGAGCCAGGGTATGATTCTCTCAGCAGTCAACTTCGACGGCACATTGAACGTCACCTCCCTCCTTGGCAAGGTAAAGCCAGGAAGCCAGGTAGGATAAAGAAAGATAAATACATCAAAGTATATCACATAAAAACACAGTAAAGGCTCTATATCTATATACTATATATAAGGTATAGAGCCTTTTATTTTTCGTCACACGATAGTTATTGCGCTTTTTACGTAACGCAAATTACGCAATAATATCCGAGACCACCAAATGTTTTCAGTATTTTTAATAATAAAAACGAACATACGCCCTATCATCAAAGCTACGATTCCCCTCGACAAGTCCCTTGGTAGCGATAAAGGTATCCATGTTTTGAGGGTCATGCGTTAGTTGGTCTGCCAAGGCTGCCTCGCTCTCCGCCAATGTAGGTTTCAAGAAAGGATAACCATCGCTGGCAAGGATGATTTCCTGCAAGCCATTACTGCCATTCCAATCACCAACTTCGCCAAAAATTGCAGATTGACACGCCACAACCTTCACCCCTTCCCGATAAATCGGAAAACCATCTATCACGGCATAACTTCTGTTCTGTCCATCGAGCATCGCCTGCACCAGTCGCGGCACTATCGCCTGACGAGCCTCGGCTGGCGACATTCCCTGCTTGATGAGAGCCACTCGCTTCTCTGCTATTTCTTGCTCGTATGGCTTTCCATTCTCATAGAGTTTACCGTCGATGATGGCTTGGCAATCGCCCACCATCCACACTTCTCGTCTCGCTCGACTATAGATGACAGCCGATGCCGTCAGTCGTTCCTCGGGATGGATGCTTAACCTCCCTTCCACTTTCAATTCACAATACACCTTATTATATATATAGGCGGTCACTCCCTGGCAGAAGTCATCCACCGAAGCCTCAGCCTTCAGTTTTTTCTGAATATATTCAGAAATGAGTACCATGGCATACCTGCCGTTCTTCATATCGGGAGCAAGATGCGTAGGTGTCTTGCTCGTGCTGCCATCAATCACTGCCACGAAATCATCCGTGATGACGATTCCATCCTCACAAGTCTCCTGGCTCTTCTTTCCTATGATATTACTTTCTATGATTTTCATTGTTCTATTATCTTCCTTGTTCGATAGTCTTCAACGCTTTACGCAATTTGCCTGCAAAAATACAAAAAACAATGCAAAAAGGAGCATCTAGCGAAAAGAAAATGGCAAGCAACAGCACAATGAGCACTTGTTTAAGGGAGGAAAACCATACGCTATTTTGCGCCAAGCATACTTTTTTACCCATTTGGCGCAAAATAACAGTTCGTTATTTTGCGCCAAATAATATTTTTTTGTATCTTTGCAGCGAAATAACGACAAGAAACATGGCACAAGAAATCATAGGAAGAGAGCAAGAAATCAAAGAGTTACGAACTCTCTATCAGGCAGACAAGCCTGTGTTTGCAGTAGTTTATGGCAGAAGAAGAGTCGGAAAGACTTTTCTCGTCAGAGAATTGTTCAAGGACAAACTGTCCTTCTACCACACGGGCTTGTCTCCCTACGAGCTGCAAGACAAAAAACTAAAGGAGCAACAACTCGCCAACTTTGGCAGAAGCCTTGCAAAATACGGGAGCGACAAAAAGACAACTCCATCAGACTGGTTTGAAGCCTTCGACGCTCTCATCGACCTATTGGAGAAGCAAGACGAAAGCAAACGTCAGGTGGTCTTCATCGATGAGTTGCCATGGATGGACACACCACGTTCGGGCTTTATCACGGCGTTAGAACACTTTTGGAACGGATGGGGAGCAGGAAGGGAAAACCTAATGCTCATCGTCTGCGGCTCTGCCACCTCATGGATTTCAGACAAGTTGCTCAACAACAAAGGCGGTCTCTTCGACCGAACAACCGATGAAATCAAACTTCGCCCCTTCACGTTAGGCGAATGTCAAAGTTACTACCAAGCCAACGGCATCGTGATGTCGAAATACGACCAAGTGCAATGCTACATGGCAACAGGTGGCATACCTTATTATATATCCATGCTTCAAAAAGGCAAAAGTTTGGCACAAAACATCGACCACCTCTTCTTCGGTGCAAACGCCAAGCTCGGATGGGAGTTCGACCGTCTCTACTCTTCTCTCTTCACGAATGCCGAAGACTGCAAGAAGATTGTTCGTCTGCTCGCCCAGAAGCAGCAAGGTTTTACGAGAAAAGAGATTACAGAGCAAACCAAGTTAGCCGATGGTGGCGGCTTGTCTGCCACCTTGAAGGCTTTGGAAGTGAGCGATTTCATCTCATCCTACGTAAAGTATGGTTATCCCAAGCGAGAGATTTCTTACCGACTCACCGACTTCTACAGCAAGTTCTATCTCTCGTTCATCGATGGAAAGAAGACTACCAATCCCAACTTCTGGCAGGACAACCAACTCACTCCTTCCCTCACGGCATGGCGAGGCTTCACCTTTGAGTCGCTCTGCTTCTATCATTTGCCACAAATCAAGCAAGCCTTGGGTATCAGTGGGGTGCAAACGGAGGCAAGCCCATGGAAAAGCAGAAAAGAGAAAGAGGGTGCCCAGATAGACTTGGTGATAGAAAGAGCCGACCACATCAACAACATCTGCGAAATGAAATTCTGCGAGGATGATTTCTCCATCAGTGCCGCATACGACAAGAACCTGCGCCATAAGATAAGCACATTCCAAGAGGAAACCAAATGTAAGAACGCTCTACACCTCACCCTCGTCACGACTTACGGACTGAAATTCAACGAGTACGCTGGGCGAATACAGAGCGTCATCACCATGGAAGACTTGTTCAAATAAGTCTTCCATGATAGCCTCGCATTTGTAACAAAACGTTAAAAAAGTACTTTTATTTGTCCGCTATCACATCTTTTAGTATCTTTGCGGACAAATTAAACAATGTTATGGGCAATTTAATCGGAAGGAAAAAAGAAATAGAAGAGTTGTTGGAACTCTACAATAGCAACAAAGCAGAATTTGTTGCTATATATGGAAGACGTCGTATTGGAAAGACTTTCTTGGTAGATGAGACCCTCAAGGGAAAGATCACATTCCGACATGCCGGATTGTCACCTGTCGATGAAGCTAATGAAAAGAACAGCCTTAAAAATCAACTACGCCATTTCTACTTATCACTCCAACTACAGGGTATGAAAAGGAGCAAATGCCCAACTACGTGGATGGAAGCTTTCTTCATGCTTTCGCAGTTTTTAGAGAATAAAGACAATGGAACAAGACAAGTCATATTTCTTGATGAATTGCCTTGGATGGATACTCCTCGTTCGGGATTCATCACGGCATTTGAAGGATTTTGGAACACATGGGCATGCCATAGAGACAACATCATGCTCGTATGTTGCGGAAGCGCCAATTCATGGATGCTCAACAATCTCGTAAACAACCATGGCGGTCTATACGGAAGAACTACCTATGAAATCAAGCTCTCTCCTTTTACTCTCAATGAGTGCGAACAATTCTACCAAGCTCAAGGCATTAAATTATCTAGATATGACATAGCCCAATCATATATGATATTAGGCGGCATACCATATTATTTAGGCTATATGAAAAAAGGACTGAGCTTAGCACAAAACATAGACCAATTGTTTTTTGCCAGCAACGCCAAATTAAGCCAAGAATACAGCCGATTGTTTGCATCTGTATTCTCAAACCCAGAAGAGATGAAACGAATCGTAAATTTTCTAGGCACAAAACATATTGGTTTCACTCGCAAAGAAATAATGGAAGCTCTTCATATCGGCACCGGTGGAGGACTCTCCAAAATGCTAAACGCCCTTATAGCAAGTGATTTCATAGATTCCTACGTGCCATTTAGCGAAGGCAAACGTGACGAGCGTTATCGCTTGACAGATCCATTCTGCCTTTTCTATCAGAAGTTCGTAAAAGGTCAAAAGGCATTGGCAGATGATTTCTGGAGCCAAAACATCGACTCAGCACCAATAAATATTTGGAGAGGCATTGCATTCGAAGAAATTTGTCTGCTCCATATCCCACAAATAAAAAAAGCATTGGGTATATCCGGTGTCTCAAGCTCTCAGGCTGCATGGTCTATGAAAGGAGACGATTCCACAAGTGGAACTCAAATAGACATGATTATAGACAGAAAAGACAACGTAGTAAATATGTGTGAGATGAAATTCTACAACGAAGTATTCTCAATAAACAAGGCATATCATGCGACATTGACTCATCGTCAGAAATTGCTATCAGAACATCTGCTACGCAGAAAGGTGATTCATCCAACGCTCATCACCACTTATGGTCTCAAATATAATGAGTACAGTGGAGACTTTCCTAAAGTGATCACCCTAGATGATTTATTCGCAGACGCATAAACCGTAAGGGATGGGCGAGATTCACTGCCCCAGCTCTCTGGAAAGATTTATAGAAAGATGCTATCTTTCGGAGATAGTAATTTATCTTTCGGAGATAAAGGTGCTATTTTTCGGTAACAGCACACTTGCCTTAGGAAAACAGCAGTTGGGATGACGAAGGATAGTTGGTTGTCCGCCTATGAACAGCTCGCTGTCGGAGCATCGGACAGTCAGCTGTCTTAGTTGGATAGTCATTGTAAAGATTAGCATCATATTTTCAATGACTTGCTCATGATAAAAAATATCGAAGCCTACTCGATTTTGCCCTTCACCCTTCATCTTTTGCTCTGAAACTCCCTGTTTATCGGCACTTCCGAGGTGAAGGGTTTCATTAGTCCTTCACCCACCCTTCATCGCCCTTCACCTACTTTCCATGCCTTTCTCTGTTTTTCTCAGTTTTTCTTTAAACCAAATTTTATGTTCTCGCCATAAGTAACAATCCTCTTCAGCATAAGTGATGGTCAAGCTTAAGGATAAGCTTTGTTATGTTAAAAAGCATTATTAATCGTGGAAATCCATTGTTTTTTAACACATTTCCACGACTAATAAATATTTTCTTTGTATCTTTGCAACACAATAACTTATTAATATATAAATGCTCCTTATACTTTGACAGAGGAAGAAGACATGAGATTGCGGAACAGAAAAGCTACATTTATCAGAGAAACAGGAATTGCAAAATCGATACTTGTTACAATGATTACAACTTATGGTTTAACCTCAGGCGGATATTCTGATGATATACATTGCCAAGTAACAATGAAAGACTTGTTCAAATAATCACCTAGTATGCAAGAAACGACAGGGTGATGGGTGGTGAAAGGTGGGTGAAAAGTAAGCAGCCACCCTTCACCTCCTGAAACGCCCTGTTTATCGGCATTTCAGGGCAAAAGGTGAAGGGTGAAAGGTATTTTAGACATTCCTCAACATCATATTTTTTTGCCTCTGTATTCGCCAAAAGTGTGATTTATCACAAAAAAATCGAATAATATTTGGTGATTACATATAATATTCCTAACTTTGTACTCGACAAAAGTGTGACAAATCACAAAAAAATCGAATAAGATGGAGATAAAACGTAATATTCACTTAAACAGAATCATTGCCCGCAAGGGAAATGGCATGATAAAGGTAATAACAGGAATGCGCCGATGTGGCAAATCATATCTTCTCTTTACCTTATTTCATAACTATCTCTTAGAACAAGGAGTAGATAAACAGCATATTATCAAGGTTGATATGGAAGACCGCCGTAATGCTGCTCTAAGAAATCCTGATGTTTTGTTGAACTATATAGATTCAAGGATGACAGACTCTCAACAATATTACATTCTCCTTGATGAAGTACAGTTGGTGTCAGAATTTGAGGATGTGCTCAATAGCTATCTCAAAATCACGAATGCAGACGTTTATGTAACAGGTAGCAATGCAAAATTCCTTTCTAAAGATGTAATTACAGAGTTCAGAGGACGTGGCGACGAAATACGTATCACGCCTTTAAGCTTTCAAGAGTTTATGTCTGCAAAAGAAGGTAATCGTGAAGATTTGCTGAATGAATATCTCACCTATGGTGGACTTCCACAAGTGGCCACGATGGATGAGCCTGAGCGAAAAGTAGAGTACCTGAAGAACCTTTTTACTCATACCTATATCCGTGACATCAAGGAACGATATGAAATAAAAAAAGATGACGATTTGGAAGAGCTAATCAGTTTGGTCGCCTCAAATATTGGCAGCCTAACCAATCCTACAAAGTTGGAAAATAGCTTCAAATCTGTCAAACAAAGCAGTCTGTCAAAAGATACCATCAAGAACTATCTAGACTTGATGCAAGATGCTTTTATCATCGAGAAATCCATCCGATTTGACATCAAAGGCAAGAAATACATTGACACACCATCAAAATATTACTTTACAGACTTAGGATTACGTAACGCCAGACTGAATTTTCGCCAGACTGAATTTACACATCTCTTGGAAAACGCAATATACAATGAATTGCGCCTTAGAGGCTATTCTGTTGATGTTGGGCAAATACCAATTTTTACGATTGGAGAAGACGGTAAACGGCAACGCAGTACACTAGAAGTCGATTTCGTTTGCAATTTGGGCTATAAGAGATGCTACATACAATCTGCCTATGCCTTGCCAACAGAAGACAAAATGAAACAAGAGTTCAACTCTCTCTTGCGCATTAAAGACAGCTTCAAGAAAATCGTCATAGTAGGAACGCCCACTCCGACCTACCAGAACGAGGAAGGCATCCTGATTATGAACATTTATGACTTCTTAATGAATCCAGATAGTTTGAACCTATAAATAAGAAAAGGAGAGGCGAGCTTCACAGCCAGCCTCTCCCGAGAGATTTATAGAAAATGCCACTCATGGCATTCCTATATCGTTGATTAAAAATATTTCCTAATCACAAGAGATTACTTAACAGTTGGCAAAGTCAACTTATCATTATAATCCGTTTCATTCTTTGGAACTTCCCAAGTCCACTTATTTCCATCCTCAGGCTTAATCTCTACAGCCATTAACAAAGCTGTATTACCGCCTTCTGAGAATTTCTTACGATTTATAGGTAAATTCCAACGCTTATAATCACTCCATTCTGAGCCTTCACCCCAAAGTTCCAAGCTTCTATAATCACGGATTTCAGCAAATAGATCTTCACCCGTTTTGTTACAAGTATATTCTGGATTACGACCTGAAGTTGCATTCAATTCTACTAGGTTCGCTTGAGCATCAGAAATATTTCCTAAGAAATAATTAGCCTCAGCCTCAATAAGCAACATCTCACTAGAACGAATCAAAGGTAGATAACCTACACCTGGCATATCCTTGACCCAAAACTTAAACTGAGCATCTAAGCAATAATACTCATTCAGATACGCACTATTGCTAAAACCTTGAGCCTGCAAGTTCTTAGTCGCTGCAGCTGCAGCATTATAGATGTCCTCATCAATGATTCCATTATCATCGAGACCACCATAAACACCATAAGACTGATCCACCTGATTCTCGTCCTTAGTATCTACGTCTATTCCTAACTTATCTGTAGTCAAGAACAAGCCTTTACGAACATCATTGTTTGGAATTCTTGAAATGAGTTCATGACCAATAGAAGCTACATACTCTGTGTTGCTAGCATAATAACCATTACAAGCAAACATAGTACCGAAAGACCAATACCAATTATTCTCATCGCTACTACCATAACAACCGAAAATCCATTCAGAGGTTGGATCACAGAATCCTTTCTTGTAGTCCGCATTGCTCATCAAGTCATAACCCACACGAGCTAATTTTGCTTGAGCCAAAGCGGTAGAATAATCCTGCTTAGTCAATGCAGCTCTAGCATAAACTGCATGAGCAACATTTATATTAGGAATCCAAATGTCAGTACCACGCATATCTTTCACACCTTCTCCAGAGAAGAGAGTGATTGCATCTTTACAATCCTTATAAATTTGGTCATATGTCTCCGCCAATGTTGAATATGGCAAAGAGCCAGTAGAATCATCAAGACGCAAAACCAACCCTTGAGATTTACCATTATCACTATCTTGCCAACGATAGCAATAATAGTGAACAAGTTTCTCGTAAGAATAAGCCCTAAAAGTTAAAGCTGCAGCCTTGATGAATTTCTTTTCTGCCTCAGAACCTTCTGCCTTATCTATCGAACCAATAATCTTGTTAGCGCCCTGAATCAACTGATAATAATAGAACCAAGCATAAGCGTCATAGATAGACGTTGTACGGCTATGGAACTGCTGGTCAAAAATAGGATACCAACCAGTCATTGCATTATAGTTGAAATTTTGGCAAGGATAGTTTTCATATATCCACCAAATACCATTTTCACCTGCAAAACCTTGACCAAAATAATACTGCTGCGTGGTCATTGCCTTGGCTATACCGTTCAAAGCCTTATACTGATTGTCAGCGTTAGATAGGAAATCCCCCTCCTCAGCAGACTCTGTAGGCTTTGTCTCTAGATAATCTGAACTACAAGACGTGAATGTTGCTGCTGAAAGAAGCATAGCACATCCCACAATGCCTTTTATATATTTTTTCATAATTGTCTGTCTATATTTAACGTTAAAACGATTAGAAAGATACCGAAAGTCCGAAGTTAAACACACGAGCACTTACATAGGTATCATCAGAATCTCCATTGAAGCTATACTGAGGATTCATTCCCTTACGAGCAGTAAGAGTAAACAAATTCTCCGCACCAACCTTTACTGTTATGCCTTCAAGTCCCCAGCCCTTAACCAATGACTTTGGAAGATTATAAGAGAGGTTGATGTTCTTAAAGATCAAGTAATCAGCACTAGTCAACCAACGGTCACTTGTATCATTATTATCTGTACTACGATAGAAATCGATTACAGGGATACCATTAGGATCGATACGATTGACAGAAGTCTCAGTCATACCTTCTGGTACTTTCGTCCAAGACTTCAACACATCTTTATGCAAGGCCGAAGCAGAAGATGCAGAAGCTGTACTCATCAAACTCCGATATGAAGCATCAAAGATTTTTCCACCCAAGCTATAGGTGAACAACATACCAAGAGACAAGTCTTTCCAACGAAGATTTGTACCGAAAGAACCATATACAGAAGGCAAAGCTGTACCAGCCCACTTACGCTCAGCATAAGTTGTCTCCGTTGTGTATTTCTTACCATTAATCTCTCTCAATGCGCCATTATTATTAGCAGATGCCTCCTTTGTCGCATCCAAATCATAAAGAGCATCACCTGTCATTTGATCTACACCAACAAAGTGATAGGTATAGAATTCATAGGCAGAATGCCCTTCCGAATAATTCTGCACACCATGTAGAATATCCTTTCCACCAGGCAACTTTACAACTTTGTTTTTCAATGTTGTAGCATCGGCAGAGAGTGTCCATGTCCAATCCTTCTTTCGGATAACATCCCCACTCAAAGCTATTTCAAAACCACGGTTAGAGATAGTACCGATATTCTGATATTGCGCAAGATTCATCAAGTTCTCGTCGTAAGGGAAAGAGCCTGCAGATAGCGGCATACGAACTTGGAAGAGCAAGTCCTTGGAACGCTTGTCGAAATAGCCAATACTGAAGTTCAAGCGATTGAATACTTTACCCTCAATACCGAAATCAACGGTCTGTGTAGTCTCCCACTTCAAATTAGGAGCAGCCAAAGTATATTTCATCAAAGCAGCATCACCAGCATTCTTATTAATGTAGTAAAGAGCCTGATAGCCATAGAAATCTACACCTGCATCATTACCAACTTCACCATAGGAAGCACGGACACGCAATTCGTTCAACCATTCTACATCTTTCAAGAAATTTTCCTTCTTAGCATTCCAGTTAGCACCGAATGAGAAGAAGTTACCCCAACGATTACTCTTGGCAAACTTAGAAGAGCCATCACGACGGTAAGAGAAATCCACAAAGTACTTTTCGTCATAATTATAACGCACACGGCCCAAATAAGACTCTGTTTTATAATCATAGTTATAACCCTCTGTAGAAGAGTTATTTAGGAAATTACTTATTGTGAAGTTACCAGGAACAGCCATATTGGTATTCATCAAGTATGTATATTTTCTCTTCCAACTATAATTTTCATGACCAAGCAAGGCATCTATACTATGTTTGCCATAAGACTGAGCCCAAGTCAACAATTCCTGACCTGTATAGCTAGCATACTGATAGTTATATTGAATCAATCGGCCATTGTTAGTTGCGCCATCACCAATATTTGGATTGTTATACGTTTGGCGATTTTCTGTAGTTCCATTGGCATTAACCTTAACCATAGCAGAAAAACCGTATGGCAAATTTACCTTACCATAAATCTGAGCATCCAAAACATTTCGGCGAGTCTTATCCTGATCTGTACGAATCTCATAAGCGATATTACGGTTAGACAGATAAGAAGAAGTGGTATCATACTGAGGATTTCCATCCTCATCAAGAGCATAAGAACCATCTGCATTATGCATATAATATGGATAGATAGGTGCCATATAACGAGCCACATAGAATGGGTTAGCATAATATGATTCCTTCGCTTGTGGATTATAACTACGATTTGATACCGTACCACTCAAATTCAATCCAGTCTCAAACCATTTAGCAGGATTAAATTTTGTATTAATTCGACCTGAAAAACGCTCATAGCCCGAATTCAGCGTATAACCCTTCTCATTCAAATAACCAGCAGAAGCATATACATTATATTTATCAGCAGTAACACCTGCAGAAACGTTATACTCTTGGCGGTAGCCCGTACGTTCTACAGCATCCTCCCAATCCAAGTCGTTATAACCAGGTAAAATCTTAGCTGTTATTTTTCCATTTTCATCAAAGAGTTCTGTTGAATTTGCATCATAGATATTTCTCTTAGCATAAGAACTAATCAATAATTTAGAAGCATACATACCTGCAGTAGCTTCATCCATGCCCATTCTTGGATTAGACATATAAGAATTTCTCAAGGCTGCCCATGATTGCTCCATCCACTGGTCAGCACCAAGTCTTTCATACTCAGCAATACCTCTATTATAAATTCCTTGATTAATCTGCAAGTTAAATGTCGGTTTATTAGACAACTTTGCTCGCTTAGTAGTTATCAAGACAACACCATTGGCTGCTCGATTTCCATAAAGGGCAGCAGAAGCCGCATCCTTTAAGACTGACATACTCTCAATGTCATTAGGATTCAATTCGGCAATATTACCTTCAAAAACAGTACCATCTACAACATAGAGCGGTTGGTCTGCGTCTTTTACCAATGTTCCCACACCGCGGATATGAATCTTAGGAGTAGCACCAGGTTCACCATACGAGTTGTTCACCTGCACACCAGGAGCAGCACCCTCAAGAGCCCCCGTAACAGAAGTAGCGATACGATTTTCTATTTCCTTGGCATCAACGGCAGATACAGAACCTGTAATAGACTGACGCTTTGCTGTACCATAAGCAACTACTACAACATCGTCCAAGGATTTACTATCAGAAGTCAAAACAATCTTCATGTTAGAGCTTGCTTTGACGGTTTGTTGGTTCATACCAATGTATGAAATCTCCAACTTGGCATCGGCTGGAACATTCAAAGAGAAGTTTCCGTCGATGTCGGTAACTGTACCGGTATTAGTACCCACTACCTTGACGGATGCACCTACCACAGGCTCACCGTCATCAGATGAGGTAACTTTACCAGTAACGGATGTTTGAGCGAAGGCAACTCCACAACTGAGAATTACCCCCCCATAATCATTGCGATTCTTTTTACCATAATCTCTCTCGTTTTGATAAAATTAATAAACTTATTATAATCGGCTGCAAAATTAAAACTAATTTCGGATATTTGCAAATATTTTGTTATAAAAATGCAGTTATAAGGCAAAAAGAATGAGATTTGGTAAGAAATCGTATGCTTTCGCTTACTATTTGTCACGACTTTGCGCCTTGTACTAAGGCTATATGTCCCTTCAAGACACACCTCTTTGCCATAAATATATAAGTATAAAAACTAAAATTAGATAGGATAACTTGCCAGAATTGCAAAAAATAATCAGTTTTGGCAAGTTATCACAACAAACATTTGGGGGATTTTGGAATCATTTCGTAAATTTGTACTAAAAACCAACAACTTATGGATAGAAGAATCTTTAAAAGAAAAATCTACAACAAAATGTTAGAATGGAAGCAAGAGAGAAATGGCAGATATGCTTACGAAAATCTAGTAGCTCAAATGCTTACAGCATCAGGCTACAACAGTCACAAGTCGCTCGATGAGTTCTGCATCAAATTCTCCGACAGAATAGATAGGAGGTATCTTGCTTACACAAAGGACCTAAAGAAAGATGGTCAAACTTTGCTGCTTCCTATATATATGGTTCCGCTTTTATAAACTAAAAATTTGCCATGATTTTGCGCCTTATACTCCCAAAGAAGCACAAGGCGCAAATCGGTTTTGTCAAGTTATCTATATTAAGGTATATGGAAGACTCTGTTTTTAGAATTATCATTCTTCCTCTATCTTCCAATCACCAATGGTACGCTTTTGGCTATCATAATTAATACCCACTTTCACCAGCCGTTTGCCATCTGCGGAATAAGGAATGAGGTAACCTTTGTCATCTATCTGCCGCAAGGCCTCTTCTGCCGTCTTGTCGTACTTCAACTCCATCACATAGATGGTGTCTGGCATGTGGAGCACGGCATCAGCCCTGCCGATAGCACTGTCTTCCTCCACCAAGATATATGCGCCCATCAAGTTGAAGATGAGATAAAAGACCGTTTGGAAGTCCTTCTCATTCTTGTTGGCAAGGCGATTGGAGATGCTGGCGAGATATGCCTGCATTTTCTGCAAAGCCCCATCCATGTTATTATCGTATAGTTGCTCCAAGAAGTCGAAGATGAAACTATTGTTATTCAATGATATAGGAGACAGATAGTTAGGAGCCAAAGACCTAATCATACCTACTCGCACCTCCTTGTTAGGATAATCCAACTGGTAGCTCTGCAAGATAGGGTTATACTTCTTGATGGTGAGATACCCACTCTGGTAAAGCAATGGCAAAGCTGAGTCCATTTGTTCGGGAGAAACATCAAAGTCATCCACGCCTACAGACTTCTGCTCAATATCCATCACTCCCACATGATGCTTCCGCAAGGTATTGATGATATACGATGGAGTACCAGAACTAAACCAATATGCAGCCACTTTCTTGCTTCTCAATGCTTTTACAAGGCTAAAGGGATTGAATATGTCTTCAGAATGTTCACTGAAATGGTAGCCGTCGTAATATGCCTTCAGCTCCAGAACCATTTCGTCAAACGTCTTGCCATTGGCCTTGGCAAGCAATTCCACATCAGTTTTCATCGCCGTCAAGAGTTCCGTCTTGCTGATACCGCAGATGGCGGAATATTGGTCGAACATACTGATGTTGTCCAAGTTGTTGATCTCACTAAAGATACTCAACTGCGAGAACTTGGTGATACCTGTGATGAAAGTAAACTCCAGCCAAGGGTCGAGATACTTCAATGGGCTATAAAAGCTTCTCATGACCAAACGCAAGGGTTTCAAACTCTCTTTCTCATGCACAACGTCCAACAGCGGAGCATCGTATTCATCTATCAATACCACCACCTTTTGACCAGTCTGCTCATAGGCACGCTTCACCAAAGACTGCAAGCGCTGATTAGGAGACACGGCAAGTTCGTCACGCCCATAAACTCGCTCATACCCAGCAAGCATATAGCCCAATGCACCTTCCAGTTCCTTAGGAGTCAAGTTCTTGGCAGTACTCATGTCAAAGTGAAGGACAGGATGTTTTACCCATTCTTTCTCATATTCACCAAGAGCCAAGCCCTCGAACAATTCTTTTCTACCCTCATAATATGCCTGGAGAGTTGACACAAAGAGAGACTTGCCGAATCGTCGCGGACGACTCAGAAAGACATATTGAGAGCCATTCTTTAAAAACTCCACTATATATTTTGTCTTATCGACATACATATAGCCACCCTCTCTAATCTTATCGAAAGTCTGTATTCCTACAGGGTATTTTCTTATCTCTTCCATAGACATATTACTTTAATCGCTGCGAAATTACGAAAAAAAACTCATATCCACAAACTTTTATGGGCAAAAGAAAGAAAACCTATGCACATATCACGGAATATGAGCAAGTATTCCATGCCTAGACAGGAAATAACCTATCAAAACAACACTTTTTAGCGAAAACATTTGCTCATATTGCACAAAATTCGTAATTTTGCGCCGATTTTTTATAAACAAAAGTATTAAGATAACAATGACTCACAATTTGTTAAAAGGCAAGCGTGGCATCATCTTCGGTGCCCTCAATGAGGATTCTATCGCTTGGAAAGTAGCCGTTAAGGCTGCTGAAGAGGGTGCTACCATCGCACTCAGTAACACAGCTATGGCTTTGCGTATGGGTACGCTGGATAAGCTCGCTGAACAAATCAACGCTCCTATCATCGCAGCTGATGCGACTAGCGTTGAGGACTTGGAAAAGGTATTCACTGAGGCTCAGGAGAAGTTGGGCGGCAAGATCGACTTCGTGCTCCACTCCGTTGCCATGAGCCCTAACGTTCGTAAGCATCGTACATACGATGACCTCGACTACAATTATTTGAATAAGACGCTCGACATCTCCGCCATCTCTTTCCACAAGATGTTGCAGGTAGCCAAGAAGTTGGATGCCATCAACGAGTGGGGTTCCGTAGTAGCCCTCACCTACGTGGCTTCTCAGCGCACATTCTTCGGTTACAACGATATGGCTGATGCCAAGAGCATGCTGGAGAGCATCGCCCGCAGCTTCGGTTACATCTACGGTCGTGAGAAGCACGTCCGCATCAACACCATCTCTCAGAGTCCTACTGCCACAACAGCTGGCAAGGGTATCAAGGACATCGAGAACATGATGGACTTCGCCGACAAGATGTCTCCACTCGGAAACGCCGTGGCTGAGGATTGCGCCAACTACTGCGTGATGATGTTCTCTGACTTCACCCGCAAGGTGACCATGCAGAACCTCTTCCACGATGGTGGTTTCTCATCTATGGGTATGAGTCTCCGCGCCATGAACCAGTACTCCAAGTCCATGGAGCCTTACGAGGACGAGAACGGAAAGGTTATCTACGGATAATCTTATCGTGCATTGATGTTCAAACATAAATATCCAAGACTCATTACACATTATTATATATATGAGTATCAAGGAAAAATATAACCAGATAGACCTCGCCAAGCGTCAGAAACTTGGCGAGGTCATCCGTTTTGCGATAGTGGGTGGTATCGCCACCGTCCTGCAATACGTCATCTATCTTGCCGCCATGCCTATCCTGGCAGCACTTATCCCATCGCTGCAAGGTAGCGACCATACCTTGGCGACCATCGCCAACACCTTGGCATACATTCTCAGTTTCATCTTCAACTTCATCGCCAGCACTCGCTACACCTTCAAGGTGAAAGCCAACGCCAAGCGTGGAGCAGGATTCACTTTCTCGCATATCGTCAACTACAGCATGCAGACGCTCTTCCTCAACCTTTTCGTGGGTTTGGGACTGGCCAAGCAACTGGCGATGATTCCCACGCTCTGCATCTGCATCCCCGTCAACTTCCTTCTCGTAAGGTTCTTCCTGAAGAAGTGAAGAGTGAAGAATGAAGAGTGAAGAACGAAGAGTGAAGAGTGAAGAATTCAATACACAACATTTGGTCAACAAGCCAACTGAACTTATACATGAAAAAGGTATTCGATATTTTTAAGATAAAGAAAGAGGAAAGAACGTCGGCAGCAATAGCTCTGATTGTAGCTATATTGCTCAACGCACTGACCATCATCAAATACAACGCACAGTTCTCGCAATTATCCGAGAACTACCACAAACTATTTGTCAAGACTTTCCATGTGGCAGGGTTCGACCCCTTGACATACGCCGCTGTTTCCCAATGGGACACGGAGTACAATGTATATCGGCATCCCTTGTTGGCTTTCTTCATGTACATCCCCAATCAGGTAAACCAAGCATGGATGATGCTCATGGGGTGCAACGGTGTGCAATATATCGTAGGAGCCCTCTTGGTGTTCTGCGCCTTCTACTCTTTTATTTTTCTATATCGCATATTCAGAGAGGTCATCGGCATAGAGCGATTCGACGCCAACCTTCTCTCTGCCTTCTATTTTTCCTTCGCATACATCATGGTATCGGCGATGGTGCCCGACCATTTCATCATATCCATGATGATTCTGCTCTGTACCCTCTACATTACGGGTATCTGCATAAAAAAGGGAAGGAAGCTGACCACATGGCAAACCATCCTGCTCTTCACCTTCACCGCAGGCGTATCGCTCAACAATGGCTTGAAGACTTATCTTGCCGCCCTCTTCACCAATGGCAAGAGATTCTTCCTTCCCAAGTATCTGCTTTTGGGAGTCATCCTTCCATCCGCTCTCATCTGGGGATTCGCCCGATGGGAATACCGCACCTATGTATGGCCGAAGGAAATGGCCCGACATGAGGCTAAGATGAAAAAAGACAAGGCTGCCAAGGACAAGATTTACCAGCAATGCAGGGACACAGCCAAGGTGAAAGACTCCGCTTCCATTGCCATCGCCGTCAAGCAAATCGTCAAGAAGAAGGCACACGATAAGTATGTTCGTGACCACAAGCAGATATGGAACAAGAACACAGGAAAGCCTATCGCCAATGGAGAGTTCAGCCGTTGGACGGATATCTCCACCTCTCGCTCCCAGACGTTGGTGGAAAACTTCTTCGGAGAAGCCATCATGCTCCACAAGCAGCACCTTTTGGGCGATGTGCTCAGAGACCGTCCTGTCATCGTGAAGTATGAGTCGCCTGTCAACTACGTGGTCGAGGGAATCATCGTACTGTTATTCATTTTGGGCATCATTGCTGGCTGGAGATCACGTTTTCTCTGGCTCACCCTGATGTTCTTCCTCTTCGATTTCGCCTTGCACATAGGTCTCGGCTTCGGCATCAACGAGGTATATATCATGACGGCACATTATATGTATGCCATACCGATTGCCATCGCCTTCCTTGCCACCAGACTCAAAAAGCCAAAGGCGATTTGGATATTCAGAGGATTGGTGCTGGTCATCACCGCTTACCTTTGGATGAGCAACAGCTATCTATTATGGGGATACATGCTGGGATAAAGAAAGAATGATTTCTCTATCTCGCAAGTCAAACTTACGGGCGAAGAGCCTATCGGAGCGCAACAGTTCATCCTTGTCTGCCATCGTCCAAACATACGGATTGCCACGTTTCCAATCTATCAAGCGCATACAACCCTCATATTCGTCCGTCTCTGAATACAAGGCACTACGCAACTTCGGATTGTTCCACACCAACGTCTGCAAGAAGAACTCATCGGGGCAGAAGGTATAGTTGAATCTTTTCATGACGAAATCCTTCTTACTAACAACATACTCCACGCAGTCCTGGGTGATGCTCACCCAATTGGCACCCTTGGCAAATTCCATGTTAGGGCGATGAACTACAGTACCCAACAAGACAGCCAAATACTTGTTAAGTCGTTTTATGATGGCGTTCCAAAGTCCAAACCTTGTTCTCGTGTAACGAGTCAACAGCCAATAACGCATCATCTTGCGTCGGCAGTCCCACTCAAACTCCTCGCCATGGTTGATGCCCACGAACTCCTTACCTTGATGCACATCGAAGAAATGATGGATGAAGTCTTGCGACTTAATAGGCAAGTCATGTCCACTCAAGACATGATAGTAGGCATAAGGACCATGGCGCAAAGCCTCCTCCATCAAAGCATATTCCGCCTTGATTTGGCTGAGGTCACCCCAACGTACATCCACTCTGTTTTCCAAGACAAAAAGACAAGCCTTGGTCATTTGCAAAGGATGCCCATCCAACATATCCGACTTCTTGTCGATATGCAGGAAGATGTCATTTCGCTCATCATCCAACATGGAGAGCAAGACCTCCAAGAGTTCGAGGCTGTCATGAGCCATTATCAAAAAAGCATGTTTCATCATATTCCGTGTTAGTCAATAATACTTGTCCGCCGATCCAAGAAACAGTCCTTACGACAGATTGCTACCACAAAGATACACCAATTCCGAGATAACACCAAGCAAAACCCCTTTTTTCTTATCAAAAGACATAAAATAGGACGTATCATTTTGAATATTCAGAAAAAACGAGTACTTTTGCAACGATAAAGCAAAAGCATCGCAATCAAGTACAGATAAACAGACCATATGAACAATATCTTTAAGATAAAAAAGGAAGAGAGGCTCTTCGCCATCATCGCCCTCCTGCTCATCATCGCCTTCAATGTGCTGATGGTGACCTATCACTATGCAGATTTCAGCAAGAATGGAAACGTGGGGTATTGGACGATATTCACCAAGAATTTCCAAGTCTCCGGGTTCGACCCATACACCTACCTCACCCTCTCCAAGTGGAAGGTGTATTATACGGAGTATCGCCATCCGCTGCTTCCCTTCTTCCTCTATCCGCTATCTCTGCTCAATGGGTGGCTGATGGACCTGACCTCCACCAACTGCGCCACTATCATCGTCGCAGTACTGATGACGTTCTTCGCTCTCTACTCCACCTTGTTTTTCCGTAGGATATTCAGGGAAGTCATGCAGTTGAAGGCAAGTGACAGCAATCTGCTCACAGGTCTTCTTTTCTCCTTTGCCTACGTATTGCTCGCCACATTTGTAGATGACCACTTCGGCATGTCGCTCTTCTTCCTGTCGATGACACTGTACATCGCAGGCAAGCAACAAGCCAAGGGCATCGGCATGCCTTGGTGGCAAACAGCCATCTTGTTCATCTTTACGGCAGGCATCACCCTCAGCAATGGAGCCAAGACATTCCTCGCCGCCCTCTTCACCAACGGCAAGCGACTCTTCCGCCCCAAATATCTGGCATTGGGCATCATCCTCCCTACCCTTCTCATCGGTGCGGCAGGCATTTACCAAAACCATGCGTTCATCATCCCGAACCGTTTGGAAGGCCTTCGCATTGTACAAAAGAAGGCTGCCAAGGACAGTACTTTCAGAGCCAAGATGGAACAGAAGAAGGCACACGACAAGGAAATTGCGGGCAAGAACATACAAAAGAAAGGCATGCTCTCCTGGGCAGATATGTCCATCTCCCGCTCCCAGTCTTTGGTGGAGAATGTCTTCGGCGAATCCATCCTTTTGCACAAGGAGCATCTGCTGGAAGACATTCACAGCCATCGTCCCATCTTCGTCAAATACCAGACTCCTATACCTTATATCATAGAGGGAATCTTGGTCATCTTGCTCGCCTTTGGATTATGGACAGGCAGGAAGTCGCCCTTCCTATGGCTAGTGAGCGCATGGGTGGCATGCGATTTCTTCATCCACATCGTGATGGGATTCGGACTGAACGAAGTCTATATCATGGCGGCGCATTGGGCTTTCATCATCCCTATTGCCATCGGATATATCCTCAAGCAAGGAAACGGCAGATATGGCAGATACTTGCGCCCCATACTCGGCGTCATCGCCATATTCCTGTTCTTCTACAACAGCACTTTGATATTCGATTATCTCACCAGATAAACAAGCAGAAGGATTTGTAAGCTTAACATATATAACTGTAATACAACAAGATGGAACATCCTGAGAACAAAGATTCTGTCAGTGTAAGTATCTTGACCCCCATCTATGGTGTCGAGAAATACATCGAACAATGCGCCCGCTCATTGTTCGAGCAGACGTATGCCAACATCGAGTACATCTTTGTCGATGACTGCACTCCCGATAACAGCATCAAAATCCTGGAGTCCATCATCGACGAATATCCAGAAAGGGCACAGCAAGCACACGTTATCCACCATCCCCACAACAAGGGGGTTGGAGCAGCAAGGCAAACTGCCCTCATAGCAGCCAAGGGCGACTATATCATGTTTGTAGATAGTGATGACTTCCTGCCAGTGGATGCCGTGGAAAAGCTTGTCAGGAAGGGGAAAAAAGAAATAAAGGCAAGCGAAGAAAAAATAAAGACAAACGAAGCAGGAAAGGCCGAAGGCGATACCCACTCAAGCGTCTATTTGATAGATGGCGGATATGCAGAGTGGAACAACGGCAAGGCTTCTTTGCTGCAAAAGCCATGTCATATCACAGGAAAGAAATACCTAAAGCTCCTCATCTGCCAAAACATCATCAACAACCGTCTTTGGGGAAGACTCTACAAGCGTTCCCTCATCATGGAACATGAGATTTTCTTCCAAGAAGGCATCAACTACGCCGAAGATTTGTTTTGGAACACGCAGTTCCTTGATTACGCCAAGCAGGAAGATAATAGACAATATAAGGAAGATAAAAAACAAGATAAGGAAGATAATAGACAAGACAAAGCTACCACCAACAAGCTTTGCCTTGACGAGGTGGTATATTACTATCGAACAGACAACCTCAGTTCCTACACACATGACATATCGGAAAAGAACCTATTGTCATATTTCAAGTCCAGCCAACTACTAACCAACTTCTTAGCGAAACAAGGTGAAGAGCAAACCTATCGCACCGCTACAGACATCGGTATCGTTAATGCTTATCGCTGGGCGAAAAAAGCCAAGGTATCTTTCGACAAGGTAGATGACTTGCTCAAATACAAGCCCAAGAGCCTCATCATCCGCCTCGTCATCTGGCTCATCAAACAGGGATGCCCCATCAAAATCACAAATCTCCTGTACCTAAGTTACAGAAGGATATACGTCACTTGCCTTTGCTAAACTTTTTCTTGGCAAAAGCAAGGCACTCATCAAGGATCCTCACCCTCAGCAACTTCATGACGCAGAAATAAATGACAGTCGAGAGCAAGACACGTGCAAGCAGGAGCAAATAAATATTCTCGATGCCACAAGTGATGAAATAAGTAGCCACCATCGTCAATGCGGCACATGACATGAAAGGGAAGACATCCTTGGCGACATCCAAGAACCTTAAACCTGCAATGCGCCAAATCATCCATTGCCATACAAGCAGCCAACCTATTATAAATAAGGTATAGGCTACAACCATGGTATGAATACCATACTGATGACAGAACAGGACCAAGCCCAGCAAGCCCACTACCTGACCCAAGTTGCACCACATATAGACGTCCGATCGCCCCTTGCTGATGGCAAGGTTCTGATATAGCGTATAAATAGGCATGAAGGCACCGCTCACGCAGAGTATCTGCAACAGCGGTACACTCGCTATCCATTTCTCATGTATTGTGATGAGGATGAACTCACGAGACACCAGCGTCAGTCCGAACATCAGGGGAAAAGAAAGAAATGCCGTAAACCGAAGCATCTTACGAAACACCAAAATCTCCCTGCCCTCGTCTTCTCGAACGGAAGCCAACACAGGTTGGGCTATCTGCCCCACGGTATTGGCAACAAAGGAGTTGGCCTTCGTGTCCCAGTTGTATGCCTGAGAATAGTTGCCCACATCATTGATGGGATAGAAACGACCAAAGACAAAGGTCAGCACATTGGTGCTCACGGTATTAATGATATTGGTAACCAATAGTTTGACACTAAAGCCGAACATCTTTCTCACAGGTCCGAAGTCGATGTGGAGATTCGGTCTCCATCCCGTATAATAGTACCTTCCTATATTCAGGACAGAGATAAAGACCACCTGTTGCCAAGCCAAACTCCAATAAGCCATCCGATTGAATGCCAATACCAAGCCAACGATATTGGAAGTGATGAGTGCCATGAAATTGACGATGGCTATCTCCTTGTTCATCATATTCTTCATCATATATCCATTCTGGGCGATGCCAAAAGAAGAGATGAAGAAACTCAAGAACACGAAACGTGACAGGGAGGTAAGGCAAGGCTGATGAAAGAACGCTGCTATCAGAGGAGCACAGAAGAACAGCACCACATACATCGTGAGACTCACCAAAACATTGAACCAGAACACCGAGTTATAGTCATTGTCGGTAGGCTTGGGAATATTGACCAAAGCCTGAGTGAACCCACTGCTCTGCAAGTTGCCCGCAATCAAGGTGAATATCGTCAGGATGCCGATGATGCCATAATCGGCTGGCGACAACAACCGAGCCAAAAAGATACCAAACAAGATATTAAGCACCTGTGTGGAGCCACTGTTCATAGCTCCCCAAAACAATCCCTTGGCGGTTTTTTCCTTCAATGACTCTCCCATCTTTCTATCTTCTCGTATTAAATTGCTTTTAAAAATGTATCGATATTGCCTTTTAAGGTGCAAAAGTAACATTATTTGTTTGAAGTTCAAAACTTTTTGCTTACTTTTGCAGTCATAAACACGAAATAGTATGGATATAAAGAACATCAAGAAGGAATGGAACGCCACCATCCTGGACATATTGAAGGCATTCATCGAGATTTGCAAGACCCACAACCTCAGATATTACTGTTGTGCAGGAACAGCCATCGGAGCGGCACGCCATCATGGCATGATACCATGGGACGATGACATCGACGTGCTCATGCCACGCCCCGACTACGACCGTCTATTGGAAATAGCCAAGACTGAGGACTTCGGTAAATACGAGGTCGTGACTCCCTACAACAATGAGTCATACCCTCTGTACTTCTCGAAGTTAGTCAACAAGGAGACCACCTTGATAGAAGAAAAGGAACGCCCTTGCATCCTCGGTCTGTATGTTGACATCTTCCCTCTCGATGGCACCGACGACGACCTCGACAAGGCGAAGGCTTTGTATCGCAAATATTCCAAGACCATCAATCGCCTGAATGCGGTCACCACCCATAACACGTTTGGTGACTACATCTCCCTATTGGGAAGCACAAAGACCTGGGGGCGATTCGTCATCAAGACCTTAGGCTTTTTCTTCCGCAGCCAGTTGCGCCATCGGCTCATCAGGCAGATGGACGCTATGAGCCATCAATACGATTTCGAGAAAGCCAAGAACGTATTGGTCAACACGGGCTCCTACCATTACAAGGAAATTTTCCCTAAGGAATGGCTCGGCAAGGGCAAGGAGTTCCCTTTCGAGGACACCACCGTGCTGCTGCCTGAGCAAGCAGACACCTATCTCCGCCACTTCTTCGGCGACTATATGCAATACCCTCCTGTGGAACAGAGGGTGGAGAAGCACCTACGCTATTACCTCAATATGGAGAAGAGAGAAACTTGGGAGGAAATCAAGAAAAAACTAAAACAAGGAAAACAAATATAAGGTATAGGGGAAATAAACATTGGTAATAAGGAAGACAAGACGCTGCAATAGGGAGAATAAGCCACAGCAATAGGGAGGATAAGCCGCTGCTCCCTATCAACAAACCTGACGCAGCCTACTGCATACCATAAAATACAAGTTAGATTTCACCAAATACAAGTTAGATTTCATGAAATACAAGTTAGATTTAATCAAATCCAACTTGTATTTCATCGTATGTAACCTTATCTTCAGGGCAGACGCATCAAATTCTTTACCTATTAATATATTGATTAAAATATTAT
>ERZ808245.333-NODE-333-length-25434-cov-4.719295_pt1 | contig 25434 bp, 31 predicted proteins | sample MGYA00521243_ERZ808245 | MGnify/ENA primary metagenome ERZ808245 (study PRJEB31516, sample SAMN03275576) | gut metagenome | biome: mammalia-associated habitat; material: feces | host: Papio cynocephalus | place: Kenya | collected 2012-07-07 ... | reverse complement strand
ATTCGTTCGACGAATTCCTGAACGTCTTTCGCTTTTTTCATTTCAAAGCCTCCTTAGAACAAAAACAAATCGGGGTAATAGTTCAGCGCGACGCTGACCAAAGCCAGAACGGCGACGGGCATGACCACCTTTTCAAACGGGAAATGCGCGTGTCCGCCGTTGCGCGCTTTCATCGCAAAATACAGCTTTTCCGTACAAATGAACAGCAGCGCGCCCGCCAGCGTCCAGAACAAAAACGCGTCCAGATACAGCACGAACAGAATCGGCTGCGGCGTATAGACCAGATCGCGCATGTACATAAAGCCGATCGACGACAGGGAAACCAGCATCAACAGCGCGTCGCGCCCGTAAAAACGCCATTTCTTTTTATCGAACCACAAAATCAGCCAATATCCCAGCAACGCCAGCAGCGCGCCCGCCCACAGCCCGACGATGTTGTCCGCGACGCCGATCGCCCGCGCGATTTCCAACGACGCGCCGATCGCCACCGTGCAGACCGCGCACGCGGGATTCGCCAAAGCCGGTTTCGCGGCGACGCCTAAGACGGCGAAAATCATCAAAAACAGTTTTTTCATTCCGGTTCCTCCGAATACATATATCGAAAACAATATGTATTGTAATTGCTACATATCAAACTTGTCAACAATCATGTTGGCAGGCTCTTCCTTTTTTTGTTAGGTTAGAAGAAAAGCGGAGGTTTGACAATGCAAAAACAGTTGAACGTCGAAACGATGAAAAAAGCCGTGCGGGGCGTGTACGACATCGCCCACCCCGTGCGTCTGCGCGTTTTGGAATTTCTGGACGTCAACGGCGCGTCGTCGGTGTCGGCGATCGCGGACGGCATCGGCGAAGACCGGCTGATCGTATCGCAAAGCCTGAAAAAAATGCGCGACGCGGATCTGGTGAAAACGCGGCGCAAGGGCGTGTTCGTCTATTACATGCTGAACGGCGACTATCCCGCCGGTCTGTTTGTCTGCGCGCGCAAGCTGTACGGGTACATGACGGACGATTTTTCGTATCTGGTCGACGGGTGCAAAAAAATTCTGCCGCGCGATTTCACGACGATGACCGCCAACAGCATCAAACTGTTCGCCCACATCGACAAAATGCGGATTCTGGAATGCCTGACGCTGTTCGGGGAATCCTGCGTTTCCGACATCGTCGAAAAGACGGGCGTCGAGCAAATCAAGGTATCCCAATATCTGAAACGCATGCGCGACAGCGGTTTCGTCACGGCGCGAAAAGACGGGCGGTTCGTTTATTACAGCATTACGGACGGCATTCACAAAACGATCGTCAAATGCGTCCGCCGCCATTTCGGCTAACCTTTTTCCGGCTTGTTTCGCGGCGGTTTCGGATTATAATGCGGGTGTCTTTTGATTTTGAACGAAAGGATTGACGCAATGGCGACGACGGATAAAGAAGACAAAAACGGCAGAGATTACAAACTGCTTCATTCCACGCCGAAATTGGTGAAAGCGGCGAAACTGTTTTCCCTGATCTGGATTCTGGCGGTGACGGTTCCCGCGCTGTATTTCGTTTCCGAACACGCCGAAAGTTTGAAAGAATACGCCGTCGTCAGGGCTGTCGGCGAAGCGAACGGCGTTCTGACGGACCAGTACGACGCTTTTTCCGCCAAGGTGCTGAACGGCGTCGACGTCGAAAAATACACGGCGAACGTCAAAATCCCCGAAATCAAGCTGGACAAACAGCTGGCGCAGGTTGAAAAAACGACCAAAAAGACAAAGGACATCGCGTCCAAACTGGCGAAGCTGGGCGTCAAAGACGCCGCCAAAGTCGAAAATTCGACCGATATGCTGCAAAAACAGGTGGACAAGATCAACAAGCAGCTGAAAACGGCGGCGAACGATTTAAAAACGACCGTGAACAAAAACGTGCGGGACGGATTGAAAAAGGAAATCTCCTCTTTGGCGGAAACGCAAATCCGCAAACAGCTGGCGCTGAGCGATTCCTCCTATAAAAAACTGTCGAACGGCAGATACGGCTTGACGTCGGAATCCGACCGCGCCGCAACCGCGACGATTTACAAGGAACTGGCGAAAAACAAAAAAGGCGTGTTTTCCGATGTCGTCAAAACCGTTGACAAATATTTCCGCTGCGGATACTGGGCGATTTTCGCGCTGGTGCTGATCGTTTCTCTGCTTCCGCCGTTCGTCGTCACGAAACTGGCGAAAAAGTTTTCCGCGTTCTACACGCAATGCCCGTATTGCCAAAAGGTTTTCTTGTCCAAGAAAAACGCCTTTAACATCTTGAAAGTGTTGAAATTCTGGTGATGACAAAGCATTGGTCGAACGTCGAATATCTGCACCAAAGCGTCAAAAACCCCAACATTGTCGTCAAAGGCACAAAAAGCTATTACAGCGACGCGTGGACGGGCGGGTTTGAAGACAGCGTCGTGCGCTATCTGTACGGCGACGCGTACAGTCTGGCGCACTGGGAACCGCAATGGGATCTGGACAAGCTGTACATCGGCGATTACGTCTGCATCGGCGCGGAAACGGTCATTGTCATGGGCGGCAACAACACCCACCGCATGGATTGGTTTTCGGACTATCCCTTTATGGACAAGATCGTCGACAGCTACGCCCGCAAAGGCGACACCGTGATCGAAGACGGCGTTTGGATCGGCATGCGCGCGATCATCTGCGCGGGCGTCCGTTTGGGCGAAGGGTGCGTCGTCGCCGCGGGCGCGGTCGTGACAAAGGACGTCGAACCTTACGCGATCGTCGGCGGCAATCCCGCGAAAGTCATCAAAAAACGGTTTGACGACGACACGATCCGCGAACTGCTGGCGATGAAAATCTACGACCGTCCGGAATCCGAAACGGACGCGTTGCGCGACGCCTTGTGCTCCGGCGATTTGGACGCGTTGAAGCGGGCTTTGAAAAAAGCGTGAAAAAAACAACGGAAACCCCGCCGTCGCCGGCGGGCTTTTCTTTGCGTCACGCAGTTTGCGGCGGCAGTTTTTTCGGTTTGTTTTTGACTGATTTTTTATGTTTTTTCGCCATCGCGTCGACAACGTAGTCGCGCACGGCGAAACCGACGTCCTTCAAATAATTGTCAAACGCGTGCCCCGCGCGCGGAAACATCGTGTAGCGGACGCGCACGCCGCGTTGCTTCGACAGCCTGTCCGCCAACGCGGCGACGGACGCTTCGGGAATCTGAGAATCCTCGCCCCCGTGAAGAATCAGCCCCGACGCCGGACACGGCGCCAAAAACGAAAAATCCTTTGAATTGGCGGGAGGCGCGACCGAAACGAACCCCGTGATTTCCGGACGGCGCATCAACAGCTGCATGCCGATCCACGCCCCGAACGAATAGCCCGCCACCCAGCACGTTTTGGCGTTCCGGTTCATCGTTTGCAGCCAGTCCAAAGCCGCCGCCGCGTCGCTCAGTTCCCCGACGCCGTCGTCGTATTTTCCCTGCGACCGCCCTACCCCGCGGAAATTGAACCGCAACACGGCGAACCCCAGCGCGCCGAACACCTGATACAGCGTGTACGTCACGCGGTTGTTCATCGTCCCGTCCGCCGCCAGCGGTTCGGGGTGCAGAATCAAAGCCAGCGGAGCTTCATCGTCCTTCCCCGGCTGATAGCGTCCTTCCAGTCGTCCGTCGGGACCGTTAAAAATAACATCGGGCATATTGAAACCTTGCAAAGGGTGGGTTATAAGCTTTGAAAGTTATATCTTAACCGAATGAAGGTAAAATGTTCAAGCTTTCGCCGAAAGAAATCTTTGAAAAAACGTCCGAATACGCCGACACCGTGCTGCGGCGCGATCCCGCCGCGCGTTCGAAAATCGAAGTGTTTCTGTGCTATCCGGGACTTCACGCGATTCTGACGTACCGTCTGGCGCATTGCCTGTGGGAACGGAATTTCCGCACGACGGCGCGCGTTTTGTCCGCGTTCGGGCGTTTTTTGACGGGCGTCGACATTCACCCCGCCGCGCGAATCGGCAAAAACCTGTTCATCGACCACGCGACCGGCGTCGTCATCGGCGAAACCGCCGAAATCGGCGACGACGTGACCCTTTACCACGGCGTGACGCTGGGCGGGACGTCGACGTCGCAGGGCAAACGCCACCCGACGCTGGGCGACCGCGTCATCGTCGGGGCGGGCGCGAAACTGCTGGGTCCCATCGTCATCGGCGACGACGCCCGCATCGGATCGAACGCCGTCGTTTTGAAAGACGTTCCCGAAGCCGCCACCGCCGTCGGCGTCCCCGCCCAAATCGTGCGCCGCCGCAATAAAAAGGCGGAAAAATGCTTCGAAGCCTACGCCGCCGAAAAAACGGACCCGATGATGAAAGCGCTGGAAGACCTGAAAGCGCAGGTCAAAGCGCTGGAAAAACAGCTGAACGCCAAAAACGGCGATAAAAATTGACGTTCGCCGAAAAATCGTGTTGACAGGCGCGAAAAAACACGCTAAAAGATTGCCTGTCCGATGGCGGAGTAGCTCAGTTGGTTAGAGCAGCGGAATCATAATCCGCGTGTCGAGGGTTCGAGTCCCCCCTCCGCTACCATTCGAAAGCCCCGCGCGTTAAACGACGGGGCTTTTTCTTTTCCGGAATCTTTCCCTACCGCCCGACGACGATTTCCAAAACGTGCCGTTCGTCCGCCGCCGTTTGGGGCGCGGAAAAACCGGTCAAAGCCTCTTGCGCTTTGATGCCGACATAGATTTTTTCGGGCGAAACGCCCTCCTGCAAAAAGATTTCGCCGACGTTTTTCGCGCGATCCAAAGCCTCCAGCCCCTGTTCGGCTGGAACGCCGCGGTATTCCAGCCGCCCCAGCAGACAAACGTAATCGCCGCTTTCGCGGGCTTCGGCGGCGGCTTCCTCCAACCGGCGAACGGCGGTTTCGCTCAGATCCGAACTGCCGTAGTCGAACAGGACAGAAAAACGCCGCCCGGACAAGACCGGACACCCCGTCCCGTCCGCCACGTCCGACGACGCGCAGGCGTTCAAAAAAATCAACGCGGAAATTAAAAACAGTCTTTTCATTTCGCCCGCCCTTGTGCTAAGAAAAAAGGAACGCCTTTCGCGGATATGGTGGAATGGTAGACACAACAGACTTAAAATCTGTTGAGGCTTTGTCCTCGTGCGGGTTCAAGTCCCGCTATCCGCACCAACCAAGCCCCGATTTCGGGGCTTTTTACGTTTTTTATGTTATCCAAGCAACCTTTCTTATTTGCTTTTAAAAATGTTTCGGGGCACCCTTGGGGCACCACCCTTTCCTTTTCGTTCCTGCCAACAAACAAAATTATTATCCTTAATTCGGATTCGTTTTTCAAGCCGCAATCGTTATCAATCACAAACAACCTTCGGCAAACATTCTCCGTATTGATTTTGATCGACTGTTTTGGTTTAATAAATACGTTTTTGAGCAACGACAGAATTTTCTGAGCGCATTTTCAAACCTTTTGAATTGAACAAAAGGAGGAAATGTGTTTTTTTTACCGCTTTTCTCCTTTCTGTTCGGGAGAAAAAAATATGCAAAAAGCAACTCCGGTCAAAGAAGTATGCAATGTCGCGCCGTCTGGATTGATGACGCCGCGGGACGCCGCCGTTTATATCGGCGTAAAAATCAACACGCTTGCCGTTTGGCGTATGACAAATCGTTACGGATTGCCGTTCGTCAAACTGGGCAAAGTCATACGATACCGCAAATCCGACTTGGACGAATGGATTAACAAAAATGTATCAACAGACAGAGCGGAATAATTCCACCTTGCTTTTGAAAAAAAATCACGTAGTTGTTAAAAATGTGTTCTTGAAATGTTCCCGTCGTTATGATATAAAAGTTCATACGTAGTTAAATTAGGAGGGGTTACATGGGGATTATCTTTGTCGCGGGTTGTTATGGCGTTGGAAAAAGCACGCTTTTAGAAAAGTTATCAGAAGAAACAAAAATTCCCCATTTTTCTGCTGGTATGTTAATATCAGAAAACAACCAAGAACTTTATGGTCAGAATAAATATGTTGCAGACAAGAAAAGTAACCAAGCCATTCTAATTGAGCGAATCGAACAAAAGTTAAAAAGTTTTCCCCAATTTTTCTTAGACGGTCATTTTTGTATTTTTAAAAAAGGAAATATCCCCGACATATTGCCGTTAAACGATTTAGCCCAGATGCATTTTGAAAAGATTTTTCTTTTAGAAGCCGCTCCCTCCCAAATTCTAAAAAATTTAAAAAAGCGCGACGGTAAAAACTATTCATTAGCTAGCATTGAAGCTCTTATCATGGCCGAAAATAAACAAGCTTATATTTTTTCAGAAGCAACGCATATTCCATTATATGTTCATCATATGCATTTTGATGACACTGATGTTTTGCAAGTTCGTTCAAACATATGAGCATGGTAATAAAATGGGATATAAAAAAATGAAAGTTCTTCTAGATACAAACATATTGATCTATCGTGAAAGTATTATTCCAATGAACTACAGCATTGGGCATCTTTTCCGTTGGCTAGATCGCCTGCATTTTGAGAAGATTGTTCATCCTGTTTCTATAAAGGAAATCGAAAAATATAATGATCCTGCCGTTAGCGAGGCATTTAAAATAAAATTGTCCTCTTATGAGCTATTAAAGGTTAATGATGGACTCGACAAAACAATCTGTGAGAAATTTAAAAGCGTTGATAAAACGGAGAATGATTTTAATGATACCATTTTATTAAACTCGTTATTTTTAAATCATGCGAATATTTTAATAACGGAAGATAAGAGATTACAAAGAAAAGCGACAGAGATAGGTTTAGGAGATAGGGTCTACTCCATAGATCACTTTATTAAATCCGCTTCAGAACGTTATCCTGAATTAATTGAATATAAAGCTTTATCTGTCCGAAAAACTCTTTTCGGAAATCTAAATGTAAATGATCATTTTTTTGATACGTTTAAAAAAGATTATCCCGGTTTTGAAAAATGGTTCGCAAAAAAATGCAATGAGGAAGCTTATATTTGTAATGACGATCAAAATAATATTTTAGGTTTTCTATATCTAAAAACAGAAGAAGAAACAGAATCTTATCCATATATGCAACCTGCTTTCTTACCCAAACGTCGATTAAAAGTAGGAACGTTTAAAGTCGAATCCACAGGCTTTCGTTTAGGAGAAAGATTTATAAAAATTATTTATGATAATGCCTTAAAACGCAATGTAGAAGAAATTTATGTCACCCTGTTTGAAGATCGACCAGAACTTGGAGCTCTTCAAGAATTATTTGAAAGATGGGGCTTTTTTAGATATGGGAAAAACACTTCGACGGGTAAGGAGGAGGCTGTCTTTGTAAAAAGATTGAATACATATGATTCAACCCTTTCTCCTAAAAAGAATTTTCCCAATATACAACGCAATGTTGGCAAATTCATTATGCCCATTGAAGCCCGCTGGCATACCCATCTCATACCGGACTCTCAATTAAGAACAGAGAATCTTGTAAATTTTTTGGGAAAAGATGCTTGTAAATATGCACTTCAAAAGGTCTATGTTTCATGGGCCCCTTCTACAAATGGAGCCAAACCTGGAGATTTAGTTTTCTTCTATCGAATGGGGGAAACAGAGGGAAGAAAAGGGTTTGAATCCGTTCTTTCAACTCTATGTATCATTGATGAAATCAAACGCGATTTTAAATTGGAAAACGAGCTATTGCGCTATTGTCAAAACAGAAGTGTTTTTTCAGAAGAGGATTTAAAATCGTTTTGGCGAAGGAAATCTTCAAGTTTGTCTGTTGTTAAATTTATACAGGTAAAATCGTTGGAAAAACGTCCCATTTTGAATCAATTATGGGATGCGGGAATTATTCAAGAAGGAAAAGGACCTCGTCCTTTTACAAAAATCACAGACGCTCAATACGAAAAAATTTTACAAATGGCGCAAACTTCAATAGAGTATGCCTAAGCGAGGTTTTTATGTGCACAATTTTGCTGTCTATCAAGCCGGAATATTCCGAACGGATTTTATCCGGTAAAAAAAAGTTTGAGTTTCGCCGGAAATGTGCTGTTCGCCATGTGAGCAAAATTTTAATTTATACTTCCGCACCCAGAATGAAAGTGGTAGGAGAGGTTGAAGTTGTTGGGATAATGGAAGCTGCCCCGCAGGATTTATGGAAACAAACTTCCACTGATGCGGGCATAAGCAAACAAAAATTTATGGAATATTTTTCTCAAAAAGAAAATGCCTATGCCTATAAATTGGGAAAAGTGACTCGTTTTAAAAAAGAAAAATCTTTATCTGATTACGGGGTTAAAACGCCGCCACAATCTTTTGTGTATATAGATTGACTTTACACCCGCCGCATTTCCTCGACGGTAAAGGTGGTGTCCCAGCCGCCGACGCGTTCGTTTTCGTGCTTGTCCAATCCCGTATAGGCCAGCGACGCTTCTTCGTACCGTTTGAACGCCAAAATCGCCGAGTTCATCACTTGCGCGTTGAAAATGCCGATGCTGACCAGCAATTCAAAATCCGGTATCGTCAAGCCCGTGACTTTGCGGAACAAAGCGGGTTCCAGTTGCGTAATCACATCTTTCAGCGTTTGTTCCCGCGCGTCCGTCAAATACATGAACACGGGAATTCTGGTCGCGAATTTCAGCAGTTTTTGCTGGATTTCCTTGCGTTTCGACTTGATTTCCTTTTCCTCTTTCGTCAATTCGCGTTTTTCAGACGCGCTTTCGCTCCCCGTTGCTTCTTTTTTCGTTTTTTTCAACGCTTCGGAACGGTTGACGATCGTCGCCAGTTCCTTGTTCAAACTGCGGAATCCCTCGATGCGCGACAAAGCTTCCATCGCGCGCGGATTGTTCATCAAAGCCTTTAAAGTTTCGTTGTCCACATTGACCAGCAGCGCGCTTTCCCAGCGCCGCGCCAGCATGGTCGAAGCTGTCCCCGACACGACCATATCCAGCAGCTGCCCCGCGTCCAGCAGGTTCATCGTTTCGCCGTCATAGCACAGCACGGGCAGGAATTTGATAAACTCTTCGACTTTCTTTTCTGGTTTTTCGTCGGAATTCAAATCCAGCCGTCCGCTGTATTCGGAAATCTGTTTCAAAGCGCGGTCGGGCGCGAAGTCAAAGACGTAGCAGACAGGCTTGACGATTTGCGTTTCGTTCGGATAAAGCCCCGTCGGATTGACCAGCTTCCACGGCGTTTGCACGCGGAAAGCCGCCTGAAAATACGTTTCCGGACTGGACGTGTTGCGCAGCATGAATATCCCCGCCCACGCCTTGACCGATACGCCCGTCATCAATTTGCCGCAGGACAAAGTAATCGTGCGCGTGTTCAGCGGATTTTCCGTAATCGCTTCTTCGACGGGCCTTAAAGCGTCCGCGCCCATGCCCGCTTCGCCGCCGGCGCAGCAAACGACTTTGAATTTGAAGCCCTTGTAGAACGAATGATTATCCAGCAAAGCTTTCATCGCTTTGCACGCCGCGACGTTCGGCAAAAACCACAGCGTGTGGTTCAGACAAGCGCTCAATCGAGCGTCCGAAAACGGCATCGGCGGACGTTTGCCGGTTTTCAGACTGTCGATGTTCGTCGGCAGGTATTGCCCGCGGATCAGGTCAAGCCAGCATTTGACGGCGTCGGCGTGTTTAAAGACGAAATCGCCGTCTCGTTTTTCCGCCTTGAAAAACTCGTTCAAATCGAATTCGTCAAACTCGCCCGCCAAAGCGACATTGCGGATTTCGCGCGGCATTTGATACGTCATCAGCACCATTTTCGGCAGTTCAAGGTACGGATTGTCCTTGCCCGTCCATTGTTCTTTGGCGCGCTGTTCGTCGGAATATGTCCAGTTGAAAATCTGGTCTTCCAAAAACTCGCCGTTGTTCAGGGCGCGGAAGGGCGTCCCCGACAGGTACAGATAAGCGTTCGTCGTCAGCGGCATCAATTCTTCGTCGTAATAGTCGGGTTGCGCGTCCTCTTTATCTTCGGCGTCGTACAAGTCTTTGGCGTTATCGCGCCACGCGCCGAAATGATATTCGTCCAAGATGATGCAGTCCCAGTTGATCGCGTGGACGGCTTCGTTGTGCAGCTTGATGCCGCCCAAATCGTTTTTGCCCAGCATATCCTGAAACGAAGCGAACCAGACGAACGGCTTTGAATGATCGATCGCGTCATACGGCAATCCGCCCAAAGAAACGAATTGCCAGCCCGCGAAATCGACGTGGTTTTTCAAATCGGATTCCCACGCGCTTTTGACGGCGGGCTTGAACGTCAGGACAAGGATTTTCGACCACCCCATTTTTTTCGCCAGCTGATAGGCGGCGAATGTTTTGCCGAACCGCATTTTCGCGTTCCATAAAAAATGCGGCGTTTTGCCCGTTTCGGCATAGGCGTAGCGGGTGAAATAGGCGGCGGTCGTATCGACGGCGCGTTTTTGTTCGGGACGCATGGGGAAATTTTCCGCGCGGGCGCGGTCAAAGGCGGCGCGGCGGCTTTTAAAGGCGGTCATCGCCGCTTTCAGTTCGGGCAGAGTGATTTCGTACCATTCGCCGCGCAGATGTTTGATGCTGTTTTGTTCGATATAGCGGTGAAAATCGTGGTCAAGAAACAAAGTGCCGTCGTCGCGCACGGCGTCGGTTTCAAACACGATTTCAGCGGATTGATCGATCGGTTTTAAAACGCCGTGCTGTTCGTTGACGCGTTCGCGCACGTCGCGGGTCGTGTATCCGATTTTCAGCCAGTTTTTGCCCGCGTATTCGGGCAGAGTGTAAGCATAGATTTTCGGGCGCGCGGGAAAGGAAAGCAGATCGGTCATCGCCTTTACTCCATCGGTCGAATCATGGATTCGATAAAGGCGATTTCCTCGTCGTTCAGCCCGTATTTTTCATACAGTTCCGCATCCGTCCAAGGCTTTGAAAAATCCTGCACGGGGACAAATTGAAAACGGTCTTTTGTAATATTAATTGAAGAAAGCGTTTGAAGTAAAAGAAATCGTGAAAATTTTGTAGCCAAATAAGTTTTGCAGTTTATAGCTTCATGCTTTGATGAAAATGCACCTCCAATAAAATATGAAAATGTGCAAACGGCATTTGGCTCAAGAATATCAAGTGTTGCTATAACTTTTCTTTGACCGTCTTTATTCGCTGTTGCGGCTCCAGCCGATGTTGCCTTTCCTATAATTACTTTCCATTTATTAATGTATTTATATCCTGTTTTAACTAAATTTTTAGAGATAAAACTTCTTCCCGCACTGGATAATAGAATATAAGAATCTTGAAGCTCTTGTTCTTGTCCTCTTTCGGCAGTCCCCAACCCAAATGGACCAAGTGAAGACATTATATCTCCAATAGACGTTTCACATTTTTTCTGGATTTTTCTAATTATTTTTACGGCTCTATTATTTCGCACAAATATCTCAAATTCATTTAATTTTCTAACAAACGTAGTCTTTGCACCATTGTCAAAATAGGTATATTCGCACTCTCCGCTATATTCCCTTTCCCAAAGGAAATAACAAACTCCGCCTGCTATATCCACGCCGGGGAAACATTCAGTAGATAGTGAGTAATCGACGATTCTCTTTATATGAGAATCGGATAGCATTTCCTTTCTAAATTCATCTAATCCCATACCACCGGAAAACCAGCGGGACGGAATGATCATCGTCAGATAACGAGGGTTTAACTTTTTTGCCTGTTCAATAAAAAAATGATAAATAGGGCGCGCCTGTTTTCCCGCTCCGTCAGTATCCAAGTGATACGGCGGGTTGCCGATAATGACATCAAACTGCATATCGTTGAAAACCTTGTCCGAATGTATGAAAGAATAGGCGTGTGTTTCCAGCTCTTCGCCGCGGTCGTATTCGCTTTGCGACGCGCCGCATTGACGGCATTTGCCGTTTTGAAAATCGTGCTCGCATCGTATGTAGCGAATGTGTCCCTGCGGGTTTTTGAAAAAAGACACGCTGTATTTGCCGCTCGCGTCCTTGGAACAATAAACGGAGCGGCGGCTCGTCAGTCCGGTCAGATCGGTCAAAGCCAATCCGAACAGCTGATTGTGAAAAATATGGTCGATGCGCCGTTGCAAATCGGGAATTTTATCCGCCAGCCCGACCAGCAGCCGCTTGGCGATTTCGCGCAAAAACACGCCGCTTTTGCAACACGGGTCAAGGAATGTCGTTTTCGGATTCGCGAACAATTCTTGCGGCAGCAAATCCAGCATGGCGTTCGCGACTTTCGGCGGGGTAAAAACCTCGTCGCTCGACAGGTTTGCGATGCAGGACAAAATATCGGGCGCGTGGTTTTCAGTCATCGCAATCTCCGACGTTCAAAACGGAAACAAGCGGCAGTTCGCGAATCGGCTTCGCCTGATAAACGGGCTTGCCCGGATTGCCGTCGGCGAATCCGAACAGCGGCAAATCGGCGCACGACGCCGTCAAATGCCCGAACTTGTATTCCTCACGCTTGAATTTATCGCCGATCAGCGACCATTGAACGAACGTGATTTTTTCAACGCCGTTCAGCGAATCGCCGCAAACGATGTTTTTGCTTAAAATGTATCGCGCCGATTTTTGATAGGATTCGCTCGGTTCTTTGCCGTACAAAGCCCGAAACGCGTCCGTCATCTGCCGCGCCAAGCGGTCGCGCGACGCCTGCGCGTTGTCCGGCAGAATATCGATTCCGTATATGCAAGCAAGCGCGAAAAGGGATTGAATTTCGTAATCGGCAACTTTTGATTTGTACTGTCGCGCAGCCGTATCCAGCTTGCGCCGCAAAATCGCGGTTAAAAAATTGCCGTTTCCGCACGCGGGTTCCAAAAAACGACTGTCGATTCGCGCCGCCTCCGCCGACACCAGATCCAGCATCGCCTCGACTTCGCGTTCGGCAGTCAAAACCTCGCCGTATTCCGCGACCCTCTGCGCACTGATGACCTGTTTTGTACCGGACATAGAAGAAACTTTTCCTGTTTTTGAGCTTTTCACGTAAGTTTATACGTATTTGACTCAAAATAAGAAGTTTGTCTACCTTAAAATTGAATTTTTAAGAAGATAAACTGCTCGTATGAGTGAGGAATTGAAAAAGACGATCGGAAACCGCGTCAGAGCGTTTAGAAAAGCCAAACGCCCCAAAATGTCGCAGGAAGCCTTATCGGAATTATGCGATATTTCGCCGAAAACGATGAGCAATATCGAATGCGGTGTCGGTGTTTCTTTGGAGGTTTTGGAAAAAATCGTTGCCGTTCTGGGGTGCACATACGGTGATTTGATGGATGCGGACGCTCATTTACGCACGGAACAGTCCGCGTTAAAAAATGAAGCGCTGACGCTTCTTTCCAAAATGAACAATAACGAACTCGCCCAAGCCGTCAGAGTCTTAGCGGCATTAGGGTAAATACCTTTGACAAATTTGATAGCTTCTGTATGCTAAATATAAAAGGCGTTATTATATGAAAAAATGGCAAGCTTCCTTATCAGAAACAGATTTTGATAGACTATACTCCTTGCTCAAGAAGCAGGATTGGCTTGTAGAAAAAGATGAAGCTTTTAAAAATTTATGGATGGAATGTGATTGCAACGATAAAAAAGATTTACTAATAGAGTTGTTAGAGCGTTTTTCTTTCATAAAAGATAAAGAGCAGAAATCTCTTGAGGAAAATTTATTCAATCAAATTGAAAATGTATGGAAAATAAATTTAAAAGAAAGTGTATTTATACCAACTTCAGATGGAAGTACACCAGATAGTTCTGTGTGGTTTATTTATAGTTTTAGACAGCATTTTCTTGAATACCTGAATGCTCAATTTTATGATAGAATCACAAAATGTTGGAAGTGTAGGTCAAACAATAACCTTGTTTTACTAGATGACTTTATAGGATCAGGATCAACTTTGATAAGAAAAATAGCATATTTAAAAAGTAATCGGCCCAAATGTCGTATATTTTGTATGAGCCTAACAGGAATGGACCATGGAATTAAAAACATAAAGTCAAATTTTCCAGATATAGATATATATGTTGCATACACTTTTAAAAAAGGAATATCTGATTATTATAAAAATTATTCTGAAATGCAGAATAAAAAAAAGATTCTTAAAGATATAACGGATGGAATGTTAATCAAGAAAAGAAAAGAATATTTAGGATTTAAAAAAACAGAAGCTCTTTATGCATATGAAAATTATAAAAATATGTCAAACAATGTGTTTCCAATATTTTGGGGAGAAAACGAAAAAAAATTAAAAACACTATTTGTAAGGAAAGAAAAAAATGGATAGTGAAGAAAGAGAAATAATCAAATTACTGTTTGAGAGTGACTTTGTTGTAAATATATACACAATTCATACTAAACTTGGCTTATCTGTTACGCAAATATTTAAAGCCATTCAAGCCTTAAAAAAAGAAAAACTTATCACAGAAAAAAACGAAAGAATTTTTTTTGACAAAAGAAAGATAAAAAGTACATTGACAAGATACAAAGAATTTTTTTCAAATCCTGATGAAATTTGGAAAAACCATATTGACTTCCGTTCAAAAATTAGCCTATCTTTAGATAAAGATTTGAAAAATGAGTTAGATAGCAATGGTTAGCAAAGAAGTGGATTCGCTTCATGGGATAAAGCTGACGTTAAATGTTTTTGAATTGCTGCGCTTCGCAAGCTCACGCACCAATTCACATACATATAAAAGACGTCATGCGTTTGATGCAATAAATAAATGCTAACGCATTTATTTATAAAAATATATTTTCGTAATCATTGCTGTCTTTAAAAACATGACAAATACTTCTTTTGAAAAATTAGCAAATTTATTTGGAATGTGTTCTAGGGATTTTTTCTTATTGATTAAAAATCCAAGCATTTACTATTGTGATTACACCATTCCAAAGCGCAACGGAGGCGTTAGGCATATATCTTCGCCGACACTGCAACTTATGGCAATACAACGAGAAATATTAAAACAAATTTTGTTGCCAAAATTTAAAGCTCCAAGTTGTTGTACCGGATTTGTAAAAAATAAAAATATTATCGACAACGTAAAACCTCATTTAAAAAATATATATGTATTAAAAATGGATGTGAAAGATTTCTTTCCATCTATAAAACAACAACAGGTTCAAAAACTTTTTGAAACGTTAGAATATTCAAAAAAAGTATCTTCCATTTTGGCGCGTCTTTGTTGCCGATATGGCTCCATTCCGCAAGGAGCACCAACAAGTCCGATTCTAAGTAATATGGTGATGCAAGCCGTTGACGAAAAGATAGTGCAATTATGCGATAACTATAATTTTGCTTATACACGATATGCAGATGATATCACTATTTCATCAAACAATGAAATTAATCCAGATATTGCATTACAAATTCAAAAATTTTTAGCGGAAGATGGATTCGAAGTAAAGAAAGAAAAAACACATTTTTATGGAAAAAATAGCAAAAAAATCATAACAGGTGTTTCTATATCTTCTGGAGTTCCGAAATTACCTCGAAAAACAAAACGAGCTTGGCATCAGGAAATAATGATGATAAAAAAACATGGAATATTAGGGCATATGGATAATATTTCTAATTATGACCCTCTTTTCATTGCAAGTATGTTAGGAAAAATATCATTTTGGAAACAAATTGAACCAGACAATTCCTTTTTAGATGAAGCGTCACTTATATTGAAAAAGGCTATTGAAGATTTATCGTAATTTCTATTTCACCACCCACTTGCCGCCATTTGCCGCGCCGATACGGGTGATTGCGCCGTCGGATTTCAATTTTGCCAGCTGCCATTCCACGCCTTTGACCGTCAAACCAAGTTTTCCAGCCATTTCCGCCGCTGAAATTGTCGGATCTTGCCGTATCAGCGACAGAATTTTTTCCCTAGTTTTTCCCCCAGTTTTTACCCCTGTTTTTTGAGTATTTTCTTCCGGCGTCGATTTATTAAACGGTTTGCTATCGTGAAGACAACGTATTTTCACATAAAACACGCCCCTATTCCGAAATATCCCTTGCCCCGAATTTATTCATTCGATAAATTGACACCAAATGATTCAACCAAAAGGAAACCTCGCCGTGCCCGATAAGGAAGTTCATACGATCCAAGACCTGATATTTTACCAATACGCCAAGATCATCGCCAAAAGCGCGATGAAAACGGGCGACAACGCGACGGCGAAGCGAAATCATTACGGTTTTATCAAAAAGACTTTCCGCGAACTGCGCGACGGTCAAAAACGCTGGTCGGACATTTTGCGCGAGGATTTGCAATTCGTCGCATCGGACAAGGCGTGCGTGTATTGCGGCGCGACCGAAAACCTGACCACGGAACACATCATTCCCAAAAGCCTGCGCGTCAACGACCGGTGCGCGACGTGCGACAAAATCCAAGGCATTCACAACATCGTCTACGCTTGCAAACATTGCAACAGCGCGAAACGCGACATGGGGCTTTACACGTTTTTCAACAAAATGAACGGAACGTTCAACGATCCCGACCTGATTCCGCCTCTGCTGGAAAAGAAATACCTGAAACTGATGTGGTATTGCCACAACTGCGCGGGAACGCTGAGCTCCGAGGATCTGAACGGCGACGGTCAACTGGACGTGCTGGACATCGACGCGATTATCAACCGTTCTTAGAACCCCCGTATAATCAAACGCCAAAAAAAGCGGGGTTCGTACGAATCCCCGCTTTTTTTCACTGTCTTGTCGCCGCCGTTATTTTATAAGCGTACACAAAACGCGGATTTTCCCCACCGCCGGTTCCGCCCCGAAAACCGTAACGCTCCAGCAAACACCGTTCCGTATCGCGCGCATCGGCTTCCGATACGGCAAGACGATAAATCCAATGCCTGCTCTCTTTGTCAACATTGTGGTCATGAAACAAACGGGTTTCAGGATCGGTCGCAATACCGACGTACCACGCCGACGCGCGATCGTTGCCGACGTAGTTCACTGTTTTCGGCTGTCAAGAGGGTGGACTTCCACCCTCTTTTTTCACATATACCCGCTTTTCTTAAAATTTTCAACATTTTTTTGCGGTATATATCTATTGTGAAAAATTTTAAAATCCGTTATATTGATCGCAACAGTTACAAGGAGCGATCATCATGACCTTTCTTCGCGACATTGCCGAAATCCGCGCGGGTTATCCCTTTCGCGGCAGCGTTCCGGCGGTTCAAGACGGAAATTGCGCCGTCGTCCAGCCAAAAAACTTGTCCGCCCCCGCCATAACGGACGGAACGCCGCTCGCGCGGTTTAACGCGGAAAGATTAAAGCCCGCCCACTTGTTGAAAAACAATGATGTTTTGCTGTCCAGCCGCGGGGAATTCAAAGCGTCGCTGTTTATGTCGAAACATCAAACGGTCGCGTCAAGTTCGATTTTCGTCGTTTCCGTTGCCGACCGGCGTTTTTTGCCCGAATACATCGTCATGTATTTAAATTCCAAACAGGGGCAGGCGCAAATGAATTCACGACAGGGGACCGCAACGGTCAAAGCGATCGTCCGATCGCAGATTGAACAACTTTCCGTTCCGCTTCTGCCGTTAAAAACGCAGACGGCTTTGTCGCGAGCGTTCTTCCTGCTGAAAAAAGAGCGGGAATTGTCGGAACGATTGCTGAACCGCAAAGAACTTATGATAGAATACGCCTTAACCAAAATCACAGGAGAATGACCATGCCCGCTTTAACCCAAGACGAACTGAACAAGCTGTTGTGGAGCGCCGCCGATTCCGCGCGCGGCATTGTTGACGGCGGCGTGTTCAAAGACTACATTCTGGCGTTTTTGTTTTACAAATACATCAGCGACATCAAAAAAGCCGAAATCGAAAAACTGAAAGCGCGCTACGGCGACGACAAAGACCGTATCGCTTTGAAACTGAAAAACGCCCGTTTCATCCTGCCCGACGGCACAAGCTTTTACGATATTTACGAACGCCAAAACGCCGACAACGTCGGGGAAACGCTGAACATCGCCCTGCGGAAAATCGAGGAAGCAAACGACGAACTGCGCGACATTTTCACCGTCGATTTCAACAACCAGTCGATTCTGGGGCAAACCGCCCAGCGCAACAAAATGATTCGCGACATGCTGAACGACTTTAACAAGGTCGATTTGTCGCAAGTGGACGGCGATTTGCTGGGCAACGCTTATATGTACCTGATTGAGCGGTTCGGTTCGGACGCGGGCAAGAAAGCGGGCGAGTTTTATACGCCGAAAGCCGTCGCTTCACTGTTGGCGCGGCTGGCGATGCCCAAGGCGGGCGACCGCATTTGCGATCCGACGTGCGGGTCGGGCGGCTTGCTTTTGCTGGCGGGCGAAGAGGTCGAAAAACAAGGCTCGCACGATTATTCGCTGTACGGACAGGAAAAAACGGGGGCGACCTACAACCTCGCCCGCATGAACATGTTTTTGCATCACAAGGATTCCGCCCGTTTGGAATGGGGCGACACGCTGAACAACCCTTTGCTGAAAGACGGCGACAAGCTGATGCGGTTCGACGTCATCGTCGCCAATCCGCCTTTTTCGCTGGACAAGTGGGGCGAAAAGCACCTTGAAAACGACGTGTACGGGCGTTTCGACCGCGGCATGCCGCCCGCGAGCAAAGGGGACTACGCCTTTATTTCGCACATGATTGCGACGGCAAAGGAAAAATCGGGACGCGTCGCCGTCATCGTTCCGCACGGCGTTTTGTTCCGCGGCGCGGCGGAGGGGCGCATTCGCCAAGCGCTGGTACAGGAGAATCTGCTTGACGCCGTGATCGGCTTGCCGGCGGGCTTGTTCCAGACAACGGGCATTCCCGTCGCCATTCTGATTTTTGACAAATCGAGGGAAGCGGGCGGCGCGAACGAAAACCGCAAAGATGTGTTGTTTATCGACGCGTCCAAAGAATTCGTCGCGGGCAAAAACCAAAACACTTTGTCGGCGGAACAAAGCGACAAGATTTTCAACACTTATAAAGACCGCGCGGAAATCGAAAAATATTCGCACTTGGCAACGCCCAAAGAAATCGAGGAAAACGACTATAACCTGAACATTCCGCGCTACGTCGATACGTTCGAAGAGGAAGCCGAGGTCGATTTGTCCGCCGTCAAATCCGATATTGCAAAACTGGAATCCGAACTGTCCGACGTTCAAAAACAAATGGACGCGTATTTAAAAGAACTGGGGTTGTAATGAAAAGCGCCGTTATAAAATACAACATTGCCGACGAAACTTTTGAAATCCGCCCCGATTACGAACAAGAAACCGTTTGGATGACAAAAGCCGAAATGGCGCATTTGTTCGGAATAGACCGTTCCGGTGTGTCCCGGCATATTTCCAAAGCGTTTAAGAACAACGAATTGAACAAAAGCAATGTGCAAAAAATGCACATTCCAAATTCAGACAAGCCTGTGGAGCTTTTTGACTTGGACGCAATTTTGTACGTCGGTTATAAAACCGATTCGCAAAGGGCTGTTCAGTTCAGAAAACGGGCGAACAGCGCACCGACGTAAAAATCTTAAAACAAAGGAATTATAGACTTTATATCAAAAGTTGATGTATGATTTAGGAAAAGTTATTTAAAGGAAAAGATATGTCTGAAAACGGAATTGTTTATATATTGTCGAACCCTGCCATGCCCGGGCTTTATAAAATCGGAATAACGGGGCGCGAAGAATTGCGTCAGCGGTTGCGCGAATTGTACGCCAGCACGGCAATTCCCGTTCCGTTTGAATGTGAATACGCGCGCAGAATAGACAATTATAAACAGGTCGAAAAGGCTTTGCATACGGCGTTTCGGACGGATCGGGTCAACCCCGATCGCGAATTTTTCCGCACGGAACCCGACAGAGTCAGAGCGGTTTTGGAATTGTTCGCAGGCGAAGACGTGACACCCGAAATCCGTAGCGATATTGACAAAGATACGACTGCGACGGATAAAAACGCGGGTGAACGATTGAAAATAAGCCGCCGCCCACCTCTGAATTTTGACGAAATGCAAATTCCCGTCGGGTCTGTGTTGCTGTTTGAAAAAGGTGATTTGTCCGCTCAAGCGACAGTCAGCGCGCCGAAACGCATAACTTACGACGGCGCGGATTATTCTTTGACGGCATTGACGCAAAAGCTGCTTCAATCGCCTTACGCCGTCGCACCGTGCTCTTATTGGACATTTAACGGCAGAAATTTAAGCGATATTTACGACGAAACATATCCGATTGAGTAGTAAGGAGAAATAAAAATAGCTGATGCAGAAAAAGCAAAAAAAGCAGCCGAAACCAAAGCGGACGAAATGGAAACGATAAAACAAATGGTTGTAAATATTTTAAATATGACTAAAATAGAAGAATAACAAACCACCCGCCGCCGTGTCAGAGACGATAAAGGCGGAAAAACAGGATGTGATTGAGGGATAAATGGAGGGGAAAAATATGTACGCACAAGCAGCTATTTGTAAAAATGGGCACGTAGCAACAACTACAGATGCATCTACATACACAGATTCTTTTTGCAAAGAATGTGGGACCCAAATTATAAAAATGTGTCCAAAATGCGGTACACCAATACAAGGATGCTCTCATGAAGATCTTTTTTATACATGCGGTCGCTATAATCCCCCATCATACTGCCATAATTGTGGACAACCTTATCCTTGGACAACTGCGCGGATTGAAGCGGCAAAAATGCTAATTGAGGATATGGACGAACTTTCAGATGAAGAAAAAAAGAAAATGTCTGAAAGCATTGACAAAATCATAGCCGACACACCTTATACGGAAGCAGCTTCAAACAGAATAAAAAAATATTTGCTAAAAGCCGGAAAAGAAACTACTTCTGTATTTAGAGACATATTGGTTAATATCGCATCTGACGCTGCAAAGAAATATTTAGGATTATAAATGGAAAACATTATAACATCTCTAATTTCACAAATTAAAAATCCGTGGCAATATATTTGCATCGGATTTGTTTGGTGTGTAATTCTATATCTAAACATAGAAGAAAAATACACCATTCCCGCCATATTAATTACGATTGGCATAGCGGCTTTTATTCAAAAAATTGTTAATTATGCGCTTGATTTTATAGATGATAAACAAATAGAAAAAGAGATTCTATTTAATCTAATGCATATGAACAATATGGAACGTTCTTTTGTTTATCATTGTTTTTCTAATAATATTCAAACAGCATCTTTCGAAATATTAAGCCGAGGAGGGACTATCTGGAACACTTTGCCTCAAAAAAGAATCGCTGTCAAACCGAGCGGCATACAGACTATGGAAGCCTTATCATTAACTATTCCCTCTTATGTTTGGAAGATTATTGAAAAACATCAAAAAGAAATCTTTACAGAGGAAATTGCCGATGAAAACTACTCAAAAAATCCCAGAAGGGTGGAGCGTTAAGAAACTGGTGGAAATGGGAAAATTTGTGTCCGGTGGAACGCCAGACACAGAAAAGCCGGAATATTGGAACGGAGATATTATTTGGCTTACTCCCTCTGAAATAACAAAGTTGCCGACTCGATTTGTATCGGACAGCGAACGTAAAATTACAAAAGCAGGTTTGAAAAACAGCTCTGCTATTTTATTGCCTGTTGGAAGTTTGATTGTATGCACAAGAGCGACTGTAGGAGATTGTTGCATAAACACAACAGAAGTTTCTACAAATCAAGGATTTAAAAATTTAATTCCAAGAGATAACGATGCAAACTTTCTCTATTATTTGATTTCATCGCACAAAACTGATTTAATCAGAAAAGCCTGTGGAAGCACTTTTCTTGAAATTTCAAAGCACGATATAGAAAGATTGGAATATTCTGTTCCCCCGTTGGCAGAGCAGGAAAAGATTGCGAAAATTTTGGGGACGTGGGATTCGGCGATTGAGAAATTGACGGCTTTGATCGCCGCAAAACGTTTACAAAAAAAGGGGCTAATGCAAAAACTGCTGACCGCCCAAATCCGCCTGCCCGGCTTTACAGGCGAATGGCAAAAAGTAAAACTGGGAGAAATAGCCGCTATTTCCAAAGGGGAACAATTAGGGCGTTTGGAAATGACTGAAACGGGCGTATATCCTGTTATCAATGGCGGAATTTCAAAGTCAGGACTTACGGATTCTTATAATCGTGAAAAAAACACGATTACAATCAGCGAAGGCGGAAATTCATGCGGATTTGTCGCTTTTATGAAAGAACGTTTTTGGTGTGGCGGACATTGCTACGCTTTATCAAATTTGCAAACAAATTTACATTTCTTGTTTCAAATTTTGAAATTTGAAGAAAGCGATATTATGAGATTGCGCGTCGGTTCCGGTTTGCCGAATATTCAAAAATCGAGCTTAGATAGTTTTTCTCTGTGTATCCCGACTGACATTTCCGAACAAAAAACGATTGCAGACATTCTTTCCAAAGCGGACGAAGAAATCGACCTGCTGACCCGAAAACTCTCCGCATTAAAAGAACAAAAAACAGGCTTGATGCAACAACTGTTAACCGGCAAAATCCGCGTAAAGCTGAACTAAGGAGAAAAGATATGGACTTTACAACAAAAGATGCAATCGAAATGATACTGAGTTTTCTGTTTGGTAGCGGTCTATCGTTCCATTTCACAAGAAAGCATTACATCAAAAAGCAGATTCAAAACGAACAAACCCAAAAAAACGGATCTTTTTCTAAAAACAACGTTCAAATTGGAGAGATAAATGTCAGAAAATAATTCACCCATAATGCAACAAGATAATGCAAAAGGCTCTACCGCCCTTCAAGCTGGCGTTGTCAATGTATATCCGGACGGAATTACAGAAGAAAGATGTCGAGAAATATGTTTATCCATCTATAGAGATAACATTATATTATTAAAAAAAGAAGCTGAAACAACCGCTTTTCAAAGAGCCGAACAATTAACCAATCTCTTTATTGAAAAATTATCTAAACAGGATGACGAAATCCGTAAAAAAATAGAAGATCAACTTAAAGAACCGGCTATGCAAGAAGCTATTTTTAAATCACAAAAATGCTTTGCAATGTCAGGAGAAGACGATCATTTAAACATCTTGACAAATATGTTGATTGACAGAGGAAACATATCACGGCGTAATAATAGACAAATGCTTATAGATGAAGCCATTGACACCTTGCCTAGATTAAACCAAAAACATTTAAATATATTAATATTTTTTCTAACAATATATTTAGAAGAAGATCATTATGATGAAAAAATTTTAAACGACCACATTAAAGATTTAATAAAATATATAAAAAATGTCATTCCATTAAAAATGCCTGACTCAAACCTAATGTATTTAGAACAAAAGAAATGTTTAAAATCGTTAGTTATTCCTTTGGATGGAATAAATAATATTTTGGGAGAAAATATCGAAATACTTCACTCTGGCTTTCCAAAAGAAGAATACGAAAAACTAATTCATATAGTTATTCCGGATATTCCTTTTGAAAAAAGCCTTCTAAAACCGGAAAATGTTGTAATCAATACTTCATTAGAAAAATTAAAAAACATTTTAAAAGAAACAGGCATAGATAAAAAAACTCATGATGAAATCATCCATTTTTATCATAGGAACAGAGGGGAAAACGACCTTCCTCTTATAAAAGAGTATATTATAAAAAAATTTGAATATGGAAATTTATTGTTTGATTTTTGGGACAACATCAAAGCATATACTCTCTCTCCATTAGGGATAATAATTGCTCAAACTTATTTAAAAACGAAAATAAATTGGGATTTTGAATGATAACTAACGTATACAAAAAAAGGATTAACCGATGACTTCTCCTTTATATCTTCCCGATTTTGACGAAGCGTCCGTGTCGCAAATTCCCGCGGTTTTGCAGCTGGTGAATTTGGGATACGATTACATTCCGCGCCGCGAAGTCGCCAAGCATCGGGAAAGCAACGGGCAATACGTTTTGCGCGACATCGCTTTTGACGCTTTGCGGCGCATCAACGACGCGCGCGTTTCCGATCAAAGTCTGGTCGAAGCGATCGCGGATTTGGAACGCGTAAAGCTGGACGACGGCGTTATCAAAGCGTCGGAAAACATCTACGCCAACCTGTTGTGCGGCCGCGCCGTCGTCGAATTTATCAACGGCCGGAAAACATCGCCGCAAATGCGTTTCATCGACTGGGAAAATCCGGCGAACAACGTTTTTCATGTCGCCGCGGAATTTGAAATTTCCGAAGACGCGAACCGCCGCCCGGACATTGTTTTATTCGTCAACGGCATTCCTTTCGCCGTCATCGAAAACAAAAAATCGTCCGTCGCCGTCGATGCCGCCGTTCATCAAATGATCCGCAACCAGCAAGGCGGGCAGACGCCGCGTTTTTTCCTGTTTCCGCAAATTCTGGTCGCGGCGAACGCGCAATCCGTCAAATACGGCACGATGCTGACGCCGTTCGAGTTCTATTCCGTGTGGAAAGAGCGCGATGCGGGCGATGATTTCGACGCCGCCGTTTCCCGAAGCGTCAACACGCCCGTTTGCGCCGAAACCGTCGCTCAAATCGGCGAAGACCTGCTCCGCGCCCGTTTCGCGCAAACGCCCCGCGCAATCACCGAACAGGACAAAGGGATTTTCAGCCTGCTGCGTCCCGAACGGCTGCTTGATTTGGTCAGGAACTTTATCGTTTATGACAACGGCGTTAAAAAAATCACGCGCTACCAGCAATATTTCGCGATTAAAAAGACGCTTGCCCGCGTTCACGAAACGGACGAAAACGGCAAACGCCGCGGCGGGCTGATTTGGCACACGCAAGGGTCGGGCAAATCGCTGACGATGGTCATGCTGGTCAAAAATTTAATCGAGCAGGTTAAAAATCCGCGCGTCATCGTCGTCACCGACCGCCGCGATTTGGACATTCAAATCCGCGACACGTTCGCCGCCTGCAACATCAAAAAAGGCGTGGTGCAAGCCACGTCCTGCAAAGATTTAATCGAAAAAATCAAATCCGGAACAACGGACGTGATAACGACTTTGGTTCACAAATTCGATGTGAACACGGATTTTTCAGACGACGATGCGAACTTGTTCGTTTTAATCGACGAAGCCCACCGCACCCAAGGCGGGGAAGCCAACGCGATGATGAACAAAATCCTGCCCCGCGCGTGTCAAATCGCGTTCACCGGAACGCCGCTGATGAAAGAAACCAAAACGAAAAACGGCGTTTTGACCAAAGCGGAATCCATCGCGAAATTCGGCGGATTGATCGACGATTACACGATTTCCGAAGCCGAAAAGGACGGCGCGGTTCTGCCTTTGATTTATCAGGGGCGTTTCGTCGATCAGAAAATCGACCCGCTGGCGGACAAGTTCTATGACCGCGTCTTTGCCAAAATGTCGGAAAAGGAACGGGCGGATTTCAACCGGAAATGCGTGTCCGCGTCCGTATTGGAAGAAACATCGCAACGCATCGAAATGATCGCGCTGGACGTTCACGACCACTTTGTCGAAAACTTCAAAGACACGGGGTTGAAAGGGCAGTTGGTCGCCCCCAGCAA
>ERZ808245.327-NODE-327-length-25672-cov-6.881992_pt1 | contig 25672 bp, 23 predicted proteins | sample MGYA00521243_ERZ808245 | MGnify/ENA primary metagenome ERZ808245 (study PRJEB31516, sample SAMN03275576) | gut metagenome | biome: mammalia-associated habitat; material: feces | host: Papio cynocephalus | place: Kenya | collected 2012-07-07 ... | reverse complement strand
TTCACCGATATATAGGGTGATACGGCGCATTTTTATCAAGTATCGCTAAAATATTTGCCATAGATTTACTGTTTATTGTTTTCGTCTTCGGACACCTGCCCGAAAAACCGCGCAAAGTTACGAAAAAAATCCTGTATGGGCAAAAACAGGGGTGCTGATTGCCCCCTTTCACCATCGTGTCAAACAGCCGCTTTTCAGCAAGGGATAAGCAAGGGATGCGCAAGGGATAGACAACCCTTTTGCTCCTCTTTTTACATTCTATTCTTATTTTTCCGCCATTCCAATATCCAAAATACCACAAGAACAACCCTGTTTTAACAACTATTTCGTAATAATTTTCACTTTTTCCATTTAAAGTATTGTGTATGTCAAAAACATCTATTATCTTTGCACACGGTTGTACTCGTATGGCTGCCATGGTGTACATTCGTGCATTTCGTTTAACTCCCAAACAAGGTCATACATGAGAAAATATCTACCCTACATCTTTTTGCCAATTTTGTATATTGCTTTACCGGTTCGTCTGTGCTCTGCTGTTTTTATGCCTGTATCAACAGGCAAGTTGGCAGATACTTTACAAATCATCCAAGTTCCTTATGTGCATGAGGGGCAAAGTGGAAATTCTTGTGTATGGGATTTTTCGGCACTCAAAGATAGTCTGGTTCTTCGCATGGACTACTACAAATGTCCTGAATATGTTGATACATGGGGGCTGCACCGCTTGGGAATGCGATATTACTACACTCGCCTGAATGACACCGTTCTGACAACAGCCTACGAGAGTGAAGCGGTGCGGATGCACTACACTACACCGGAAGCAGTGCTAATGCTCCCTTTCAAATACGGTGATACGCTGAATAGCCGTTTTGCAGCCATAGGTGAATTCTTTCATGTCATGCCGGTACACATGCATGGACAATCTATGGTCACCATAGATGCTCAAGGGACATTAATTCTCCCTCATTTGCAATTAGATAGCGTCCTGCGTATTCATACTCGGCGAACTCTTTACGAGACGCGATTCGATAGCACGCATATCACTATGCATTGTTTTCAATGGGTGCTTCCCTCGTTCCCTTTTCCGTTGTTTGAAACACTCAATATCTCAAGTGAGAATCAGATTGATACAACAAACCACCAATATGCATTTTACCTGCTTGCCGATTCTACTATGCTACAACATCATATCGCAAGAAGTACTACTCTGAGCGGCGATACTCTTGCTAATATCTCCATTGTCTCACAGGCTTCTTTTTTGCCCAACCCTGTACAGGATATATTACAAATATCTTATTTCCTGAGCAGAGATGCAGAAGTTTGGTTTTCTCTTCATAACAATAGTGGCATCCCAATCATCACAAGTCCTGTTGAATCCTTGCAAAGTGGTCGCCAACACTATTCAATAGACATGAGCCACTGCCCCACAGGGGTATATGTATTGTATATTCATGCCGATAATACAGTAGTAGCACAATCCATAATCAAAGAGTAACGCCATGAAACGACTATTTACCATCCTGTTTATCTTATCGTGTTTTTTATCACATTTGACTGCAGATGTGATGGATGATGCTATGATTGAGAACGTAACTTCTCCGCAAGTATCCAATATGTTTCGATATGGTGATGTTCCGACATCTCTGTTTACAGGGCGGATAGATTTGTCCATTCCTCTATATACTTTGGACGATCCTGATTTCCCCTTGCAAATATCTCTTACGTACAATTCAGAGGGTTTCAAGCCCACTATGTCTTCCGGTTTTGTAGGGTATGGCTGGTTTCTCAATGCAGGTGGTTGCATCACCCGTGAGGTGAGGGGCGTACCTGATGAATGTATATTCCTATGGGCAAATGATATTATTCAATATGGAATGTTGGCAACGATACGATATGGTTGGACCGGTGTATACAAAGAAGACATATTCAGTTTCTCGAATAGTTGTATGAGCAAGACAGAGGAAGACGGATATTACATCGGACAAAAAAACAATCTCGCCTTCGATTATCAGCCGGACATCTTCCACTTTAATTTCTGTGGACATTCCGGTTCTTTCATTATTGACAACGATGGTAATCCTACCGTTATAAATGGTGATTTTGTAGAGATAGACTTATCAAACCTTGTAAACGATGAACAAACCCAAAATGAGAATGAAAATTATCCTCATCCAAAAAGTAGTGCCAAAATCATCATAACCACATTGGATGGCTATCAATATATTTTTGGTGGCAATTTGTCCGCTATAGAGTATTCTGTGGGCATCAGGGCTGCGACAGAAATAAAAGATGGAAGGGGTATGTGTACAAGCCGTTTTGTAGCCGCCAATGCATGGTATCTGACGCAAATCATAGCACCGGATAAAAGGACTGTGAACTTTTCCTACAAAAATACGGGATATACAGATTATAATGATAATATATGGCGATTTACAGAGCACTATGTAGGACCGCCAACGGCATTGCCAGGATGCTCTCTTTATAAAAATATTACTCCAACATCTTTTACAGGCTATACGCTCTCCAAGGAATGTATACTGGAGTCTATCACAATAGACTCCCCTTATAATCTGCGCATTGATTTTCGTAGTAGTGTTGCACAGCACAAAATGTATTCTGTTAACAGGTGCGGTATGTGTAAACCTAATTACCAGTTGGACGAGGTCGTTGTTACTAAAAATAACCGGCCATTCCGACGAGCGAATTTGCGGTACGCATACCAATATCGTGAAGAAGATGATGATAATGATAATAAATACTATTGGCGATTTTTATCAAGGGTCACATTATCTGATATTGGTTCATATCAATTAGAGTATGGCCACGGTTCCATGGAATATCTCTCATTGGATGTTCCTGATGACCAATACTATGTAAAATTTGTTAATGAATATGGCTATGCAAAAAAAGTAGTTTCTTCTACCAAGGGACTCCTGCGCTCCATCACTTATCCTACAGGCGGAAAACAAGAGTTCGTATTCAGCGAGCATGATTATGGTACCAGAAGATATTATAGTGCAACAGGAATGACGAATCTGCAACTGGTTAACGACGGCACGGGTGCCAATTATTATCAACCATGCGGTGCCCGAATCTCCTCCATCAGAACGTATGACATGGATACGTTGATTGAGAAACAGGATTTTACCTATCAAACAAAAGACCATAAATCATCTGGTATTTACTACGATAGACTTCGTATCTTTTATAAAGATGACATCAATCTTATTCCTTCCAAATATGGAGTATATAGCACATTGCAAACACATGTAGGGTATTCTCGTGTCGTAGAAACTACGCATCAATATCCGTCTCAAGACAGATTCACTACCGAATACGAATTTAGTACAGGGGATAATCAATACAGCACATCTTCAGACCCCTATATCAATATCAGGCAAATAGTGACTGCAAAAGATACTGTATGGGATATCTATTTTACCAATCTGCTTACCTATAATAGTGTCCTTTCCTCGTATGGCAAACTGCTGTCTAAAGTCTGCAAGGACAAGAATGGGCACACTATTACTGCCTATACGTATCAGTACAACAACATTCCGAGCAGTTCCGTTACCTTACTGCCACGAGGTCGGTTTCATTATGGTAGAAGCAAAGAGATTGTCATCTTTGGTTCTACTGCTTCATTTGGGGTGTCTCGTAAACTGCAAATCTATCCTGCTGTGTTGGAGCAAGAGGTCTGCACGTCCTATACCACGGACGGCAATAGTCTGTTTACGAACCGCTGCTACGAATATGATAGCAAACATCGCATCATTACTCAAACTACTGACAATAGTGATGGTAAAGTATATTTTCAGTCTTACCGTTATCCCGATTGGGGATTCCGCGGTGTGTGTGCTGAAGATAGTTATGCGAAAGGTTGGTGGCTTTTGGCAGACGACAATCGCATCAGCAGTCCGATAGAAACCATATCCGGCTATTTTGATGAGAGCAACCGCAAATTCGTGACCGCAGCCCGTCTGTCTCTTTATCGCAAGAAATCTATCATAAATGCACAGAGGGTCTCTGTTGGCGAATCAATTGAAAAACCGGACTTTGATATGTATTCTTGGATTAGAAAAGATATGCAACTGAAACTGGATGCTCCCATCTCGAATTTTGCCCCGCTGTCAGTGCGTCTTGACGAAGTAGCGTACGATTCGCGCTACCAAACGACTTGTGACTACATATACGACACCAATTGGATACGCCCCACCACTATCAGCCCTATCGGACAACCTGCCACTACGTACCAATGGCAGGGCTTATACCCCGTCTCCAAAACTATCGGCTCACAGACTTATACCTACACGTACATTCCGTATGTGGGTATCAGTAGCATCACCGACCCGCGGGGCATCACCACGTATTACAACTACGATGGGGCAGGACGTTTGACCGAAATCTATCAAATCTCCGATGGCAAGAAACAAGTCATGCAAACCTATTACTATCACTATTCAACACAACAATAGCCATGAAAACGTACCGACACTTCATTTTGTCATTCCTGCTATGTGTGTATGCATATAGTGGATATTGTCAGGTGGTCATCCGTCAGGTTATGTATGACACCCCGCTCAATGAGAAAATAGCCACCGGCACACCTTATAGCAATGGCGAGTTTATAGAATTATACAATATGGGAGGGGAGTCCGTTTCTCTATCTGATTGGAAACTCCGCGGGGGTGGCAAAACCGAAATATATACTTTCGGGAATATAGTGCTACCCGCTGGCGGATACCTGATAGTAGCCTATCGCAATTCCCAAACGCCTGCTTTTACCATAGATAGTTTATACTCGTCATTTCTGCCTGATGATAATTGTCAGGTTCTGTACCAGCGTAAAATTATATTGAGCAACGAGGGTGAACCTGTCACATTATGGAACAGCCAATCGGCTTTGGTGGATAGCATATTTTATGACGGTACATCCAACAAGCGGAAAGAAGACAGGCTGAGTGCGGATAACCTGGATTCCATACCCTATCTTTCCTGCGTCAGTCTCCATCGGGTTCATGCACAGATAACCGACGGCAAAGCCGCTACACGCAACACGGATTGGGTCACAGCCCCTGTCACCATCGCACAAGGTGTTCCGTCTGCCACCACGGGTGTGGCAAGCAATTACTACCCGAATGTCTTCACTCCTGAGGCAGGCACTAACTATATTGTAAGCATAACACCATTGGATGCCACGTCATCTGTCTCCTGCACAAATAGTACCCTGCAGGTGGGCGATAACGCTCGGGCACAAGTCCTGGTGAGTTACCATGACGGCTTCGGGCGAAAAACGCAAGACAATCTTGTGGCAGGTTCTCCTATGGAAACAGATGTAATCAGCCTTGTGGAATATAACGGATTGCAAGACGAGGCATATCGCCGATGGAACGCCACACCTGTTGCGAACAATCACGGGCAACTCGCACCGGTTGCTGCCATACAGAGTACTGCCTTCTCCTTTTACCATGATGCCAAACCCTACGTAGAAATGCTATACGAGGCATCCGCCTTGCATCGGGCTACAGGCTCTAAACGGCAAGGCGAACAATGGCACGCACACCCCACAAACATTGACTACGGTTTCAATGCAGAAAATGAAGTTATGCAATGCTCTTTCCGTGGCAACACGCTTACTTGCACCTCCTACTACCCTGCTTCCCGATTATCCCGAGTGACCACTACGGACGAGGACGGGAACACCGTCACGGAATACACGGATATGTTGGGACGTCTCATTCTTAGGAAACGGGGTACCAAATCATATACCTACTATGTTTACAACGATATGGGGCAGTTGGCGGTTGTCTTGCCATGGCACTCCAATAGCATTCCTTCCGGCTCTTACGGCATAAACCACAACTACATTCGCAAATATGCCTATGTCTATCATTACGATAAGTGCGGGAATGTGATTTCCAAGCAACTGCCGGGACGCGACCCCATTCGTATGGTATATGACAAGTCCGGGCGGCTCGTCTTGCAGCAGGATGGCAACCAACGTGCACGGGGCAACTACTGGACGGTATATAAATACGATCCGCAGGGACGCCTTGCCTATACTACAGAGGTGAACACTCGCTCTTCTGACCACCAAGACCAGATAGACAGTTTCGCGGAATGGATTGTGGTAGAATCTTTTTCTACATCTACCCAAAGTTACCCGTTAGAGGATACAGGATATTCTCGCGGATACTACCACAACCAGCCCACTAAGATACTCACCGTCAATTACTATGACAACTACGACTTCCTGCAACTGCTGCCGTCCGACATCGCCTCTAAATTGGCATACCGAGAGCAACGCGGTTATGGCAAGTCCTATGACAATGCCACAGGTTTGCTCACCGGTACACGGGTATATAGCCTTACCGACAATACTTATACTACGACAGCATACTACTATGATGACCAAGGACGCGTCATTCAAACCCACACGCGGTCGCTGTTCGGAGAACAGGATGATAGGTACTTCGCATTCAATTTTGATGGTACTGCGCGTCAGACACTGCATCTCTGCGATTCCATACAGGAGCATTACACCTACTTGTACGACCGGCAAGGAAGACTGCTGCAAACCACCTATCAAGTAGGTCCTGCCAACAGTATTATCCTTGCGCGAAACACCTACAACGAAATCGGCAATTTGGTTTCCACACGTCGGCACAACAACACCGACGCAGAATCCTTTGCCTACAACGTCCAGAATAGTCTTACCTGTTTGCAAAGCGGAGACGTGGAAGAGCGGTTGTATTATTGCGATTCTCTGCCCAAGTTCACCACAGCCTGCTACAACGGAAACATTGCGTCTATTCGCATATCACAAGCGGGACAAACTCAGCAGTTTGCCTACCATTACGATGCGCTCAACCGTTTGGTGTCCTCACGGCAACTTACTGCAGATTCCTATTGGGATAGCGAGACCTTCGTGTATGACCACCTTGGCAATATCACCCATTTGGATAGGTTCGACAATGGCACACAAATTGATGAATTGTACTATGAGTACAATGGCAACCAAGTCACCTACATCGAAGATATGGAATCCAATCAGGATAGGTACAACACCTACGAGTACCATAGCCTCGCGGAGTACAACGGAGGAGGCTATCATCAACTGTTGTATGACCGTAATGGCAACCTTACTGCCGATTACGACCGCGGAGTATGTGCCATTCGGTACAATCTGCTCAACCTGCCGGACACCATTCAGTTCTTTTCGGGAGCACAGATTATCAATACCTACGATGCTGCCGGAGTGAAACGCCGTACCTGCTACCTGACACCTATGGAACCTGAACTCACTCCGATAGGTATAGTGCGCCACTACCATAACGAGTCGCACAATATCGACAAGACCATTATCACTTACAATGGCTCTTTTGTTCGCACCGCCATGCTCTCTGATGGTACAGCATACCGGCACGACCTCTCTGTGCATAATCCCGAAGGCTATACGCACTTCGACATCACCGATGGCAAACTCACCAACCCGCAACAATACTATTTCCGTCGCGACCACCTCGGCAGCAACGTGGCGGTTTGGAATGCTACGCGCGACACCACCGTACAGCGCACATGGTACTATGCTAGCGGTACACCGATGTCCAATAGTACAGGACAAAGTACCCAATCCTACAAGTACAACGGCAAAGAGTTTGTGGAGATATTCAGCAACAATACGTATGACTATGGTTTCCGTGGTTATCACGCCATCACAGGGCGTTTCACAACCATGGATCCATTGGCAGAAAAATTCTATGACATTAGCCCGTATGTCTACTGCGGGGGCAACCCTGTTAATCGCATAGAATTTTTAGGACTAAAATGGAAAGATGCGGATGCACAAGCAGAGGCGGAAAGACTACAAAAAGAACTGGAAAAACTCATCAGCAGAAAGACTCAACGCATAGAAGAACTTGCAAGTAAAATACAATCTGCAGAAAATGATAGAAGAAACAAGCTGAGAGAACGCCAAATGAACGAGTTGAAAGAAGAAATACCTTATTTACAGCAAGCATTAGTTAGTTTGGACGCATTGGCTAAAGACCTGAAGCATGAATATGCTTTTGATTTTACGATGAATGAGGAGAATTATGTCAAAAAAGGAAAAGATGGAGTCCTGTATATTATTGCCAATGATTGTGAATTAAAGATGCATGAAATTACACATATTCACCAATCCATCAAAGCGAAGAAATTTCTATTTGATACAAGTGGGAAATTGTATAATGCAGGAATAGATGCAGATAAACGGATTGACAATGAAATAGAAGCATACCAAGTGCAATATAGTATCAACTCCGGAAATGTCCCTGCGCCTTTGAGGGGTAAGGGAGTAAAGAACATCGATGCACAAGCAATCAGCCAAATAAGAGATAAAAACGGTAATCTAGTCTATGAGTGGATAGTAATTCATCTACAAAAAAATAACAAATAAAAGATATATGAAAAGAGTTATAGTATTGCATATCGTGTCAACATTCATTATGGTGCACACAAGTATCTTTGCTCAGAATAATCTCAATGGATGCTATGAGATAATAAGCGATGATGGCACACATTGGGGACAATTTATATCACTCCAAAATGGAATCTTTCGTATACATTATTCTATAGGTTGGGCAATGCTGTATGATGGTGAATGTTACGATTCTCTTGCCTTAGGGACATACCAATGGGTTACGCCTGATTTTATAGAGATAAATTCATTCCCTGTTGAGCAGTTGCTGTATGACAATATGGTATTTCACGCATACCGAGATTCGTCTTTACACCAAGATAGTTTGTATGTAGACATACGTATTCCGTATGGAAGTCCGTATGGGGGTGATATATATATTGGTATATACGAGGCAAAACTTACCAATTCGGAGGAAGTAATGTGTAAGGATGGTCATGCGATGGCGGTTTTGGGATTTCGATCAGATATTCGTGATTTAAAAATAAATTTTATGCCTCAGGTCAATGATAGGTATTTTAATATCGGTTGCAAAATCAGTCCGTCTGGGTCTTTTTTAGGGACGGTACATATATCTTTAGGACCGTTTCCTATACCAGAAGATGCCAATGTAGCAGAATTCGAGTTCCCGAATTTGGATATGTGTATGTTTGTACGTCATAATATACGAGGAGAATATGTCAAAGTCGAACATAATAAACTGATTTGGCGTGGCTACACATACAAAAAAGTCAGAAAGTGTGATAAATAACTGATGTCTTTTATTCGATGTTTCGGCGGTGAAGTCATGTTCTTTATCAAGAAGTGTGGATAAATGTCGTAATATGAATCAAGATGAAAACTCTATTCTTCGCTATAGGATTATTGTGCTTTTGTAACTGCTTACTGTCTTCTAATGCGCTCTTATGCCAAGAACCTATCACTACTGATAATAGTGCAATAGATACTTTGTTTATGGACTTTAACAAAATGATAATTGGAAAAAGATTGTTTCTACCATCTAAATATAGTAACGAGTGTTCCATGTATATGGAACTCTCTCCCAAACATTTACTTGTACTAACAACTAGTCCTGTCTTATTTAGTAAGCAACTTTGGGGAGAGAACTCTTTCCAAACTATCTGCGAATTGTATTCTTATATGCATATTGAACGAGATAATTTTCATTCTACACAAGATGAAGCACCTTATTTGGCTACGTTGAGTTCTCCCAACACAAAGATAACATATATTATGAATCTTCCAGATACTACCTATTCTATTATGAGTGCCGTTATTAGAGATAATAGTTTTGCCATCGGGAACGTTCATTGTGGAGACACAATCACACGTCTTGATTATATAATACCACTTAATATCATACACCATGAATACCATTGTATCACAATGCTTTATCCAATGTTTTTGACCACTGCAGAACAACAGAGAAGACATATTAATTCATCTTCGTTTTTTACTTTTTCAGGTGGTGCAGATGCTATCACTTATTGGATTAAGAATGGCATCATCATAAAAATTCAGGTTGGAAGTATTTGGCAAATATACCAATAACATATTATGTATATAGTTGGTTATATATAGAATTGTATTATATATGGGGGGAGGATATGTCGGTGGTGCTAACAAAAGAATTTGACGATAACCACCAGACCGAAAATCCACAAAATATGGATACTATGCAAATTTTAGCACTCATAGTCACTCTTGGACTTATAACATCCTTGTCGGAAATGGAACATAGTTATGACCTTTCAGAAAGAATGTCCTATGATACTACATCTATCAACCACCGTTATAATGTCTCGCTACGTAATGAAACGTTAACTGTATGGGGAATGAATACGCCCATTCTTGGGAATTCTGTGATGTCGGATATAGAACTATATGACACGACTAAACTATATGTGTTCAACGCTCTTGAACGCAATGACTCATTATTTATGGTACTTGATGGTCCTTCTGTATTCCCGGCTTCGTGTTTTGAGCCCGTTTCAGAGACAGAGTTTTATAATACTTATTCCAATTGGTACCAAGTTCAAGTGGACAATCTCTTGCATGATGTAGACGATGCTCCCTACACTGCAACATTGCAAAATGATTCTGATGTCATATATTACATTAGGGATTTGACCACAAACTTACTATATATAGACAATGCCATAATCAGAGGTTCGCATTTCTCTATAGGAGACATATATGTGGGCTTACCTTTAGAACATCTGAATAAGATTATTCCACTTAAGATAGACTTTACCAAATTTTACTATATTGCTTTCATCAATCCTTTTTTCATGGATATGAGCCACCGACAATATGTAGAAAACATACTTCCACACATCAAAAACTACCATTCCTCATTTAGCAGCGACTGCATCATGATACTACTGACAGATAGGACGTGCATTCGTGAAATATGGATTGGAAAGAATTTGGATAGACCATCTTTCATATATTAATTGAGGCTATTACCGCAAATATGATAACAACTATCAGAATAACAATGATATTGCCAACTTTTCAGATTATCAACACCTACGATGCTGCCGGAGTGAAACGCCGTACCTGCTACCTGACACCTATGGAACCTGAACTCACTCCGATAGGTATAGTGCGCCACTACCATAACGAGTCGCACAATATCGACAAGACCATTATCACTTACAATGGCTCTTTTGTTCGCACCGCCATGCTCTCTGATGGTACAGCATACCGGCACGACCTCTCTGTGCATAATCCCGAAGGCTATACGCACTTCGACATCACCGATGGCAAACTCACCAACCCGCAACAATACTATTTCCGGCGCGACCACCTCGGTAGCAATGTCGCGGTTTGGAATGCTACACGCGACACCACCGTACAGCGCACATGGTACTATGCCGGCGGTACACCGATGTCCAATAGCACAGGGCAAAGTGCTCAATCCTACAAGTACAACGGCAAAGAGTTTGTGGAGATATTTGGCAATAGTAAATATGACGTTATAGCGCGACAATATGACCCAATAGTTGTGCGGACGACAACAATAGATCCGCATTGTGAAAATGATTATTCAACATCTCCGTATGTTTGGTGTGGAAATAGTTTTGTAAATGCCATAGATCCAATGGGATTAGATACCGCTTATTTTGATTCTGAAGGACAATATCAATATACTATTGCTGCTGATGGAGAACATATTGGAATACTTTCTTTAGAAGAAGGACAAGTCCAGTTTTCCTTTGTGTACCAAGATGATATTAATAGATTACGTGTAAAAAATAGTTATGAGGCTTATGAAGAAGGCTCCTTGATAGGGATAAAAATTGTCTCTATGTCTGACATCTTTGAAATAGTAAAAGATGCCACAAACGATGTATCTTTTCCTCTCTTGTATGCCCTCAAGGAAAGCAGAGGTGGAAAACTGGATTTTGTTGGTAGTGGGCATTCATATATTCAAAACAATGCGAAGTACTTATTTTTTCCTCAAGATGGGAACTTTGTAGTCCATGATAGTTGGAATTTTGGAAATTATTTATGGGGAAAGTGTATGAGTGAAATGGGAATTAATTTTAACGTAGCCATATTGTCATCCCATATTCACTCATTATTATTTAATTATCAAATTGATAGTAAAGACGACCAACTATCTATAAAATATGGATATTATGCAAAATAGAAATGCAAAATTTTTCCTATGTACAGGGTACATAATCCTGTTATGCATTGTGGGCATATCTTTTATCTGTATCTATAATTGTAGTGCTTCAAAAACAAAACAGGATTTAATAGACTACTTATGTACAAAAGATACTACATCTTGGTTAGATTATGGAAGTTGGGAACTGGTACAGATGGATTTACATCGTTATTATATCAAACAAAAGACTAATAGAGGGACTTCTTCGCCGGGCATGATGCTACAATTTGGCACTATTACACGTGGACTATTTTCATCAAAATGGAAGGTACGTTGTCAAAAAGGATGTTACGATGAGATGCAGGATTTGTTTTTTGCTGCCAAATCGATTGCATGCTCCTACAATTCTCGCTTAAAAGGATTTTATGTTTATGAGAATAAAAAAGGAGAAAGTGTTGCTTTAGACATATCCTTAGAAAAAGGGGAAAAGACTAATCATGTTATTTACATATCAGACAGATTGGATTTACCTGATATGATAGCAAAAAAGAGAAATGCAAGCGAACACCTATGTGGTAATTGGTTTTTAGTTGCTGATGGTGAAGTACAACATTTTTCGTATAAAAATGATGATTTATATCATAATGAATGATGCTATGACTGTGCATAATCCCGAAGGCTATACGCATTTCGACATCAAGGGCGGTAAACTCACCAACCCACAGCAATACTATTTCCGACGCGACCATCTCGGCAGCAATGTGGCGGTTTGGAATGTTACGCGCGACACCACCGTACAGCGCACATGGTACTATGCCAGCGGTACACCGATGTCCAATAGTACAGGACAGAGTGCCCAATCCTACAAATACAATGGCAAAGAATAATAGTCCCTTTTATACTTTACATAGAGAGTGCACTTTGCTTGTTACCAATGCAATAGGTGTCGTATTTTGACAGTTGTCAATGACTTTTCGGAAATTTCATTGACAATTGTCGTTGCAAAACGCCCATTCTCGTATTATCTTTGCACCGTCTTCCGAAAGTACAGGGAAGTTAATTAGAAGTACTTATTTTTTTGCACATTTATGCTTCGGCGGTTCTTGCGAACAGGGAATGGAAAAGTATTTGGATATATGCCTAAAAAGCAGTAACTTTGCAGCCCAAAATGTGAATTAACGATGAAAGAGCGTATTCAGACCCTGCTCCGGCAGGTGCAGGACATGCAGGCCAACAGCGTGGAGGAGTTGGAAGCCTTGCGTATCAAGTATATCTCCAAGAAAGGAGAGATAACGGAATTGTTCAATGAGTTCCGCACGGTGCCGAAAGAGGAGAAAGCCACCATCGGTCAGCCGCTGAACCAGTTGCGCCAGTTGGCGGAGGCGCGTATCAACGAGTTGCGCGAGCAGTTGGAGGCACGCGGTGTACAACGCGACGGGAAAGATGCGTTGGATTTGACCCGTACTCCTGACCCTATCGAGTTGGGTACGAGGCATCCGTTGTCGTTGGTGCGCGAACAGATTATAGACATCTTCTCGCGTGTGGGATTCACGGTGGCGGAGGGTCCTGAGGTGGAGGACGACAAGCATGTGTTCTCGCTGCTGAACTTTGCACCGGAACACCCTGCACGCGATATGCAGGACACCTTCTTCATAGAGAAACAGCCGGGGGTACAGTCGCCGCAAGACATCTTGCTGCGCACGCATACATCGAGTGTTCAGACACGTGTGATGCTGAGCCAGAAGCCGCCAATCCGCGTGCTTTGCCCGGGGCGTGTGTACCGCAATGAGGCTATCTCGGCGCGTGCGCATTGCTTCTTCCACCAAGTGGAGGGGCTGTATGTGGACAAGAATGTCAGTTTTGCCGACTTGCGCGAGGTGCTGCTGTATTTTGCCAAGGAGATGTTCGGTCCCGATACACAGATACGTCTGCGCCCGTCGTATTTTCCGTTCACGGAGCCTTCGGCAGAGATGGATATATCCTGCGACCTGTGCGGCGGCAAAGGCTGCTCGTTCTGCAAAGGCACGGGTTGGGTGGAGATACTGGGCTGCGGTATGGTGGACCCGAATGTGCTGGAGGCTTGCGGTATAGACTCCAAGGTGTATTCGGGTTATGCCTTCGGATTGGGCGTGGAGCGTATCACCAACCTGAAGTACCGCGTGAAGGATTTGCGCCTGTTCTCGGAGAATGACGTGCGTTTCCTGCGGCAGTTTGCGAGTTGCTGAGGAATTTTGCGAAAAGTTTTGCGCAGTTGAGAAAAAAGCAGTACCTTTGCACGCTGATTTCGGCACTTTTGTTGAAATCGACAACCAACGAATGGCAGAGCAGAACACGCATATTATCCAATTGGATGCCTTGAAAGTAGGAGAACATCTGTTTGATTTTCAATTAGATGACGCTTACTTTAAGGCTATAGAGAAGTCCGAGTTGTTGGGCGGAAAAGTGTATGTGCATGCACGTTTGAACCTGCGAGAAGAGGACTTTCACCTGCAAATGAGCGTGCAAGGCAAGGTGCAAGTGACCTGCGACCGCTGCTTGGACCCGATGGACATGGATGTGGATGCGACGGAAAATGAATGGGATTGGGAAGAAAAAGTGCAGACGATAGACCTGGCGTGGTTGGCTTATGAATTGATTATTGTGAATCTTCCGCTGGTGCACAGTCACCAATCTGGTGGTTGCAACCCCAAAATGGCTGCACTTCTCCAAGACCACCTTTGCACATCGGTGGAGGACGACAATACAGATGAGCAAGCGGCGGACTGACGGGCAATTCTGCGTGGCTCGGAGGAAAGCAGACTCTCATCGCAAGAAACTATAAACTAATAAATTAAACAGAGAATATGGCACATCCTAAACGAAGACAATCGCACACCAGACAGGCGAAACGTCGTACCCATGACGTGGCTAAAATGCCCGCATTGGCTATCTGCCCGAATTGCGGCTCGCACTACATCTACCACACCGTATGCCCCTCTTGCGGGTACTACCGTGGCAAGTTGGCTATCGAGAAAGCAGCAGAAGCCTAACGGAAGGCGATTGGAGCAGGCTGCGTCGAGAGACGTGCCCGCGGTCCGACAAACACGTGTAGGCTCTGAGTTATGCGCTTGGAGCCTATGCGCGTAAATTTCCGACCGAAACCTTGACATGAGATTTACGCAAAAGCGTTGAATAAACCAAACGAAAAATTATCACTGTCTAATTACCTCAAACAATGTTTGACCAAGAGAATGGCACCCCGCGTCAGGGTGGCTACCGTCAGGATGAGAATCCGCGTGAGCAGAATGGCGCATATATGTCGGCAGATGGAGCATCTGCACGTCCCCGTTTCAATACCTACACACCCCGCGAAGGAGGTCGTCCGCGTCAGCGTTTCTCGCGTCCTGGTATGGGGCGCGTGGAGAAAGTGGAGCCCCGTCCGCGTGTGAATGTAGATGGAGAACAGCAGCCTGTGAATACGGAGCGTCGTCCGTACAATCCTGATTATCGCCCTGCTTATAACAATGGCGAGCACCGTCCTTCATTCCGCCCGAATACGGGCAACCGCCCCTACCGCAATCAGGACGGGGAGGATATGCAACGCCCCTATAGGCCGAAACCAAAACGTAATCAGAACCTCTATTCGCAGCGCAAACGTCAGGAGTATATTCAGAGTTATGAGGACCCGACAAAGCCAATCCGCCTCAACAAATACCTTGCCAATGCCGGTATCTGCTCGCGCCGTGAAGCGGACGACTTCATACAGGCAGGTGTGATTACCGTGAATGGACAAGTGGTTGACAACCTTGGAGCCAAGGTATTACCCACGGACAAGGTGATGTTCCATGACCAGCCTGTCCGCCGCGAACGCAAAGTGTATATCCTGCTCAACAAGCCCAAGAATACCGTTACCACCACCGATGACCCCGAAGAGCGTCATACCGTGTTGGACATCGTACGCAATGCATGCGCTGAACGTATCTATCCTGTCGGACGATTGGACCGTAACACGACAGGTGTGCTATTGCTGACCAACGATGGTGACTTGGCTGCCAAACTGACACACCCCAAGTTCGGAAAGAAGAAAATTTATGCCGTAACCCTCGACCGCGAGTTGGACGAAGCCGACGAGGCGGTACTGCGCGCAGGTGTGGAGATTGACAATGAGAAGGTGGTCCCCGATGCATTGGAGTTCCCGAAAGAGGACCGCAAACACCTCGGCATAGAGATTCACTCGGGGCAGAACCGTGTTGTCCGCCGTATGTTCGAGAAAGTCGGGTACAAGGTCACAAAACTCGACCGTGTCTCTTTCGCAGGTATTACCAAAAAGAATGTGGCACGAGGCAAATACCGTTTCCTCACTGCCAAAGAGGTGGCTATGCTGCAAATGGGTGCCTTTGAGTAACGAAATCGTACATCGTAAATTCTAAATCGTACATCATACATTCGTAAATCGTACATAATGAAGAGGTTTGCTTTATTTGCCGCGTCATTGCTGACGGTTGTTTATATGGCTGCGGAGACCATTCCCGCTACCGATACGCGCATCACCTATGTCGGGCGTACTGCCGTAGAGGGGACTGCCGTGTCATTTGATTGGACGGCAACCACCATTCGCGTGGCGTATTCGGGTAAGTCGCTGACCATGAAGGTATCCGACACCAAACGCAACTATTATAATGTGTGGATTGACAGCCCCACGAGTGATGTACCCGACCGCGTCATCGCGACCTACGGCACGGATTCGGTCATCACTTTGGTGGCTGCTTCAGACCCCGTGAACAAGACCCGCCGGGGAATCCATGAGGTGGTGCTGCAAAAGCGTACAGAGGGAGAGCAGGGGACTACCACGGTTATGGAGTTTACCGCCGACAAGTTCTACCCCGCTACACCGTTGTCTGACAGGCAGTTGGAGTTCATAGGCGACAGTTACACATGCGGCTACGGTTCGGAGAACAGCATCAAGACCGACCCCTTTACGCCCGAAACGGAGAATGCCTCCAAGACGTATGCCGCTATCATTGCGCGCTATTTCGGAGCGGATAATGTGGCTGTTGCGCACTCGGGAATGGGTATCACACGCAACTACAACTCCAAGTTCAATGGTTGGTGGATGCCCGAACGCTATATGCAGACCTTCGATATGGACTCTACGCAGGCGACTCGTTGGTCGGCAGAGAAGTCGGATTTCCGTCCTGCTATGACCGTTATCTATCTGGGTGCCAATGACTTCTCGGTGGCTATGCAGCCCAAATACGAGAAGTTCCGCGACCAATACTACAAACTGCTGCGCGAGATAAAGGCGAACTATGGAGAGGACTATCCTGTGCTGTGTATTGCCACGAAGGCGCACGAGTACCTGTTTACGTATATGCGCGAACTGGTGAACAACTGCGGCATGAAGAACGTGTATTATCTTGGGCTCTGCCCCGCTTTGCACGATAATGACAGTGACCTCGGTGCCTCTTCCCACCCCAACTATCAGGGGCATCAGAAGATAGCCTACTCGGTGATTCCCTACGTCGCCACCATCACGGGGTGGGGACTGCAAGACGAACCTGTGAAGTAATCAAAAAATGACGTGCTTGTCATAACGGGCCGCCCGACATTTATTGCCGGGTGGCTTTTTAATCAGAGAATATTATGGTAGAGAACAGAAGAGAGCATATCCTGCTGAAAGCATTGGAGTTGTATATGATTGAGGGGTATGCCAATGTGTCGATTACAGACCTTCAGGCTGCGCTGAATATGGGGCGCGGTACGATGTACTACTACTTCAAGGACAAAGACGAGTTGTTTGAGGAAGTGGTGAATACGTATCTGCTGACCCCGAAACAACAGGCGCTTGGCAAAGTGCCGCATACGGTGACGATACCCGAGATGATAGACGCAATGTTGGGATACTTGGACCGTTTGCGGGAGTTTCTGGATATGGTGGAGAACAAGAATATCAACACCAGCAACGTGGTGACGGTGATGTACACGGCATACAGCAAATATCCTGACCTCTACCGTCGTGCTCGGAGATTGTACGAGATGGAACTGAATCTATGGGTAGATGCCATCAAAAACAGCATGCACGCAGGCACTATACGCGGAAACGTACATATTCAGACCATGGCACGTATGTTTCTGCATATCAAGGACGGTTGGGACCCCGGACGCAGTGGCGTACAAATGGACTTCAGCATCTTCCCCGAGCAGTATAACTACCTGTATGAATTGATACAGCGCGAGAAATAGCGTTGTATATCGGGGGTGTATAGGGGGTCTATCGCGGGTGTATCGCGGGTTGGGCCCCTTTTTATATGACCTTCTTCTTTTTCTTCTGAAGCATCATGGCGCGCGTTTCGTTCACGGGCATAGGATGCTGCATGAGTTGCTGCATCAGGGGCTCAAACTCGGGGAAATCACATGTCAATGCTCCTCGGGACAGGGTGTAGATATCCTCTTTCAAACGTTGGATGCCGGACTCCTGTTCCTTGTTCCAAATGGCGTTCTTCTGCCGCATGCATTGTGCAATATAGATTATCATTTGGTGACGACGATTGGCATCCTGCTCTTTGGCAGCCAATGCCACCATATCCTGCACTATGCGCCCGTAATTGCGCATACGCACGGGCTCTGTATTTCTCTTAAGGGGTGTAGTATTCATACTTATTGTTCTGTTTGTCAATAGGTTATTTCTGTTTGATAAGATAATAGGTTATTTCTGTTTGATAAGATATATCATAGTAGGGTAGTGGTCGCTGTAACCGTCCTGCCATACGCCGCTCTTGACAGTACGGAAAGGCGTTCCTTTGTCCTTGCCCTCTTGCACGGTGAGGAAGGGTTTGTTGAAAATTTGCGATTTCCAATACACCCATTTGCCGTCTTCGGGCTTGGCGTTCATCAGGGGTTCGGAGATGATGATTTGGTCGAAGAGGTTCCAACTGCCGTTGTAGGCAAGGCTGCCGATACCGCGGTCAAGTTTGAGCCAAAGAGTGTTGAAGAATCCTTGCGGTTCCACTTCCTCACGGGTCTTCTTTGCCCCCAATACGGTGGCACAACTGTGATTGAACGGGTCGTCGTTCAGGTCGCCCATGATGATGATTTTTGCATGGGCATCGGCACGATAGATGCTGTCGCACACCTCTCTGCAGAGCATGGCGGCAGTATCACGTGTGGCACGGCTGCTCTCCTCTCCGCCGTAGCGTGAGGGCCAATGGTTGACACTGATATGAATCTTGTCTCGGACTATCTTGCGGTTATCGTCCAGCATATATCCCGATACCCACAACTGCAAGCGGCTCTTGACCACTCCGCCGTCGGCATAATGGGCGTGGAGTTCGTATCCTTTCACAGACACGGGCTTGAACATATCGGGGTTGTAGAGGAAACCCACATCCACCCCGCGGCGGTCTGGACCCTCGAGCAGGATGGACTCATAGTGACGGTTGTGCTTGCGCAGTTCGGTGCACAAATCTTGGAGACAGCCTATATTCTCTACTTCTCCCACGCCGATGCAGGCTGCCCCGCGAGGGTCCTCGTCGGTGCCGATTTGGGAGATGGCATACGCCATGTTCTGTATCTTGTGCTCATACTTGAGGGGGGTCCATTTCATACCTCCGTCGGGGAGATATTCATAGTCGTTCTTACCCTCATCGTGGATGGTATCAAACAGATTTTCAAGGTTGTAGAACGCTATGCAGCGCACCATCATATCTTTGGCTTGCGCATACAAACAACCCGCGCCACTCCATACAAGAGCGAGCACCAAGAGCACTACCAATCGAGTTTGCTTCATATTCCGTGTATATTTCTGTGCAAAGTTACAACTAAATTTTGATGTGTACAAAGTTTTTCGTAATTTTGCGGTGTTTTTAGACCTTATTATATAGATTAAGTTTTTGCAAATATGGCATCGGTAAACAAAGTAATTTTGGTAGGTAATGTGGGTGGAGACCCCGAAGTACGCTATTTAGATCGTGGCACTGCTATTGCCCGTTTCAATCTTGCCACTACGGAGCGTGGTTACACCATGCAGAACGGTGTGCAGGTTCCGGACAGGACGGAATGGCACCCTATCGTGCTGTGGCGCAACCTTGCCGAGTGGGCGGAGCGTTATGTGCGGAAGGGCATGAAACTGTATGTAGAGGGCAAACTGCAGACCCGCACATGGGAGAAAGACGGTCAGATACGGCGAAAAACGGAGATTATAGCCGAGAATGTGCAAGTGCTGTATCGCCCCGAGTATCGCACCAACAACAGCAATACGGAGGCGCAAGCAGATGCAGACACATTACCCGAAGAGCCGCAGAATTTATCATCGGACTACGATATTGAAAATATGTTCTGACCGATGATATGAAACTCGGTTTTGACAACGACAAGTACATCCGTATCCAGTCGGAGCATATCCGTGAGCGCATTGTGGCGTTTGGTAACAAATTGTACCTTGAATTAGGGGGAAAGTTGTTTGATGACCACCATGCTTCGCGTATCCTGCCGGGTTTTCAGCCGGACTCTAAATTGCAGATGCTCTCGCAACTTGCCGACCGTATTGAGATACTGATTGTTATCTCGGCAGTGGACATTGAGCGGAACAAGGTGCGTCAGGATTTGGGTATTACTTATGATGAGGACGTATTGCGTTTGCGGGACGAGTTTCAGCACCGCGGGTTCTACGTGGGCAGTGTGGTGGTAACGCACTACAACGGGCAACCATCGGCAGATGCCTACCGACGGAGGTTGGAGAACCTGGGTGTGAAGGTCTATTACCATCGCCTGATAGACGGTTATCCGACCAATGTGTCGCTTATCGCTTCGCCGGCGGGGTTTGGCAAGAACGATTATGTAGAGACCTCGCGCCCGCTTGTGATAGTAACAGCACCGGGACCCGGCAGTGGGAAGATGGCGGTGTGCCTCTCACAACTCTATAATGAACACCGGCGGGGTATCGAGGCGGGATATGCCAAGTTTGAGACGTTCCCTGTATGGAACTTGCCGCTCAAGAACCCCGTCAACGTGGCATACGAGGCGGCGACTGCCGACCTCAACGATGTGAATATGATAGACCCGTTCCACCTCGAGGCGTATGGCAATATCGCTATCAACTACAACCGCGACATCGAGATATTCCCAGTCTTGGACGCACTCTTTACGGGTATTTACGGGCATAATCCTTACAAGTCACCCACCGATATGGGGGTGAATATGGTGGGGTTCTGTATCTCGGACGACGAGGTATGCAACGAGGCAAGCCGGCAGGAGGTTATCCGCCGCTATTATGCCGCGCTTGACGCTTTTGCCGATGGGCATGATGTGGAGAAAGAGGTGAGCAAGATAACGCTGCTGATGCGCCAATTGGGGATAACCACCGACTACCGTCGCACTACTGTGGCGGCTAAGGCATGCAGGGACAAGGAGAATGCATCGGCCACTGCAATCGAATTGGAGGATGGTACGATTATCACAGCACATACGGGTGATTTGCTGGGTTGTTCGGCGGCATTGCTAATCAATGCAACCAAACATCTGGCGGGCATAGACCACTCTGTGCGCCTGTTGCCCGAGAAGTTGATAGCCCCCATACAGCACACGAAGATTGCCTACTTGCAGGGGCATAACCCGCGCCTGCATACCGACGAGATGTTGGTGGCGTTGTCTGTCTTGAGTCAGAGCGATGAGCGTTGTGCCGAGGCATTGCGCCAATTGCCACGTCTCAATGGCTGCCAAGCCCATTCTACAGTCATGCTCTCCGAGGTGGATAGGAAGACGTTTCGCCGATTGGGGATACAGATTACGTGTGAGCCCGTCCGTAAACATGGATTGATATGAGGGCATTAGACAGGTAGTTTATAAAATATAGTAATAAATAATAAGACATGAACAAAACCCTTTTGATTGCCGCTATGTCGGCACTTTCTGTAGGCGTCTTTGCACAAGATGCTACAGAGGCAAAACCGGACACCATTGAAGGTTTCCGTTTCACAACTATTGACAGTGTAGGTATCACACCCGTCAAAGACCAGCACCGCAGCAGCACCTGCTGGAGTTTCTCCACCATTGGCTTCATCGAGAGCGAATTGCTCCGTATGGGCAAAGGCGAGTATGACCTCAGCGAGATGTTTGTAGTCCACCATACCATGATGGACCGCGCCAAGTATGTAGTACGTATGTATGGCACCGCAGAGTTTGCCCCCGGTGGCTCTGCCTACGATGTCATCTATTGTATGAAGAACTACGGACTTGTACCTCAAGACGCTATGCCCGGCATCCAATATGCCGCTTCTCCTGCCGACACACTGCCTGTTCATGCCGAATTGGATGCAGTGGCTAAAGGCTATGTACATGCACTCACATCCGGCAAACTCAAGAAACTCACCCCCGTATGGGCGAAAGGCTTGGAGGCTGTCTATGACACCTACCTCGGCAAATGCCCCGAGACATTCAACTACAACGGCAAACAGTACACACCGCAATCATTTGTAAAGGAATTGGGTCTCAATGCCGACGACTATGTGAGCATCACCTCCTATACCCACCATCCTTTCTACACCACTTTCGCCCTTGAGGTACCCGACAACTGGCGTATGGACCAGATGTACAATGTGCCTATGGACGAGATGATGCGTATCATTGACAATGCTATCGCTAACGGCTATACCTTGGCTTGGGGCGCAGATGTCAGCGAAGTAGGCTTCACCCGCAAAGGTATCGGTGTTATGCCCGATGCTGACAAAGGGGCTGACCTCACAGGCAGCGACGCCGCACATTGGTTGGGACTTACAGACAAGGACAAGAGAGAAGAACTCACCAAGAAACCCCTACCCGAAATGGAAGTAACCCAGGAAATGCGCCAAAAGGCGTATGACAGTTGGGAGAACACCGATGACCACGGTATGCAAATCTTCGGTACCGCGCACGACCAGAACGGCAAACGCTACTACATGATTAAGAACTCATGGGGCACACAAAAGTCTGACTATAAGGGCATCTGGTACGTCTCCGAAGCCTTTATGAAGTACAAAACCAACGACGTCCTTGTCCACAAGAACGCCATCCCAAAAGATATTCGCAAGAAACTCGGGATATAATTAGTACCTAATTATATTATTGGATATAAATAAGGCTGCCCGACATTACGTCAAGCAGCCTTGTTTGCGGTATATGGGTTGTTGAATCTAACGTGTTAATCCATAGTCCATTTGCCGGTGCGCATAAAGTGGGCAAGGTCGTCCATAGCCTTCTCGCGCATGGGGCGCAGTTCCTCTCCTGTGACATCGCCCATAATCCATGAGCCGACCCCAAAATCCTCTACACCGTCCAAGAACAATGGCAATTCTGCACAATGTGCTGCCTGCAATTCAGAGCCGCGCGGTTGCCATGTGTAGAGGTGATATTGTGCCTGTACACCTTGTTTTTGCAGGTAACGCACATAGCGTTTTGCAGGATGGATAAACACATTGCGGGTTACGAAACCCCATGCCACTTTAGGTCCGAACATACTGCCGTCCTGCGCCTGTGCACTCACCACTACCTGTTCCGGCCATTGTACACGTGCTCCATACTTGGGCATCTGCGGCAGACCGGTAGGCGAAAAGGGGAGGGCATGCCACTGTTGCGGGTGGCTGTCCATGTATGCCAATTGGGCAGTCAACAGGGAGTCGGCTGGACATGTCCATGCGTCCAACCCTCTTTCGCCCAGATAGTTACGGATATATCGGGTGCGTTGTGTGGCAATACATTTGCCCGTGGTCAGCCCCATGGGGGCGGAAAATACAATGGCGCGACGGACTGGGACACGACTGCTGTCAGCCAAACAATAGACCACGCTCTGTGCACCTGCAGATTGACCTGCCAAGGTGATATTTCCGGCATCACCGCCAAAACGGTGGATATAGTTGTGCACCCAGCGCAGTGCCGTCAGTTGGTCTTGCAAACCGAGGTTAACTGACATGGAATCAGGCTGATACATATATCCGAATACCCCCAGACGGTAGGTCACGGTCACCGTCACCACTTGTTCGCGCAGGGCAAATTCTGCCAACTGGGTGTTGTTTTTTTCGCCACCGCCCGCGTAGTAGTTGCCTCCGTGAATGTACACAAAAACAGGCAGTTGTGCGGTTTGGGCAGCGTCCAACGGGTAGGGCGAGTTAATGGTGAGCACCAGACAATCTTCTGTCAATGGAGATACCTCTCCCCCGTGCAGGACTACATGCGACTCTCCATATTGCTTGTCGGGGGTAGCATAGTTAATGCGTTGATAACAAGTGAGATAACTGTGTGTGTAGGTGTCGCTTGGTTCAATGCCGTCCGTCATAACCGGTGCTCTGAACCGCTCCGCATGGGCGTAGGGTACACCATGATAGATATACACCGTTTTGTCGCCATCGTGCATACGCAGGCAATGCTCCAATGTATCCACTCGGATACCGATGGTACCTGTTGCGGCGGGTAGGGTAGAGGTGTTCGCACGCGCCTCAAGGGATAGGACTGAAGCCGTGAGCAGGGTTGCCAGTACAATGGCTGAAAGATGAAATTGTTTCATAGTTACGATTAGTTTGATGTTAATTGAACATATCGTATAATACTCTACGCAAAAACCATTCCAATTGTGTGGATAAGTTAATAAGTGAGAATAATGGAATATCTTTTGTGCTATGTAGATTGTTTTCGCACAAAAATGAAGAAATTATTTGCATATTTACGGAAAAAGTAGTACCTTTGCACTCGAATTGAGCGAGGGGACCCGAAAAGGTTCCCTCGTCCATTGTAAATCAGTCCACAATCATCCGTATGCAACAAGGGGAATTGTAGGGAGTTTGTCGCGGGTCTATCGCGGGTCTGTCGCGGGTCGTGGGTGAGAAAGAGTAATATAATAAGGAGTACGAAAAAGATAAAAAATCAAGAGATAATGTTGGACAAGCAGCAGATACAGACTTGGATTGAGGAGAAACTGGCAGGCACGGGCTATGAGTTGATAACGCTCACGGTGAGTGCGCAGAACGACATCCTTGTGGAGGTGGACAGGCTGGAAGGCGTGGATGTGGACTTCTGTGCTGAACTGAACCGCTATATAGTGGAGCAGTTGGATGCCGCCGGCGAGGATGACTACTCGCTGGAAGTGGGCAGCGTGAGCCTGACCGACCCGTTCAAATCCAAGATGCAGTACACCAAGAACGTCGGGCACGACGTGGAGGTGCTGGCAGCGGACGGCAAGAAATACCGCGGTCAGTTGGTGTCTGTGGACGACGATACATTCAGCATTGACGCCGAAGTGATGGTGGCAGTGGAGGGCAAGAAGCGCAAACAAAAGCAGATTCAGACACTCACTTTCCCGTACACCGGTGTCAAATATACAAGGTATGAGTTGAAAGTGTGACTCCCCCTGCTCCCTCAAAGAAGGGAATTAGGGGTTAGAGAGTAGAGAGCAGGGGGCAACCACAGGGAAATGTACAATTTGTGATGTGTAGTGTGTAATGGGGTGGGGAAGATGCCTGTAGCCTATAACCTTCCTCTAACCAACCACCAACAAAATCGTCGGCAAAGTGCCGACCGACAAACAAACGAAAATAAGATAAAAAAGATACAAATGGCAACAAAATCGCAAAAGTCAATCAACCTGATTGACA
>ERZ808245.326-NODE-326-length-25686-cov-4.296867_pt1 | contig 25686 bp, 20 predicted proteins | sample MGYA00521243_ERZ808245 | MGnify/ENA primary metagenome ERZ808245 (study PRJEB31516, sample SAMN03275576) | gut metagenome | biome: mammalia-associated habitat; material: feces | host: Papio cynocephalus | place: Kenya | collected 2012-07-07 ... | reverse complement strand
CTAGGCTTGGTGCTTCTGCCCCTTCGGGGCGTATTGGTCTATTTCAACCGTACAGGTCGAATTAGTTCCCCCTGTACGGTTGAAATGAATCCTGTGATTTGCCTTGCGATTTCTTGAGCATTTTCCCCTCAAAATCCCTGCGCCAAGGCAAACTCAGTATTTTTCTTGCAAAAATAAATAAATAAATGAAATAAAACGAGAAAAAACAAACATTTTTTTATATTTTTGCAGTATGAATCGAATAAAAGCTAACATCATAGGCCTCGCCCTATTCATCTGCACGATTCCAGCAACGGCGCAGATGAAATGGAACCAGACCTACCAGACATACATCAATCAGTACAAGGATCTCGCCATCGAGCAGATGCTTAGGTACCACATACCCGCAAGTATCACCTTGGCGCAAGGTCTCTTCGAGAGTGCGGCAGGCAGAAGTGACTTGGTCAAGCAAGGCAACAACCACTTCGGCATCAAGTGTCATTCCTCCTGGACTGGACCGACCCAGTATCACGACGATGACGCACGAGGAGAATGCTTCCGTGTCTATAGCGACGCCAAGGAGAGCTACGAAGACCACAGCCGTTTCCTGGCTCGCCAGCAAAGGTACTCACGGCTTTTCTCCCTCGACCCAACCGACTACAAGGGATGGGCACGAGGGCTCAAGCAGTGTGGCTACGCCACGAATCCACAGTACGCCAACAAGTTGATACAAATCATCGAACTCTACAAGCTCCATGAATACGACAAGGCGAAGAAGTTCGACAAGTTTATGGCTGAGCATAGCGGCACCGACCAACCTGTCAACGCCCAAGGTCTGCTCCACCCTATCCATATCTTCAACAAGAACTACTATCTCTACGCCCGGGAGGGAGACACCTTCAAGAGCATCGGAAAGGAAGTGGGCATCAGTTGGAAGAAACTTGCCAAGTACAATGAGCGAGACAAGCACGACATCTTGCACAAGGGAGATATCATCTATCTGAAGAAGAAACAGAAGAAGGCTCCTAAGCAGTACAAGAAACGTCCGCACATCGTTCAGCCTGGTGAGAGCATGTACAGCATCGCACAGAAATACGGCATCAGACTCAAGAGCCTCTACGACAAGAACAACCTGGAACCCGACTTCAAGATTTACCCTGGTGCAAGGCTGAGAGTAAGATAAATTGGAAGTGAGAAATTGGAAGTGAGAAGTTGGAAGTGAGGAGTTAATTCAAAGCGAATGATAAATATCAATTAATGATAAATATAGATTATATGATAAATATAGAATAATGACAAAATGATAAAAAATAGAATAAAAACTTGTTTGGGAGCATGGATGCTACTCATGCTTCCCAATACATTACAGGCACAAAACTTCAACGAATATTTCGTTGACAAGACACTGCGAGTGGATTACATCTTTGCGGGCAATGCCAAGCAACAGATGATAGCTGTCGATGAACTGAACGTCATGCCTCGCTGGTATGGCAAGAAGCAACGGCTCAGCGAGGTTCCTGTGGAAGGCAACGGACAGATTACGGTAAGAGACCATCATACAGGGAACGTCATCTACCGCAACTCCTTCTCCACGCTCTTCCAGGAGTGGCTCAGCTATCCACAGGCACAAACCAATACCCAGAGCTTCGAGAACGTCTTTCTCGTTCCTATGCCCAAGGACACAGTGGACATCACCCTCTCATTGTTCAACAATCGTCGGGAGGTAACCACTTCGTTGACCCATCAGGTAGCTCCATCCGACATCCTCATCCATCACAAGGGCGACAAGACCACTCCTTACGAGACCATCCAGCAAGCTGCCGACACGACCAAGTGCATCCATATCGCATACGTGGCTGAGGGATATACGGAGGCAGAGATGGGTACATTCCTTCAGGATGTGAAGGAAGCCAACGAGGCTCTCTTCGCCCACGAGCCATTCAAGGAGATGAGAGATAGATTCAATGTCATCGCCGTGAAATCGCCTTCCGAGGAAAGTGGTACAAGCGAACCAGCCAAAGGCATCTGGAAAAAAACCGCCCTCCACTCGCACTTCGACACCTTCTATAGCGACAGATACCTCACCACGCTTAACTTGAAGGACTTGCACGATTGGCTCGCCGGTACTCCATACGAGCACATCATCGTACTCGTCAACACGGAGAAATATGGTGGCGGCGGCATCCTCAACTCATACAACCTCTCCATGACCCACAACAAGTGGTTCAAGCCTGTGGTGGTGCATGAGTTCGGACATTCCTTCGCAGGACTTGCCGATGAGTATGCCTACGAAGAGGAACAGATTCCGATGTACCCACATGATGTCGAGCCATGGGAGCCAAACATCACGACCCTCGTCAACTTCTCCAGCAAGTGGGAGGACATGATGAAGAAAGGAACCAAGATTCCTACCCCTCTGTCCAAAGACCCGAAGGTTGCCAAGACCAAAGTGGGTGTCTTCGAAGGGGCTGGCTATAGCACCAAGGGAGTATATCGAGGCGTGCAAGACTGCCGCATGAGAATCAACGACACCCCTGAGTTCTGCCCAGTGTGCAAGAGGGCCATCACCAACTTGATAGATTTCTACACGAAATAAAATCCCCCTATAGCAATGAAAGAAAGAAAAATCGAAATCGAATACCAATTCGCACAACTCTCAGAGCTGAGCGAAGAAGAGAAGGCTCTTGTAGAAAAGGCCATCGCCGCCACCAACAACTCGTATGCCAACTACAGCCACTTCCATGTAGGTGCCGCCTGTCTCTTGGCAGACAGTCGCATCGTGATAGGAGCCAACCAGGAGAACGCCGCCTTCCCGTCAGGACTTTGCGCCGAGCGTTCAGCCGTATTTGCAGCTCAATCCAACTATCCCGAGCAATCCATCAAGACCATCGCCATCGCGGCAAAGAACGAGAAGGGGTTCTTGAAAGACCCAATCTCGCCCTGTGGCGCTTGCCGACAGGTGATACTTGAGATGGAAGACCGATACAAGCAACCGGTACGTATCCTCCTCTATGGCACCGAAGGCATCTATTGCTTCAAGAGCATCAAGGACTTGCTTCCATTCTCCTTCGTTGATGCTAATATGAGATAAGATTGACAATATGAGATAAGATTGACAAACTCGACACAACAAAAAAAATAAATCCAAGAAGATAGGCAGATATTTCTTCTGCTAGTCTTCTTGGATTTCTTGTTTCTGGAAACAGCTAATATCGTTTCAGCAAATCGTCTATCACCCATCCCACGACCTTGGGTTTCAGTCCATCCAGCATATGATTGACCTGCGCAATCCTCGCCTTCATATCAGGTGTATTGCGATATTTCTCATATCCCTCCTTGGCTTTCAGCCATTCATTCCAAGCATTCACCCAATCCTCGGCAAACAAATGACAGAATCCTAAGCGATAGTGCGCATCAGGCTTCTCCTTGTCGTAACACAAAGGAAGCATCGCCTGATAAAGCGGAATAGCCTCAGCATATTTGCCCTGGTTGAAATAACTCTCGGCATCTGCCCAATAATAGAGGGAACGCTCATGGGGAGAAAAATTATCCAATGAGGGTATTGCCTCGTCCAAGTACTTGACGGCATTCCCGTAATCCCACTCGTAATAGTAACACAAGCCAAGATAAGCCTTGTAGCGAGGATTCAAACGGTAGTTCTTGTCCAGCTCCTGCATGATCATCAAGCATTCATGGTACTTCTGCGAACCGAAATACTCCAATGCCTTGCCTAATTGCTCGGAAGCCTGGTTCTGTCGTTCGGAAGTTTTCCTCTGCATAGAGGCATCCTTTTGCTGCTGTCCATAACAACCAAAAGATTGAACGGAAAAGAGAATAAGCCAAAAGACAACAGCCCTACAAAAGGACAGCCTTCTCCTTTGCCACTGCCTAAGAAGTCTCAACATTCCCCCTTTCATTCTTCCTTTTTCTCCTCTCTATACAGATAGCAGCCAGCATCCGCCTTGTCCTCGTCACGCTTCAATCCGTTGCGGTCGTATTGCAAGGAAGTGACAGGATCCGCAGCACCGATGGCTGCCGACTTGCTGGACAAACGGAAATCATATATCAAGTTGTCGGTATCGAAAACCATAAAATGCTTCTCACCAAACTTCGTCGTATCTTTTACATCCTCATAAATGACTTTCGTGAACTTCAAGCTATCTTCCGTCTGCATCTTCTCCGTGCGGAGCACACAATGGTCGAAGGCGAAATTGAGTGGCTCGTCATCCACTGGAGTCCATACCACCTCGTCATTGGCATAGCCCGTCACCAAGGAGTTTCGCACCTTCAGATTCTGGACAGGTGCCATGAAACCGATGGCGGAACCTCGACGAGCATCGAATGGATAGAACTGGGCGATGGTGCAGTTATTGACTTCGACATCCCCGCCCCAAACATACAAACAATGATCGAAGGTATTGGAAATCTGAGTGTTATAAAGCTGAACCTTGGAATAATCCACTCTGATACCATATCCTTGGCAATTGTGAATCGTAGAGTTCTCGACCCGCAATTTCTGCACGCTGACATCGCTGGAATCCACCATGATACCATTGTAGGCACTATGCAAGTCGGTATATTTCAACTCGTTGTTCTCGGAGAAACCATAGAATCGTATGCCTTGCCATTGCCCAGGAGTACGGTCGTATGGGAGATAATCAAACATGTGGTCTATGCGATCGCCACGCAAGGTGACAGGTTTCTCCGCCGTACCATTCGACAGCAACTTGCCATCAACATCTATCCCGGCATCCTCATGAAAATAAAGCGTCGCCCCTTCCTTAATCTTCAAAGTAGCCAAGCTATCCACCTTGATTCCACCATAGATGACAATCGGCTTCTGGTAGCCATTGGCATTCGGCTCACCCAAGACAAGTTCCTCACCACGCTTCACCTCCACGTCAGTAAGTCGCTCAGCATCCCAAGACATCGCCCTCAAGTTGACCTTCTGCTGCGCCCCGCTCTCCAATGTGAAGACCAAGTTGTCCTCCACCAACTGAGGCTCATCTTCCTGTTGCTGAGCGGAAGTCAACTCCACGAATACTCGGATGCTATCTCCCTTGCGAATCTCCACGTCACGTGTCTGATAGCCAACAGTTTGCCCAAGAAAAGTACCATCCACGTTGACACGGAACCCCTCTTGGTTGCCACCCTCCAGACGGATGTTGCTACAGCGAATCCCCTTGCCTGTGCGGTTATACACCCACATCGTCTTGGTCGGCGTAGGGACGTTCGAGAAAGTCGTGTCGAGCTTCACGGTATCGGTGGAGAAAGAGAGCAAATCTGCCTTCGAAGCAGAAAAGTCCTCGTCGTCCATACATGAAGACAAACCGAAGAATGAAAATACACCTATTATATATAATAGGACTGAGTTCTTGTTCATACGTAATTGCGTCGATTTATTGTTTGTTCTACAAAACATGCTTTATCTTGCACTATTTTTATCCGAATTATATGTTATTTTGCTGCACTTTTACCCATAGGCTGTAAAACATACAGGGATAACAACTAAATAAATAACGCAAGTAATCCCAAAATATTGTTTGAGATTGCTTGCGTCTCTATCAAGTCGTAATTTTTCAAACTTACATCTCATCCTTGGCAAATTCCATGACTATCCTCACAACCTCGGCAGCCTCATCCAAAGTCATCACCTGACTGATAGGCAAGCTTAGCTCCTCGGCATGCAACTGTTCAGAGACAGGAAGAGACAAGGAAGACAACTCAGGATAACATTCCTGTTTGTGAGGAGGTATCGGATAATGTATCAAAGTTTGAATGCCATGCTTTGACAAATATTGTTGCAAAGCATCCCTGTTCTTACAGAATATCGGAAAGATATGATATACGTTGCTAACATCAGGCATGAGCCGAGGCAAACGAATCATGCCAGAAATCCTTTCAATTGCAGACTCACCACATCCCACAAGATGCTGATAATAATAGCGAGCCAACTTCTGACGACGAGCATTGTCCTCGTCCAAGTACCTCAACTTGACAGAAAGCACAGCAGCCTGTATCTCATCCAGGCGACTATTACGTCCCTTGTACTTGAACACATACTTCTTTTGCGAACCATAGTTCGCCAATGCACGAATGACAGCAGCCAACTCTTCGTCATCCGTAGTTACAGCACCGCCATCGCCCAAGGCACCGAGGTTCTTTCCCGGATAAAAACTATGCCCTGCCGCATCACCCAAGCTTCCAGTTCGCTTGCCTTGCTTTTCGTCAGCAAGACACCACCCTTGGTTTTCATCGGCAAGACGCTCTTGGCTTTCATCGGCAAGACGCTCTTGGCTTTCATCGGCAAGACTTCCATCCCGTTCATTAGTCAAACTTTCACAAGTCCCCATGTATCGGCAACCGTGCGCCTGGGCGTTGTCCTCCACCAACTTCAGTTGATGCTTCTTGCAAATATCCCCGATACGCCGGGTATAAGCACACCTGCCATACAGATGCACAATCATCACGGAGCGAGTCCTGTCCGTGATAGCTTCCTCGATGCGGGCATCATCTATCTCCAAGGTATCAGGATTCGGTTCCACCAAGACAGGCTTCAGCCCATTCTCAGTAATCGCCAAGATAGAAGCGATATAGGTATTGGCAGGTACGATGACCTCGTCTCCCCTCCTCATCACGCCCATCTCAAGATAGGCACGGTAGATGAGAGTCAAGGCATCCAACCCATTGCCCACCCCGACACAGCACTTCGTACCGATAAAGCGAGCGTAGTCTTCCTCAAACTGTGCAACAGCTTTCCCTTGGAGATACCATCCCGAATCCACGACACGGCTTACCGCCTCGTGGATTTCGTCGGCACGCAGCAAGGTTACTTTCTGCAAATCTAAAAACTTAACACTACGATTCATATCTTTTTGGGCAAAGGTAATATTTTTCAAGCAAAACGCCAAACAAATCCTCCCAAAACTACATGAAAAGAGCAAAAATAGATGCTCCTATCACGGTCATCACACCGCAAACCACGATGGAAAGGCTGCTCATCGCTCCCTCTATCGTACCCATCTCCATCGCTCTCGCCGTTCCCAGCGCATGAGCGGAACATCCGATGGCGATACCCTTGGCTATCGGTTCCTTGATGCGAAGCAAAGACAAGAACTTCTCGGCGAAGATATTGCCCAAAACACCAGTCACGATGATAACCACCACAGACACGGAGACATGACCGCCCAACTCCTCCGATACACCTATGCCTATAGCGGTCGTGATAGACTTAGGCAAGAAAGTGACATAGGCGGCATGGTCGAAATGAAACAGCACCGCCAATAGTAGAACAGAGCACAAACTTGCCAGTACGCCAGAGAATATACCCAAGAGAACTGCCCGATAATTTTTCTTCAGCAACTCCACTTGTTGATACAAGGGAACCGCCAGACAGATGGTTGCAGGTGTCAGCAGATAGCTGATGCTGTTAGCGCCCGCACTATAAGTGGTATAGCTCACACCCGTGAGAAGCAAAGTGCAAATAACCAATATGATGGAAATCAAGAGCGGATTCATGAGCGACCATCCCGTCTTGATTTTCAAAAACAAGCCTATGCCATAGGATGCCAAACTAATCAACACCCCGAAGAATACTGAATCTTGAAACAAAGTAGTCATATTATCCTTACTTTATAGTTTTTCTTTCTTGAGTTTTTCTTTTACCCTTTTACTTTTTACCCTTTTACCTTTTTACCTTTTTACCTTTAAAAGCCCCTTTATGACGGCGAATCACAAACTGGGTAATATATCCCGACACTCCCATCACGATGAATGTACTCAACACAGTGACAATGATATAAGCAAACCAAGAGTTGCCTATCGACTTATAGGAATCTATCAGTCCCACGGCAGCAGGAATAAACATCACAGGCATCACGGCAATCAAGAAACTACTCGTCTCACGGATGTCCTTCACCTTGATTAACTTCAACTCCAATGCCACAAACAAGAGGACGATGCCATAGATACTTGCAGGGATTGGCAAAGGCAAACAAAAATGCAACAACTCTCCCAAGAAGGAGAAAGCGATGATAATCAAAAACTGAATCAGATATTTCATGATGCCTACAATTCGATTTTCTCTATATATTCCTCGATAAGTTTTGATGTCTCATACATACCCAGCCTACTGCAATCCAGGCAGATGTCATAATCATTGGCATCGCCCCAGGTCAAACCAGTATAATACTTATGGTATGCGATACGGCAATCCTCCACATGCTCCACAAACTCCTTGGCATCATCATAAGAGAGATTTTGCTCTTGCTGAATGTCGGCGATTCGATGCTCCATCGACCCTTTCAAGAACACAGACACCAAATCCTTGCGTTCCCTGAAGATATAGTTGCCACAACGACCGATGACGATGCAATTCTCATCACCTATCATATCCGCAAGAATGTGCAAAGGCTTCTCTGTCAAGTCGCGACGGCTTTCCCCAAAAGAAGACATGGCAAACAACAGTTCGTCAACCGGGCGCTCATCAAAAAAAGCTTCCATCTCATCAAGCACTCCACGCTCACTTGCCATCTCCAGCAAGTTTTTTCTGGTATAGAAAGGAATACCATAGTTTTCTGCCAGCAGTTTGCCTACATTGACGGCTCCACAACCACACTGGCGAGCAATCGTAATAATCATTGAGTTACACTTATTTTAAGTTATATATAAACAAAAAAGCTAAGAAGTCGAAACCTCTTAGCTTTTTGTCGGGGCGACAGGATTCGAACCTGCGACCACCTGTTCCCAAAACAGGAGCGCTACCGGGCTGCGCTACACCCCGCTTGCATTACTTATTGCTTTTGTCATGATGATTGAGTCGGGGCGACAGGATTCGAACCTGCGACCACCTGTTCCCAAAACAGGAGCGCTACCGGGCTGCGCTACACCCCGCTCATCTTCATCCATCGACTTAGCTTTAAGCCTCATTTCTGAATTGCGAGTGCAAAGGTACTACAAATATTTCATTCCACCAAATTTTTCTACGACTTTTTTCAAATTAATTGCATTTTCCTATTTTTCTACTACCTTTGCACTCGCTTACACCTTATTATATATATAGGGCTATTTGCCTTTGAGCAACTTCTTATTTACTTTGAATCGGTCGAAGCCAAGCCCATACACACCGATGACCGCACTCTGACTCACGAAGGCCGTCGGGTCTATCTCGTCGATGAGTCGGAAAATCTTCTGCGACTCGCTCTGTCGTGCCAAGACAAAGAGCATATGAACGTCCTTGCCGCTATAACCACCATGACCATCCATCACCGTACAACCTCTATCGGCAGCCGTATTGATGGCGGCACTCAACTCCAAATACTTGTCGGAAATGATGAAGAACTGAACTGATCGACGCAAGGTGTTGACGACATGATCGACACAAAGCGAGGAAACAAACAAGCACACATAGCCATAAATGACCATCTCCCAACTACGGAGTACGAAATAACTACTCGTGATAATCAGCAAGTCGCATACCAAGATGGCATGACCCAAGGAGATGTTGTAATACTTGTTGATCATCGCCGCCACAGTGTCCGACCCTCCCGTACTGCCATTGCACGACAATCCCAAGCCTGCGCTTGCACCCATGCAGAAAGCACCGAGCACAGTTGCCATGAAAGGTTGGTCGTGCAGCAAGGTGATGTTGCCACCTCCATAATGCTCGATGATGCGAGTATAGATGGCAAACAAGGAGATGGCGTAAAGCGTCTTCACACAAAACCGCCACCCTAAGATACGAAAGGCTATCACCAGGAGCATCACATTGAGCCCGAAATACGACACGGACACCGGCACACCCAATCCCCAATAGAGGATGGAGGCGATACCGCCGATGCCACCCATCGTAATATGGTTGGGCAACAGGAAAATGTTCAAACCAATACTACCCATCAACATAGCCAAGGCAATGATGATGTAGTCTCTAATCTCATGAATTCTACTTTTTCTCGTCATAAAATGATGTATATTTTTATTACGACTGCAAAATTACGAAGTTTTTTCGGAAAATTAAGACAAAAAAGATAGATATTCCAAAAAATATGCCTACTTTTGCAGCATTACTACAACTATTATCCGATTGTAGTATTCAAAATACTCTATTGTTTCATCAAAAACATGAAAGTTATGGCAGAATACACTACGATTATCAAAAACTGGAAACATCTTGACAACGGCCTCCCCTACAAGTGGGTCGTAGATTATGCGTCGTACAATGCCTACGGCAACTTCGAGCTGACATCCGAGGACTGGGAGAAGAGAGACTATATCGTCAACTTCAAGGGCAACTCCGAGCTGACCACCGAATTCGACCACCAGAAAGCCCTCAGCCAAGCCATCGAGGACATCTCCGCCCTCGTCATAGACACTTTCGGCAAAGCCACCAAAGACATCACTTTCGTGTGCATCCCTGCCTCCACCCAAGCCAACACCCAGCGTCGTTTTGCAGAATTCAGCGAGAAAGTGTGCGAGAAAACAGGCATGACGAATGCCTATCCACTCATTTCTTGGAAACAAGTGACAGACGAATACTCCATTGACAGCGACGCCTTGAAAGACAAAAACATCCTACTCTTCGACGACATCATAGCATCGGGGGGTTCTGTTTGCAGATTCGCAGAAAAGATGAAGGACATTGGAGCAAACGTAGTAGCTGCCATTGCGCTTGGCAAAAAGATGTAATAGCCAAGATATTACCTTTACAGCCTTTACACTTTACCTTTAAAGCCCTTAGCCAAACCACCCTCCGAGGTTTCCTTATAAAGAGAAGGAAGATCATGCCCAGTCTGTCGCATGACCTCCACCACCCTATCGAAGGAAACACTGTGATGCCCATCGGAGAAAGAGGCATAAAGGTCTGCATCCAAGGCACGAGCTGCAGCAAAGGCATTTCGCTCGATGCAAGGTATCTGAACCAAGCCACACACAGGGTCGCAAGTCATGCCCAAGTGGTGTTCCAAGCCCATCTCAGCAGCATACTCTATTTGGGAAGGACTGCCACCAAAAAGCTGGCAAGCAGCAGCTGATGCCATGGCGCAAGCAACCCCCACCTCACCCTGACAACCAACATCGGCGCCACTGATGGAAGCATTCTGCTTGACCACATTTCCCACCAAGCCCGCAGTAGCCAAGGCTCGCAAGATGCGCTGTTCGCTCATGCCATGAGAAGTGTGCATATGATAGAGCACAGCAGGCAACACACCGCAGGCACCACAAGTTGGAGCCGTCACGATGATGCCACCCGAGGCATTCTCCTCGCTCACCGCAAGGGCATAAGCATACACCAATCCACGGCTCTGCAAAGAAGCTCGATACCCCTTGGCTTTCGTATAGTAGGTAGCAGCCTTGCGTGGCAACTTGAGCGGACCAGGCAGCACACCCTCATGATCCAAACCATGATGAACCGCTTGTTTCATCGTTTGCCAAACCATGTCCAAGAAATCCCAGATTTCCGGTCCTTCACATTTCTCGACATATTCCCAGAACGAACGACCATTGTCATAGCACCACTGCTGGATGTCCGCCAGTTTGTTCAGTTCATAGACATCCTTGGCTCCCAGTTCTCCCTGCTCATCCTTTCCTTCCGAGAGAGCGCCGCCACCGATGCTATACACCGTCCACTCGTCCAAGACATCCCCATCGACATCCTTGCCCACAAACTTCATCCCGTTAGGATGAAAGGGAAGGAATGTCTGTGGTTCCCAATTGATCTTGACAGAATGGTGTGGTTGGATAACTTCCTCGATAGCCACATCCGTCATGTGCCCCTTGCCTGTTGCGGCAAGACTTCCGTAGAGAGTCACCTCATAAGAAGCAGCATTTCCACAACGCTGCAAGAATAGTTTGGCAGCACGTTGAGGTCCCATCGTATGACTGCTCGAAGGTCCCTTTCCTACTCTATATAATTCCTTTAAAGATTTCATCGCAGATAATGTTGTTTAATAAATGTTGAGTTAGATTTCCACCACGCAAGCGTCACAGCTAGAGCTCCACCACGCAAGTGTCACCAGACAAAGGAAGTATCATCAAATAAAGGTCAAGCCAAACAGAGACTGCCTAACTTGACCTTTATCATTATACCTTATTATATAATTACTTAGTGATACATCCTTACTTGATGATTCCTTCCTCGACGAAAATCTTCTTCAAGATAACCACAGCCTTCTCCACCTGTTCCTTGGTATGAGTTGCCATCAAGGCGAAGCGTACCAATGTGTCCTGAGGAGCACAAGCTGGTGGGATAACAGGGTTGATGAACACACCTGCGTCGTAAGCCATCTTCGTCACAACGAATGTCTTCTCTGCATCGCGCACATAGAGAGGAATGATAGGACTCTCAGTCTCACCAATCTCGAAACCTTCCTCACGGAAACGCTTCAACGCATAGTTGGTTACATCCCAAAGGTTCTCGAAACGCTCAGGCTCGTTCTGGATGATGTGGAGAGCCTCAAGTGCTGCGGCTGTCGCAGCAGGAGTATTGGAAGCACTGAAGATGTAAGTGCGGCAGTTGTGGCGGAGGAAATTGATAGTATCCTTGTCTGAAGCGATGAAACCACCGATGGAAGCCAAGCTCTTAGAGAATGTACCCATGATGAGATCCACTTCGTCGGTCAATCCAAAGTGATCGCAAACACCACGACCTTGCTTACCAAAGACTCCGAGGCCATGAGCCTCATCGACCATGATGGAGCAATTGTACTTATGCTTCAACTTGACAATCTCTGGCAAGTTGGCCAAGTCACCCTCCATGGAAAACACGCCATCCACCACGATGAGCTTGATAGCCTCCTGAGGAAGTTTAGAGAGCACGCGCTCCAAGTCTTCCATATCGTTGTGCTTGTAGTGCAACTGTGTGGCAAATGACAAGCGACGGCCATCTACAATAGACGCATGGTCACGATCATCACAAATAATATAGTCGTTACGACCTACTACGCAAGCCAAAACACCTTGGTTCACAGAGAAACCCGTAGAGAAACAAAGTGTCTCGTCCTTACCCATAAACTCAGCCAACTCCTTTTCGAGCTGCACATGCAAATCGAGGGTGCCATTGAGGAAACGGCTTCCAGCACAGCCTGAGCCATACTTGTCGAGCGCAGCCTTGGCTGCATCAATGACACGCTGGTCGTTGGTCAAACCCTGGTAAGCATTAGAGCCGAACATCAAGATCTTATGACCATCGATATCGGTTACCTCTGTCATCTGCTTACTTGTGATCTCACGGAAGTAAGGATACACACCGGCAGCCATGTACTTCTGAGGTTCACGATAATTCTTGTATCTTTCTTGTAATTGTCCCATTATTAATAGGTGTACTTTTATTATTTTCTAAGTTTCAGGGTGCAAAGATACAAAAAAGATGTTATAAATCCTATTTTTTTCTAAGAAAGTTTACTTTTAGCGTTTTTTTCGTCTGCAAAAAGCACATTTTTAAGACAAAATTACTATTTTTGCAAAAACAAAGCATATAATAATGCACATAATTTAGAAATTGTACGAAATCTAAGAATTGTACGAATGAAAAAAAAGATAGTATTCATCATGAATCCAATTTCGGGCACAAGCAGCAAAGCAGCCATACCGAACTTGATTGATTCTACCTTAGACAAAGAACTCTTCGATTACGAGATAAGAATGACCGAAAGAGCTGGACACGCATCGGAAATCGCCACCGAGGCCAAGGACAACCATGTCGATATTGCCGTTGCCGTTGGTGGTGACGGAACCGTCAATGAGGTAGCTCGCTCCATCGTTCATTCCGACACGGCTTTGGGTATTATACCATGTGGGTCGGGCAACGGCCTGGCTCGCCACCTTCTGATACCGATGAACCTGAAGAAGAGCATCGAGATTATCAACCAGTGCGAAATCCACGATTTGGACTATGGGGTCATCAACAACTACCCTTTTTTCTGCACTTGTGGCATGGGATTCGACGCTTTTGTCAGCATGAAGTTTGCCGAAAGCGGTAAACGAGGTCCTATCAGCTATGCGGAAAACATCCTCCGTGAAGGCTTGAAATACAAGCCTGAGACCTACACCCTTGAAGACGAGACTGGCACCAAGCAATACAAGGCCTTCCTTATCTCTTGCGCCAACGCCTCCCAATATGGCAACAATGCATATATTGCCCCACAAGCATCCATGAGCGACGGTCTGATGGATGTCATCATCATGGAGCCATTCGATGTCATAGAAGCTCCACAGGTGAGTTTTGATATGTTCAACAAGACTTTGGACAAGAACTCCAAAATCAAGACTTTCCGCTGCAAGAAGCTACACATCTCACGCAGCAATCCTGGAGTCATCCACTATGATGGCGACCCGGTGATGACCGGCGCTGACATCGATGTGCACCTCGAAGAAAAAGGCATCAAGATCATCGTCAACCCGAATGCCGACAAGAACGCTCGCAAGCCCAATGCCATCCAGACGGCTTTCACCGAGTTTTTCAATGACCTCAACGCCATGCGAGATGACATTTCAAGACAAAGCAAGAAAATGGAGGCTTTAAGCAAATTAGTACAGAGAAAACTGAATCTGTAACATCGCATAGTTTTCTGCAGTACATAACATTGTTTTCCGCAGTACATAAAATTGTTTTCTGCAGTACATAACATAACTTGTGGATTATACTTTAAAATAGGAAACAAAATCCTTAAATAGGAAACAAAATCCTTAAATATAAGACTACATTCAAAGTATAATCCACAGGTATATTTACAAATCAAATTACAAATAGAATTTGTCCGTTAATTTCGCATACCATTCCGAGCGGTTTCCATCCGCATCCATCATGGTCTCCACGACATTTTCCATCTCATTTCTCCTATGCCGTTCGAAAGAAAGCAAGACACGCTTTGGAGACTTCCTCTCCACAGTCTTAATAGCACACCTACCTACCAAATAAAATCCTGACATACAGCCTTCTGCAATAAATTGCTCCTCCACATCTACAGGCAGCACAACCGAGAATACTCCGTCATCCAAAAGTAGTCTTTTTATTCCTTGCCACAGTTCTCGAAAAGGCAACGTATCCGCATGGCGAGCCATACTCCGTTTATTGTCAGGATTTTTCAAGCTATCCACAAAGAACGGCGGGTTACTAACGATAGCATCAAATTTTTCCTCCGGCAAGAAATCCTGCAAGCGACTATGAACTATTTCGACACGATCTGCAAAAGGACTGGAAGCCACGTTCTCGCAAGCTTGCCGACAAGCATCCTCGTCCATATCTATGCCTACCACACGAGCATCTTGATACCTTTGAGCCATCATCAAAGAAATCAGCCCCGTACCAGAACCGATGTCCAAGATACGAGAACCACCCCTTGCCCATGCACCCACCAAGACGCCATCAGTGCCAACCTTCATGGCACACCTGTCTTGGAATATTTCAAACTGTTTGAATCGAAAACTACTCATTTGCTATTTTTTAATTAGAACGGCAAACGAGCCTAATTATTTTACATTTAAGCCTAAAAACAAGAGATTTACGAGGATATTCCATAAGAAATATACATTATTATATTAAAAATTGTATTTTAACAAGGCTAATTCAACAAAAAAGGCTAACTTTGCAAGTCAAAATGGATTTATAACTAGTTATGAACAACAATAGAGAAACTCAAGTACAAATGATCGCCGACTATGAAGGCGATGTAACCAAGCTTATCACAGAAAAAAAACCGGGGGCATACCCTATCCTATGTACCCGTGGCCTTGTGCTTTTCCCTACAGTTCTCACTCCTATCGTTCTGGGAAGAAGCCAAAGCGTCGCTTTATTGGAGCATATGCGTCAGCAAAAGACCGAAGACCCTATATTTTGCTCTTTCTGCCAAAAGGACGAAGAAGTAGAAATTCCTGAGCAAAAGGACTTAAGCGAGATCGGCGTATTCTGCCGTCTCATCAAGATGATCGATTTACCGGGTCCAGAAAAGCAAACGACTATCGTTGTCCAGGCACTTGGAAGATGCAGACTCAACAAAATCACTCAAACTCACCCTTACTACGAAGGTGAGGTGGAAAGCATCCCAGAGATCTGGCCAAAGAAGGGAGACTCGGAGTTCAAGATTCTCCAACAAGCCCTGTACAACCAAACCATCGACTTGATACATGCCAGCGAAGATATGTCTAACGAGGCCGAATATGCCCTCAACAACATCAGCAACCCTCTGGTGCGACCTAACTTCATCTTCTCTTCCATGCCTTACAGCATCGAGGAAAAGCTCAAGTTGCTCTCCATCAACAAACTCAACGACCGCATCACAGAAGCCATCAAAATGGGCAACAAGTTGATGCAACTGTTTGCGCTGGAGTCTGATATCAGAAGAAAGACCAAGAGCGACCTGGACGAACAGCAGCGCGAGTATTTCTTGCAACAGCAGCTCAAGAACATCAAGGAGGAGCTAGGAGGCAACGAGTCAAACCCAGAGAAGAAGGAGATCATAGAGAAAGCCAAGAACAAGAAATGGAATGAAAAGATCGAGAAGACCTTCCAGAAAGAATACAAGAAACTGGACACGATCAATCCTCAAAGCCCAGACTATCCCATCCAGATAAATTATCTGCAGACATTGGTTGATTTGCCTTGGGACGAGTGTACCAAGGACGACTTGAGCTTGAAACATGCCAAGAAAGTGCTGGACAAAGACCACTATGGCATGGAAAAAGTGAAAGAGCGTATCCTGGAATATCTTGCCGTGAGAGCCTTGCGCGATGACCAGAAGAGTCCGATCCTCTGCCTGTATGGTCCTCCTGGAGTGGGTAAGACTAGCCTTGGAAAGAGCATCGCCGAAGCCATGAAGAGGAAATATGTCAGGGTATCTTTGGGCGGTCTTCATGACGAGGCTGAAATCAGGGGACACCGCCGCACCTACATCGGTGCCATGCCAGGACGCATCATCAAGAGCATCCAGAAAGCTGGTAGTGGAAATCCCGTCTTCATTCTGGACGAGATCGACAAGATAGCCCAAGCCAACTTCAACGGCGACCCTTCTTCGGCATTGCTTGAGGTACTCGACCCTGAGCAGAACAACGCCTTCCACGACAACTACCTTGATGTGGATTACGACTTGTCCAAGGTCTTGTTTATCGCCACCGCCAACGACCTCGGCTCCATCCCTCGCCCATTGCTCGACCGCATGGAACTCATCGAGGTTAGCGGTTACATCACGGAGGAAAAGATCGAAATCGCCAAGCGACATTTGATACCCAAGGAATTGGAAAATACGGGGTTGAGCAAATACTCTCCTAAAATCAAGTTCGCCAAAGCTTCCATCGAGAAAATCATAGAGCACTATACCCGGGAAAGCGGTGTGCGACAGTTGGAAAAACAAATCAACAAAGCCCTGCGCAAGATGGCATACAAGTTGGCTTACGAGGAAGAGTTGGGCACGACAAGCATCACGCCTGCCGACATAGATACCTTGTTGGGCAACCCTCCTTTCAACCGCGACATCTACCAAGGCAACGACTACGCTGGTGTCGTCACAGGATTGGCATGGACTTCAGTAGGCGGAGAGATACTCTTCATCGAGACATCCTTGAGCAAGGGAAAGGCTGGAAAGCTTACCCTGACCGGAAACTTAGGAGATGTCATGAAGGAATCCGCCGTCATCGCATTGGAGTATGTCAAGGCACACATCGACTTGCTCGGTGTCGATTACCGCATCTTCAGCAATTGGAACATCCACATCCATGTGCCCGAGGGAGCAACACCTAAAGACGGACCATCGGCAGGTATCACCATCGCCACCAGCATTGCCTCCGCCCTTACCCAGCGCAAGGTACGCAAGAACACGGCGATGACGGGCGAGATTACTCTACGAGGCAAAGTGCTTCCTGTAGGCGGAATCAAGGAAAAGATTCTGGCAGCCAAGCGAGCTGGCATCACCGACATCGTGATGTGTCAAGCCAACCAGAAGGACATCGAGGAAATTCCTGAGCAATACCGCAAGGGAGTGGAATTCCACTATGTTGAGAATGTAGCCGATGTTTGGAGATTTGCGTTGACGGACAAAAAGGTTGACAATCCGATAGATTTCACCATCGAAGAAGATAAGAGCAACGAAGAAAAGAAAAAAGAAGCGTAGAGCAATCTACACATGATTTTCAATATTCAACACGAATTTATTAAAGATGAAATTTGAACTACAAGTAACAGATAAGGCCAGCGATGCCCGCACAGGTATCATCACCACCGACCACGGACAAATCAAGACTCCGATCTTCATGCCCGTGGGCACCGTGGGCTCCGTAAAAGGCGTACACTTCGACGAACTCCGCAACCAAGTGAAGGCTCAGATTATCCTGGGCAACACCTACCACCTCTATCTCCGCCCAGGACTGGAAGTGATGAAGGCAGCAGGTGGCTTGCATGGTTTCAACGGTTGGGAACGTCCTATCCTCACGGATAGCGGCGGCTTCCAAGTGTTCTCGCTGACAGGTATCCGCAAGCTGAGAGAAGAGGGATGCGAGTTTCGCTCCCATATTGATGGCAGCAAGCACATCTTTACACCAGAGAACGTAATGGACACAGAGCGCATCATCGGTGCCGACATCATGATGGCTCTTGACGAATGCCCTCCAGGACAAAGCGACTACCAGTACGCCAAGAAAAGTTTGGAGATGACGCAGCGTTGGCTGGACCGCTGTTTCAAACGTTTCAACGAGACGGAGCCTTTGTATGGTTACAACCAGAGCCTCTTCCCTATCGTGCAAGGCTGTACATTCCCTGAGTTGAGAAGAGAAGCTGCTAAGTTTGTCGCCGACAAGGGAGCCGACGGAAACGCCATAGGTGGTCTTGCCGTAGGTGAGCCTACCGAGGTGATGTACGAGATGATAGAGGTGGTCAATGAAATCCTGCCTAAGGACAAGCCTCGTTATCTGATGGGAGTGGGCACTCCACAGAACATCCTCGAAGCCATCGAGCGAGGCGTCGATATGTTCGACTGCGTGATGCCGACCCGAAATGGTAGAAACGCCATGCTGTTCACTTACAATGGCACGATGAACATGCGCAACAAGAAATGGGAGATGGACTTCAGTCCTGTCGATCCTGATGGATGCGACATCGACCGCACCACCACCAAGGCATACTTGCACCACCTCTTCAAAGCCCAGGAGTTGCTCGCCATGCAAATCGCAAGCATCCACAACTTAGCTTTCTACCTCCGATTGGTAACTGATGCTCGTCAACATATCGAGCAAGGCGACTTCGTGCAATGGAAGCGCTCTATCATCGACCAACTCGGACGAAGAATCTAAAAAAGTTAGGAGTTATAAGTTAGAGGTTTAGGAATGAACTACACCAAAGTCTTGGTTACAGCGACTATCCATCTAACCAAAGAAGAATCATAAAATGAAGAATTTCAAACAAATAAGGAAACATCGCAGAAGATACAAGTTGGAGCGATGGTTTGGCAAGCATTTTGCGTGGCTCATCAAAGCTTCGCAATGGACTGCTCACAAATTGAGATTCCTAAGATTTCTGAAATATATCAACCCATTCAGATACATCAAGCGCCTGGACTGGTATATCATCAAGAAGTTTGTGGGATATTATTTCTTCAGCATTGCACTGATCATTGCCATAGCCATCGTCTTCGATGTAAACGACAACTTGGCCAAGTTTACTGAGAACCATGCACCTTTGCGTGCCATCGTCTTCGATTACTACGCCAATTTCGTGCCTTACTTCGCCAACTTGTTTAGTGCCTTGTTTGTATTCATTGCCGTCATCCTCTTCACCACGAAGATGGCAGGCAATTCCGAGATTATCGCCATTCTCGCTTCAGGAACCTCCTTCAAGCGTCTCATGCGACCATACATGCTTACTTGCATCATGCTGTCCGCCCTGTCCTATACGCTTTCCGCATACGTCATTCCGCATGGAACCGTCGTCCGACAGAACTTCGAGAACATGTACAAGAAGAAATCGAAGAACACTTCGGCAGACAATGTGCAGTTGCAGGTGGATCGTGGTGTCATCGCTTACATACAGCACTATGACAACACCTGCAAGAGAGGATATGGTTTTTGCTTGGACAAGTTCCAGGACAAGAAGCTCGTCAGCCACCTCACAGCCATGGAGGTACAATACGACACCATCTCCGACTCCAAGTACCATTGGAAAATCCGCAACTGGAAGGTCAGAAAACTGCAAGGTATGAGAGAGCACATCACCAGCGGGGCTGAGAAAGACACGCTGATTACCATGGAACCTACCGACCTGGTATATTCCAAGGGACAGCAAGAGACGTTCACAAGTCCCGAGTTGAAAGCTTACATCGGCAAGCAGATAGACCGAGGCTCTGGCAACGTAGTGCAGTATCAAGTGGAATACCACAAGCGCATCGCCTCTTCGTTCGCCTCCTTCATACTGACCATCATCGGTCTGTCCCTATCAGCCAAGAAGCGGAAAGGCGGAATGGGCATGGCCCTGGGCGTCGGACTGGCACTCAGCTTTGGTTACATCATGCTCCAGACCGTATCTGCGACCTTCGCCATCCAAGCCAACTTTCCACCGATGCTGGCAGCATGGATGCCAAACTTCATCTTCGCCATCGTAGCATACTTCTGCTACCGAAAGGCACCGAGATAAAAAAAATAATAAATAATAATGTATAAGGAAAGCAATATATCTGTTTTCTAAATTATTCATTAACTATAATTTAAGTATTATGTATTTCGACGAATTAGATTTGAACGATAATGTGCTCGATGCACTTTACGATATGCATTTCGACAAATGCACCCCTGTACAAGAAAAATGTATTCCTGAGATATTGGATGGTAAGGATGTCTTGGGCGTAGCCCAGACTGGCACTGGCAAGACAGCTGCCTACTTGCTGCCTATCCTAAGCAAATTGGACGATGGCGGCTATCCTGAAGATGCCATCAACTGCGTGATCATGTCACCGACCCGTGAGCTAGCACAGCAGATAGACCAAGCCATGCAAGGTTTCAGCTACTACCTGCAAGGAGTAAGTAGCGTGGCTGTCTATGGTGGCAATGACGGAGGTAGATACGACCAGGAGCTCAAGAGCCTTCGCATGGGTGCCGACGTAGTCATCGCTACCCCAGGCCGTCTGATTACTCACATCAGCTTGGGCAATGTAGATTTGAGCAAAGTCAGTTTCTTCATTCTTGACGAGGCAGACCGTATGCTCGACATGGGTTTCTCGGAGGACATCATGACCATCGCCAAGAAACTGCCTAAGACTTGCCAGACCATCATGTTCTCCGCCACAATGCCGAAGAAAATCGAAGAGTTGGCGAAGACATTGCTCAAAAACCCTGTGGAAATCAAACTTGCCGTCAGCAAGCCTGCTGAAAAAATCAAGCAAGAGGCTTATGTTTGCTATGAGGCTCAGAAGATGAGCATCATCAAGGACATATTCAAACAAGGAGACCTCAAGCGTGTCATCATCTTCTGCGGAAGCAAGATGAAAGTTAAGCAACTCTCTGCTTCCCTACAACAGCAAAAGATAAACTGCGGCGAGATGCACTCAGACTTGACACAGCCTGAGCGTGACGACATCATGTTCAAATTTAAGAGTGGACAGATAGATGTATTGGTAGCCACAGACATCGTTGCCAGAGGCATCGACATCGACGACATCACCTTGGTCATCAACTTCGATGTACCTCACGATACAGAAGATTACGTTCACCGCATAGGTCGTACTGCTCGTGCCGACCGTGACGGAAGAGCTATCACCTTGGTCAACGAGATGGACATCTATTGGTTCCAGCAAATAGAGAAGTTCCTGGAAAAAGTGGTAGAAAAGATGCCTCTGCCTGAGGAATGTGGCGAAGGTCCTGAATATGTAAAGCTAGACAAGCCTACCAAACCTGGCAGGGATAGAAACGGCAAAGGCAAGTCTAGCGCCAAGAGCCGCAGACAAAAGGACCGCGACCAGACCGCCCACAAACGTAAGCCAAACAACAAGAACTACCGTCAGGAAAAGATGGGCAACCCTACTGGCGAGCCAAAAGCTGAGAATGGCGAGAACGGAACGAAGAACGAGAACACTGGTGGCAATAAGACAAGAAACGCCAACAGAAGAAAGAACTCTTCTAACGGAAAGGCCGCACCACAAAACAACACCAACGGAAAGCGACCAAACAATAGCAACGGCAACAAGCAAGGCAATCGTAAGAATCGCAACGCCCAAGACAACCGCTCCAACAAGAACCCACGCAACAACAACGCCGAGAACTTACGTCCTGGAAGCAACGGCCGAGGTAGAGGCGTCGCACAGAAGAAATCAAACGACAAGACAGCTTCACGCAAGCCAACACCTATTGTGAACCCACAAAAGAAAGAAAATGTCGTGAAGAAATTCATCAAACGAATTTTTGGCTTTAAGAAATAACCCAACATTTGCAACAAAATCAAGGAATTTGAGTTATTAAAGAAAGAACAAAACATTTAGAAATGAAGAAATACATCATCTTTGTGCTCATGGCATTGATGTCAACAACTGCCATGGCACAATCTTCAAGCATGACAGACGACCAAGTCATGCAGTTTGTGGTAAAGGAGCACAATTCTGGTACCTCAAATGCACAAATCGTCACCAAGTTGATGCAACGTGGTGTCGATATTTCACAAATTCGGCGTGTCCGTACCCGATATGAGCGAGAAGCGAAGCAAGGTGGATTGGACAACTTATCGGGAGCTTCCAATTCCAAAGGCTCTTCTCGCCTGAGAACCAACAACGGCAAGACTCGTGATGACTATGGCAAGCGAGCAGACCAAGAAGCCTCCAACTACAGCAACTATAGGGTGAAAGCGCAACGCGACAATTCGTATGTCCATACCTATAATGGTAACGACGAGGAATACATGGATATGCAGGATGAATTGTATGGCATCTACCCTGACTCCACCCAGATGCTTCGCCGACTGCTTGCCGAAAAGAAATACAACAGCAAGAAAGTGTTCGGTAGAGACATCTTTAATAACAAGGAGTTGAGCTTCGAGCCAAACATGAACATCGCCACTCCACAAAATTATCGTTTGGGACCTGGTGACGCTGTCATCATCGACATCTATGGTGCTTCGCAGAAAACCATCGAGAGCACGGTTTCTCCTGATGGAACGGTTACCATCGAAGGATATGGTCCTGTCAGCGTCAGTGGCCTGACGGTAGCTCAAGCCAACGCTCGCCTCCGTGGCACCCTCGGAAGCAGATACACTTCCAGCCACATCAAGTTGACCGTTGGACAAACCAAGACCATCATGGTCAATGTGATGGGTGAGGTGAAAGCACCGGGTACCTATACCCTCTCTGCATTCGCCACCGTCTTCCATGCACTTTATATGGCTGGCGGAACCAACGACCTCGGTACCTTACGTAATATTAAGGTATATAGGAACAACCGCCTTGTCACCGTCGTGGATATTTATGACTACATCCTCAATGGCAAGTTGACAGGCAACGTCCGTCTTGCCGACAACGACGTGATTGTCGTCGGTCCATACGACTGCTTGGTGAATGTCACGGGCAAGGTGAAACGCCCTATGTTCTATGAGATGAAGAAGAACGAGAGCATCAGCTCCTTGTTGAAGTACGCTGGTAGTTTCACGGGCGATGCTTACAAGAAATCTGTACGCATCAACAGAAAGACAGGTCGAGAATATGCAGTGTTCAACGTGGAAGAGTTCGACTTCTCTAGTTTCCGCATCGAGGACGGCGACTCGGTAAGCGTTGACTCCATTCTTCCTCGCTATGCCAATACAGTGGAAGTGAAGGGAGCGGTATTCCGTCCAGGTATGTACAACCTTGGCGAGCAAGTCAACAGCATCCGCACTTTGGTCGAGCATGCTGAAGGCCTGACAGAGGATGCTTTCACCAATCGTGCCGTGATGCACCGCATGAAATCCGACCGCTCACTGGAGGTTATCAGTGTCGATATAGAAGGCATCATGAGTGGAAAAGTTGCCGACATACCTCTGAAGGAAAATGATGTGCTCTTCATCCCTACCAAGCAGGAGAAGATGACGGAACGCACCATCACAATCCGTGGCGAAGTGCAATATCCTGGCACATATAAGTACGCAGACAACGAGACCATCGAAGACTTCGTACTTCAAGCTGGAGGCTTGACAGACAAAGCCTCTACGGTCAATGTGAACGTTAGCCGCCGTGTATTGGACAACAAAGCCACACGACCAGACAGTTTGATTGCCAAGACTTACACGCTATCGCTGAAAGATGGTTTTGTAGTCGATGGCACCCCAGGGTTCATCCTCATGCCATTCGACGAGGTCTATATCCGCAAGAGCCCAGCCTATAGCGAGCAACAGAATGTTTCCATCGAAGGCGAGGTCATGTTTGCCGGCGCATATACACTCACCAAACGCAATGCCCGCTTGAGCGACTTGTTCCTCAAGTCAGGAGGTGCTACCAACGAAGCCTATATCAAGGGAGCACGACTGATTCGCCGTGCCAACGCTACGGAGAAAGCACGTATGGAGGCTGTACTGAAGATGCAAAGAGAACAACAGCAAAAGAACTTGCTTCAGTTGGCGGCAAGCAGCAACAGCAGCAACCTCCAGCAGGTCGCAGAAGGTGCTAAGAACGCAGAACTGGAGAAGTTTAATGTACCAGACGAATATCCTGTCGGCATCGACTTGGCTGCAGCCATCAAGAACCCTGGATGCGACGATGACCTCGTATTGCGTGAAGGCGACCGATTGGTTGTGCCACAATACAATGGAACCGTGAAGATCAATGGTGCTGTTATGTATGCCAATACCGTTGCCTACGAAAAGGGTAAAAAGGCTTCTTACTACATCGACCAGGCAGGCGGTTTTGCCTCCGACGCTGTCAAGAGCAAGTCATACATTATTTATATGAACGGCAAAGTGGCGAAAGTGGGGCATGGCGCCAAGGTGCAACCTGGATGCGAGATTGTCGTACCTGCCAAGCTGAAGCGCAAGATGAGCATAGCTGAGACCATGAGCCTCGGAACAAGTATGTCAAGTATCGCTGCCATGATTGCTACGATTGCTAATCTGAGTAAATAGTATTCTTTTACAAATAATTGTAATACACACAAAAAAGGTGCTTCGGAATTTCCGAAGCACCTTTTTTGTGTATTATAATTGATCATGTATATTAATCCAAGTTCAAGCTCTTCTTGATGGCCTCGATCTTCTCCTCGGCAGCCTTGGTGCAACGATTGTAGCAGCCAGCACACTTGAATGAAGGATCCTTCACCTCGATGTAGAACTTAATCTTAGGCTCTGTACCTGATGGACGAACGCTCACCTTGGTGTTGTCATCGCAGAACCACTGGAGTACGTTGCTTGTAGTAGGCATATTGAGTTTCTCTACAGAACCATCGGCATGCTTAGCCTCCAATGTCTGGTAGTCCTTCCAAGTAACAATCTTGCTACCACCCAACTCTGTAGGAGGGTTCTGGCGGAAGTCTGCCATCATCTGCTTGATTTCATCAGCACCCGTCTTACCTGGACGAACGACATTCACAGTGAACTCCTTGCTGAAACCATACTCAGCGTAAATTTGCATCAAGAGGTCGTAGAGAGTCTTGCCCTGATCCTTTGCCCAAGCTGCAATCTCGCAAATCAAGCAGATAGATGCAGGAGCATCCTTATCGCGTACCTTGTCGTATGGCAAGAAGCCGAAGCTCTCCTCACCACCACCGATGTAATCCTGCTTGCCCTCAGAG
>ERZ808245.323-NODE-323-length-25822-cov-4.184771_pt1 | contig 25822 bp, 19 predicted proteins | sample MGYA00521243_ERZ808245 | MGnify/ENA primary metagenome ERZ808245 (study PRJEB31516, sample SAMN03275576) | gut metagenome | biome: mammalia-associated habitat; material: feces | host: Papio cynocephalus | place: Kenya | collected 2012-07-07 ... | reverse complement strand
AGTTAAGCGATTCGGCCGGGTCGCGAGTCCTAACCGGCCGCTATCCTTGGTACGAATACCTTGACTATAAGGGGGTTTTGGTGAACCAGTATGATTCCGAAGCCGTGACGTTTGACCCTCAGGATGCCGTTCTTGTTCTTGAAGACGGACAGGTGTATGTGGGCGAGCCCTACGGCGCGATCGGCACGACCAGCGGGGAGATCGTTTTCGCGACCGGCATGACCGGCTATCAGGAAACGCTTACGGATCCCAGCTACGACCGTCAGATCGTGGTGCAGACGTTCCCGCACATCGGGGACACGGGAATCAATGAAGAGGATCCGGAATCCTCCAGAATCTGGGTCGCGGGCTATGTCGTGCGCGACCCCAGCCCGACGGTGAGCAATTGGCGCTCCACCGGCAGCCTTGACGACGATCTGGAGTCCAACCAGATCGTGGGCATCAGCCACATCGACACACGCAAGCTGGTGCGTCACCTGCGTTCCGCCGGCGTCATGCGCGCCGGTATCTTCTCCGGCGACGCCTTGCTTGACGGGAACGGCAAACCGCGCACCGTCGAATCCATGCTCGACGAGGTCAAGGCGACCCCGCAGATGAAGGGCATGAGCCTCTACGACGAGGTCAGCACCAAGAAGGCATACACCATCGAGCCGTGCGGAGAATACGAAGGCAAGGAGCCCTTGTTCACCGTCGCAGCGGTCGATTTGGGCATCAAGGCCATGACCCCGCACCGCATGGCGGAGCGCGGTTGCCGCGTGCATGTGGTGCCGTCCACCATCACCTTCGAGGAACTCAAGGAACTGAGCCCCGACGGCGTGTTCTTCTCCAACGGCCCGGGCGACCCGGAACAGGCCGATCCGGAGGTGCGTCTGCTGCGTCAGGTGCTCGACGCCGGCTATCCGTTCTTCGGCATCTGCTTCGGCAACCAGCTGCTTGGCCGCGCGCTCGGCTTCGGCACCTACAAACTCAAGTTCGGACACCGTGGCATCAACCAGCCGGTCAAGGACATGACCACCGGAAAGATCGAAATCACCGCGCACAACCACGGCTTCGCGGTGGACGCGCCCATCGGAAAGACCGTGGACGCCCCGTTCGAGAACGGCAAGTACGGCAAGGTATTCGTCAGCCACATCGATTTGAACGACGATGTGGTGGAAGGACTGCAGTGCGTGGACATCCCCGCATTCTCCGTGCAGTACCACCCGGAGGCCGCGGCCGGCCCGCACGACGCCGCCTATCTGTTTGATCGTTTCGTGGATCTCATGCGTTCCGCCAAGGAGGGAACCCACAATGCCTAAGCGCACAGACATCAAGTCCGTGATGGTTATCGGCTCCGGCCCGATCGTGATCGGCCAGGCCGCGGAATTCGACTATTCGGGAACCCAGGCGTGCCGCGTCCTGCGTGAGGAAGGCATCCGGGTCATTCTGGTCAATTCCAACCCCGCCACCATCATGACCGATCCGGAAATGGCCGATGCCACCTACATCGAGCCGATCTCCACGCCGATCCTCGAGCAGATCATCGCCAAAGAACGTCCGGATGCGCTGCTTCCGACCCTTGGCGGCCAGACCGCGCTGAACGCCGCGATGGCGCTTGGTGAGGCCGGCGTGCTCAAGAAGTACGACGTCGAACTGATCGGTGCTTCGCTGGACGCCATCGACCGTGGCGAGGACCGCGAGCTGTTCAAGAAGGTCGTCGAGAAGGCCGGCGCGGAATCTGCGCGCTCCGACATCGCGCACTCCCTCGCGGAAGTCGACAAGATCGCGGAGAAGTTCGGATACCCGCTGGTCGTTCGCCCAAGCTTCACCATGGGTGGTCTCGGCTCCGGTATCGCCCACAATGAGGAGGAGCTGCACCGCATCGCCGGCGCCGGCATCCACTATTCCCCGACCGATGAGGTGCTGATCGAGGAAGGCATCGAAGGCTGGAAGGAATACGAGCTCGAGCTGATGCGCGACAAGAAGGACAACGTCGTGGTCGTCTGCCCGATCGAAAACGTCGATCCGGTCGGCGTGCACACCGGTGATTCCATCACCGTCGCCCCGGTCTTCACCCTGACCGACCGCGAATACCAGAAGCTGCGCGACATCGGCATCGCCATCATCCGCGGCGTGGGCCTCGACACCGGCGGCTGCAACATCCAGTTCGCCGTCAATCCGAACACCGGCCGCATCATCGTCATCGAGATGAACCCGCGTGTGTCCCGTTCGTCAGCCTTGGCATCCAAGGCGACCGGATTCCCGATCGCCAAGATCGCCACCAAGCTGGCGCTCGGCTACACGCTGGACGAGATTCAGAACGATATCACCCAGTCCACGCCGGCCAGCTTCGAGCCGACCATCGACTACGTGGTCACCAAGGTTCCTCGCTTCGCGTTCGAGAAGTTCCCAGGAGCCGACCCGACGCTGACCACGTCGATGAAGTCCGTGGGCGAGGCCATGGCCCTCGGCGGCAACTTCCAGGAGTCCCTCGGCAAGGCGATGCGCTCCATCGACAAGCGCCACATGGGCTTCAACTGGGATGGCGACAAGCCGTCGCAGGAAGAGGTCGAGCAGCTGCTCGAGGCCATCAAGACCCCGACCGAGCACCGTTACCTGCAGATTCAGCGAGCCCTGTGGGGCGGCGCCACCGAACAGCAGATCTTTGACGCCACCAAGATCGATCCGTGGTTCGTCCGCCAGTTCGCGCTGATCAACCAGACCGCTTTGGAGATCAAGAACGCCGAAAAGCTGACGAAGCGACTGCTGAAGAAGGCGAAGCTCGCAGGCCTGTCCGATGTGCAGATCGCCCATCTGCGCCGTCTCGGAGACGAAGGCGAGAACGCCATCCGCGAACTGCGCTGGTCGTATGACCTCCGCCCGGTGTACAAGACCGTCGACACCTGCGCGGCCGAATTCGACGCGGCCACGCCGTATTACTACTCCTGCTATGCGGACGAGACCGAGCTGCGTCCACGCGAACGCGAGGCGGTGATCATCCTCGGTTCCGGTCCGAACCGCATCGGCCAGGGCATCGAGTTCGACTACACCTGCGTGCACGCGGTGCAGGAACTGGGCAAGGACTATGACACCATCATGGTCAACTGCAATCCGGAGACCGTGTCCACGGATTACGACATGTCCGACCGCCTGTACTTCGAACCGCTCACCTTCGAGGATGTGCTGGAGATCTACGAGGCCGAGAAGAAGATGGGTCCGGTCAAGGGCGTTATCGTGCAGCTCGGCGGCCAGACGCCGCTGTCGCTCGCCGCACGTCTGAAGGCCGCCGGCGTGCCGATCCTCGGCACCACTCCGGAATCCATCGACTTGGCCGAAAACCGTGAGCTTTTCGGCGAGGTGCTGAAGAAGGCGGACATGAACGCGCCGCGTTACGGCACCGCCCTGAGCTTGGACGAGGCCCGCGAGGCCGCGCACGCCATCGGATACCCGGTGCTGGTGCGCCCGAGCTACGTGCTCGGCGGACGAGGCATGGAAATCGTCTATGACGACGCCCAGCTGCGCAAGTACGTCGATCGTGCGCTGAAGGAGGCCCAGGCCGATACGGTCGTCTCCGGACGCCTGCCTTCGCCGCTGCTGATCGACAAGTTCCTCCAGGACGCCGTGGAAATCGACGTCGATGCCCTGTTCGACGGCAAGGAGCTGTACATCGGCGGCATCATGGAGCACGTCGAGGAAGCCGGCGTCCACTCCGGAGACGCCGCATGCACCTTGCCTCCAAGCACGTTGTCCGACGACCAGATTCGTCGTCTGCGCGAGGGAACCTACGCCATCGCCAAGGGTTGTGGCGTGCAGGGTCTGATCAATGTGCAGTACGCCTTCATGGCCAACACGCTGTATGTGATCGAAGCCAACCCGCGCGCGTCCCGTACGGTGCCGTTCGCCTCCAAGGCCACCGGTGTGGCCCTGGCCAAGGCCGCGGCCCGCATCATGGCCGGCGAGACCATCCAGCAGCAGCGCGACAACGGTTTGCTGCTGCCCCATGGCGACGGTGGCGACATCCATCGCGGACAGCAGGTGGCCGTCAAGGAATCCGTGCTGCCCTTCAAGCGTTTCCGCACGCCGCTCGGCAAGACCGTAGATGTGCTGCTTGGACCGGAAATGCGTTCCACCGGTGAGGTCATGGGCTTCGACCGCGACTTCCCGCATGCGTTCGCCAAGAGCCAGCTGGCCGCATACGAAGGCGGCCTGCCGACCAGCGGCAACGTGTTCATCTCCGTGAACGACACTGACAAGCGTCAGCTGCCGTTGTTCGCGGCGCGCCTGGTGGAGCTCGGATTCAAGATCTGGGCGACGGAGGGCACCGCATCCGTGCTGCGTCGCTACGGCATCGATTCCAAGATTGTCGACAAGATCAGCGTCCGCATGGACTCCGATCCCGAGGATCCGGTCACCACGTACCATGCGGAAGGCAGCGTCGGCAAGAACGTCGTTCAGCTGATCGAGGAAGGCGCCATCGACCTGATTCTCAACACGCCGAACTCCCGTGGCTCCCGTTCCGACGGCTACGCCATCCGTTCGGCCGCGATCGCGGCCGACCTGCCGCAGTTCACGACGATGACGGAGTTCTCCGCGGTGCTGATGGCCATCGAGGCCGTGCGCAATAATGATTATCAGATCATGAGCATTCAGGAGCACTCCAAGCAGCTGTTCGAGCTGGAAAGCCGTGAGTAGATATGAGTAGCCTCAGCAGTGAAGAGATCAACGCCGAGCGTTCGGACTTCGGTCTGCGCCTGAGCAATTCGATGGCCAAGTACGGTCCGCTGTGTGTCGGCATCGATCCGCACAGGCAACTCCTCACCGACTGGGGCTACAATGTGGACGCATTGGGGGCCGAACTGTACTCGATGCGTATGCTGCAGGCCGCCAACGGCCATGCCGCGGCAGTCAAATTTCAGTTCTCCATGTTCGAGCGCTACGGTTCCAAAGGCATCGCGGCGCTCGAACGCGTGCTCTACGCGGCGCGGCAGATGGGCATCATCACCATTGTCGACTGCCTGCATGGTGGGCTTCCCACCACCATCTCCGCGTTTGCGGACGCCTATTTCAAACCCGCTTCGCCGTTGCTGGCGGATGCCATCACCTTGTTGCCGTATTACGGCGCCCGTTCATTAAGCGGCGTGATCAACGACGCGCTCAACAATGGGCGTGGTGTTTTCATCGCTTCTTTGACATCCAATCCCGAAGGCGCGAGTCTGCAGACTGCGCTTCGGCAGGGAGGGGAATACAAGGGGCGGACGGTCGCATATGGTATCGCCAGCACCGCGCAGAAATTCAACAGCACAGCCGACGGCATCATGGGATCCGTGGGACTGATCATCGGCGCCACCATCGGTCAGTGGATCAGTGATTCCGGCGTCGATCCGGCGAAATTCACCGGTCCGATCCTATCTCCCGGATATGGATGGCAGGGAGCGGAGACCCGTGATCTCAAAACCGTCTTCAAAGGCACCAAGGGCAACGTGCTGGTCACCGTCTCACGTTCCATCGCCACGAAGGGTCCCGATATCGCCACGTTGACGTCCGCCACGGAATCGGTCGCCGACGAGGTGCGTCAGGCATTGCTCGAAGCGCAAAGCGAAGGCGAAGACGCCTGAAGCGTGCCGTTTATACTTCCATCTGTCTTATTACCCGAATTCAATGAATAGTGAGGATACGATGACCGATTCCCAACATGGTCGTTTGATTGTACTTTGCGGACCGGCCGGCGTCGGCAAGGGCACGGTTCTTGGACGTGTGCGGGAGTTGCATCCGGAGATCTGGCTGTCGGTATCCGCCACGACGCGCAAGCCTCGTCCCGGCGAGGTCGATGGCGTGAACTACTTCTTCATGACCGAACAGGAATTCCTCGCCAAGGAGCAGGCCGGCGAATTCCTGGAGACCGCGGATGTCTTCGGATTGGCGCATTACGGAACCCCGGTGAAACCGGTCGTGGAACATCTCGAGCGCAACATACCGGTCGTTCTGGAAATCGATATTCAGGGTGCGCGCAGCGTCAAGGCACGTGCGGGGGAGTTGGGACTCGACGTGATGACGGTGTTCATCGCGCCGCCCTCATTCGAAGAGCTCAAGCGCCGTCTGATCGGACGAGGAACCGAAACACCGGAGCAGCAGGCGAAACGATTGGAGACCGCCAAGATCGAATTGGCCGCGGAACCCGAATTCGACAAGGTCATCGTCAACAACGTGGTGGACGAGGCCGCCGGGGAATTGTGGCAACTCATCGCCGAGGAATTCGATTTGCTGTAGAGCTCACCACTACGTATCAACCTATTGAAAGGCCCGTTCCGGCTGCTGCCGGAACGGGCCTTTCAATAGGTTTTTGCCGCTTATCGGAACCGCGATCAGGCGAGGCCTGAGAGCTTGTTGATCAGCTCGGGATCGCGGGTGGCGCCCTTGTCGGCGGAACGCGCGAAGGCCGCGTACGCCTTCAGTGCCTGGGACACCTTGCGATCGCGGTGCGCCACATAGCCGTCGCCGGCCTCCAGTTCGGCGCGGCGCTTGGCGAGTTCCTCGTCGGAAAGCTCGACGTTGACGGAACGGTTCTCGATATCGATGTTGATGATGTCGCCGTTCTTGATGAGCGCGATCGGACCCTTGTTCGCCGCCTCGGGGGCGATGTGGCCGATGGCCAGACCCGAGGAGCCGCCGGAGTAGCGGCCATCGGTCAGCATGGCGACCTGACGGCCGATGCCCTTGCCCTTGACGAACGAAGTCGGGTACAGCATCTCCTGCATGCCCGGGCCGCCCTTCGGACCCTCGTAACGAATCACCAGAGCCATGCCCGGCTTCAGCGTGTCGTTAAGGATGACCTCGATCGCCTGCTCCTGGGATTCGACGACCAGCGCCGGGCCGCGGAACTTCCAGATCTCCTGCGGCACACCGGCGGTCTTGACCACGCAGCCATCGGGAGCGAGGTTGCCGCGCAGCACGGCGAGGCCACCCTCGTGAATCTCCGGGTGGTCGATGTCGTGGATGGCGCCGTTCACACGGTCGGTGTCGAGCGAATCGAACAGCGTGGTGTGCGTCCACGGTTCCGGGGAGACGATGTGGCCTGGAGCCGCATGGAAGATCTGCTTGGCCTGCTCGGTGCAGGTGTCGCGCATGATGTCCCAATCGTTGAGCTTGTCTTCGAGCGACTTGTAGTCGATGGAATGCACATCGCGGTGAAGCTTGCCGGCGCGGTCGAGCTCGCCCAGAATGCCGCAGATGCCGCCGGCGCGGTGCACGTCGGAGATCTCCCACTTGCCGGATGGCGCCGCCTTGCAGATGCACGGCACGGTGTGGCTGATGCGCTCGATGTCGTCGAGGGTGAAGTCCACGTCGGCGCTCTGCGCCATGGCGAGGATGTGCAGCACGGTGTTGGTGGAACCGCCCATGGCCACGTCCATGGTCATGGCGTTCTCGAAGGCCTTCTTGGTCGCGATGGAACGCGGAAGCACGCTCTCGTCATCGTCGTCGTAGTACTGCTTGGCGATCTTGACGATCTGCTCGGCCGCACGCTTGAACAGGTCCTTGCGGTAGGAGTGGGAGGCCAGGATGGTGCCGTTGCCGGGCAGGGCCAGGCCGATGGCCTCGGTAAGGCAGTTCATCGAGTTCGCGGTGAACATGCCGGCGCAGGAACCGCAGGTCGGGCAGACGGTCTTCTCGTAAGCGAGCAGATCCTCTTCGGAGACGGAGTCGTCGGCGGTGGCGTACATCACGGAGATCAGGTCCGTGTTCTTCTTCACGGTGCCGTCGGACAGCACCGTGGTGCCGGCCTCCATCGGGCCGCCGGAAACGAAGACCGTCGGGATGTTCAGGCGCAGCGCGGCCATCAGCATGCCCGGAACGACCTTGTCGCAGTTCGGGATGCAGATCAGGGCGTCGGCGCAGTGCGCGTTGACCTGGTATTCGACGGTGTCGGCGATGATGTCGCGGCTCGGCAGCGAGTACAGCATGCCGGTGTGCCCCATGGCGATGCCGTCATCGACGGCCATGGTGTTGAACTCGCGCGGGATGCCGCCGGCCTCTTTGATGGCCTCGGAAATCAGGCGTCCGACCTTGTTCAGGTGCACATGTCCCGGCAGGAACTCATCGAAGGAGTTCGCGATGGCGATGATCGGCTTGCCGAAATCCTTGCCATCGACGCCGGCGGCGCGGTAAAGGGCTCGAGCGCCCGCGAATACTCGTCCATTCATCAGTTTTGCAGATCGCATTTCCATGGTTCCTATTGTGAGGTCGAACCGGGACACGCGCTTTGCCGGGAGTCACTATGTGGAATTGCCGCGGGCTGCGTGACGTGCAGGCCGATCGGTCCTTCGACCGCCGCGCATTTGCGGCCGAAAATGGTCCAGCGGCATGCCTATACTGAGAAATTCGAAAAAGAAGCTTTGATATCTGATGATTGGGAGATAATCAATATGGCATTCGGCACTGAGCCAACCCCGTCCGGACTTGCGGATCCGCCGATCGACGATTTGATGGAACACGCGGATTCCAAGTACGCCCTGGCCATTTTCGCAGCCAAGCGCGCCCGTCAGATCAATTCCTATTTCACCCAGCTCAACGAGGGTCTGCTGCAGAACGTCGGCCCGCTGGTGGAGTACCAGAACCAGGAGAAGCCGCTGTCCATCGCCTTCCGTGAGATCGACAAGGGTCTGCTCGAGGAAACCCTCGGTGAGGACGACCTGACCGAAGGCAACTGATTCGAAGGTTCGCAACGAACCGAACGAAGGTTTTCATTCGCCCCGATACCTGAGCGGTGCGCTTTGAATAGTCCACGATGACACTATTGATTGCGTATGCGAAGGACGGGGCGTTTTTCGTAAAACGGCTTGCGGTGGTGGCCCAGCCGCCATATACGCACAACAACCAAGGAACGGAACCGCAAGGTCGGACGTTCCCGAAAGAAGGAGCAGTCGCATGGCTGAATTGAAGTTGATTTCCGCCGAGTCGGTGACGGAAGGGCATCCGGACAAGGTCTGCGATCAGATTTCCGACGCGATTCTCGATGACATGCTGGCGCAGGATCCGCAATCGCACGTGGCCGTGGAGACATGCGCCACCGTGGGCCAGTTCTTCGTCTTCGGCGAGGTGACCAGCGAGGGGTACTCCGATATCCAGAGCATCGTGCGTTCCGTCGTGCGCAATATCGGCTACACCAGCTCGCGCGTGGGACTCGACGCCGATTCCTGCGGCGTGACCGTCTCGCTGACCGAGCAGAGCCGCGAGATCAATCAGGGCGTCGACCGTCTGGGCGCCGAGGGGGAGTCGCAGGCATCCCGTGAACAGCGTTACGAGGCGCAGGGAGCGGGCGACCAGGGCGTGATGTTCGGATACGCGTGCGACGAGACCGATGTGCTCATGCCATTGCCGATTTACCTGGCGCATCGTCTGGCTTACCGCCTCGCCGAGGTCCGCAAGAGCGGCGAGGTGGCCCACCTGCGTCCTGACGGCAAGACCCAGGTCACCATCGAATACGACGAGCATGACCGTCCGGTGCGTCTCGACACCGTGCTGGTCTCGACCCAGCACGATCCGGAAGTCGACCAGGCATGGCTGAAGGAACAGCTGACGGAACATGTGATTCGTCCGGTGCTCGACGATGTGCTCGCCGACCGCGTCGCGCATGACGAATACCGCGTGCTGGTGAACCCCACCGGCTCGTTCGTGCTTGGCGGTCCGGCCGCCGACGCGGGCCTGACCGGCCGCAAGATCATCGTCGACACGTACGGCGGCGCCGCCCACCATGGAGGCGGCGCGTTCTCCGGCAAGGATCCGAGCAAGGTGGACCGTTCCGCCGCCTACGCCGCGCGTTGGGTGGCCAAGAACATCGTGGCCGCGGGCCTCGCCCACAAGGTCGAGGTGCAGGTGGCGTACGCCATCGGCGTGGCCGACCCGGTATCCATCAACGTGGAGACGTACGGCACGGAGATCGGCGTGACCCGCGAGCAGATCCAGCAGGCCGTCCGCAAGGTGTTCGACCTTCGCCCGGCCGCCATCATCGACGAACTCGACCTGAAGCGCCCCATCTACGCCAAGACCGCGGCCTACGGGCACTTCGGCCGAGAAGACGCCGATTTCACTTGGGAGGCGACCGACAGGGTCGATGATCTCAAGGCAGCCATCGCCGATTGAGACGACCCTGAACCATGAGCGACGTGGATGCCGAACAGCTGGCACTTGACGGACTTGCCCCGCGCAGGCGCCGCAAGCGCGCGCCTGCGGCGAAGACGCCAGCCGCGAAGCATCCCATAGCCCGGGTGGTGCTCGACGTTCAGGCCACCCATCTGGGGCAGACCTTCGACTATTACGTCGAGGAACGGCATTCCGAAGCGGCTTTGCCGGGTGTGATGGTGCGTGTCCGCTTCGGCGGGCAACGGGTCTATGGCATCATCTGGGAGCGTGCGGACGCCAGCGACACCCCGGCGTCTTCGTTGCGCTACATAGAACGGGTGGTGACGGACCGCGCGATCGTGCCGAAGTCCATGCGCGATGACGTCACCGCCATCGCCGATGCGTTCGGCGGAACCCGGGCCAACATCCTCAGATTGGCCGTTCCTCCAAGAGTCGCCTACGTCGAGCGCGAGCAATGGGAACGCCCGCGGACGGGTCGCGGCGTGGAGACGAGACGTCGGATGTATGCGGGCGCGGAACAGGAATCCTATGCCGCATTGCAGCGATTGTACGGTAATATCGGCCTACTGCGCGAAGCGTTCTCCAAACGGGGATTCCAAGCGTTCGTATTCGATCCGCTGCCGGGAGCGGGGCATTGGTGCCGGTGCGTCGCATGGATGGTCGCGGCCGCGGCCGCGCAAGGCCGACCGGTCGTGCTGGTGCTGCCCACCATGCGTGAGATCGAGGATATGGCGCATGCGTTGAAGGCGATGGGCATGAGACCATTCGCGCGGACCGAATCCGCAAGCGGTTCCTATGACGGTGATTTCACGGTGCTCAACGCGCAAATGCCGCCCGCGGAACGGTATCGCGCGTATCTGGCCATCAGTCTCGGACGGGTCTCCTGCGTTCTAGGGACCAGGTCGGCCATGTATGCGCCGGTGGAGGGCAACGCGTTGTTCCTTGTCCTTGACGACGTGTGCTATCAGGACGCCGACGGCATGATGCCCTATGCCAACGCGCGTGGCGTACTGCGGTTGCGCGCGAAATCGCATAACGGCGTATTCGTGGCCATGGGCAACGCGCGCAGCGTGCAAAGCCAATGGGAGACGGACGCGAGCTATGCGAAAGACACCCAGGTCGGCGGGTTCAGCACGCCCATCCACGCGTTGCCCGCGGCCACCAAGGAATCATCGCCATGGGTGCGGTGGCTGAACCGGGACGAGCTGACCCGGTTGGCCGATCCGACCATCGGCGCACGCGTTCCCCACACCGCGGTGCGTGTGCTGTCCAAGGCATTGGAGGGCGGTCCGGTGCTGCTGTCCATTCCCCAGGACGGCATCACCGAAGCGTTGACCTGCTCGCAGTGCCATCGCCAGGCGCGATGCGCGCGGTGCACTGGGCCATTGGAACGATTGCATGACGGAACCGTGCGCTGCACATGGTGTGGGATCGCCACCGTGCAGTGGTCATGCCCCGCCTGCCATAACGAACGCATGCGCGTGGTGCGCGTCGGAGCAGCCGGCACGGCGCAGGAGCTGAGCCGGCTGTTTCGTGGCGTGCCGATCGTGCTGTCCACTCCCAGCCAGCCCCGTGGCATCGTGCCCGAGATCACGTTCGCGCCGCGACTGGTGATCGCGACGCCCGGAGCGGAACCCCGGGTGCGTGGCGCGGGCGTGGCGGAACGCGAATACCGCGCGGTGGCCATTCTCGACGCGTGGACCAGCCTGTACGCCTTTGGCATCGACGCCGGTGTGGACACCCTGACGGCATGGATGCGTGCCGTGGCGTTATGCGCGCCGCGTACCCGGGGCGGACAGGCGTTGCTGATAGGCGAGACGGATCCGGCGCTCGCCAAATCGCTGATGCTGTGGAACTCGCCGTTGCTGGCCCGGACGGAGCTCTCCGAACGCGCGCAGACCGCATTGCCTCCGGTATTCGCCGCCGCATGCGTGTGGGGGCGACGCGATGCGGTGAAAACGGCGTTGGACCGCATCGGCGCGCTGGGAGAGGGGGACTTCGCCTCCATCGAGACTTCGGAGGGGCGCATGCCCTCGGTGTTGGGGCCGGTGCCGATTCCACAGCCGCGCACCATCGACAGCAGGGAGCTGGAAGGGACCGCCGACCGCGTCAAGGCGGTCGTCCGCGTGCCGCAGTCCCGCCGCGCGGAGCTTGCCATCAGGTTGCGTGCGGCGAGCGCCAGGCATGTGGCCTCGCGGGAGCCGGGGGAATTGCGCTTCCAGCTCGACCCCAAGGAACGCATCTGATTCCGTCCCCTTGGCATGGAAGACTGATACGCATATGGCACCGTCTGAATGGAGGAACATATGAAAGGCTGGCCGGGAGAACCCGACATGGAATACGATGTGCTCATGGCCGATGGCGAGGCCTCTGCCAATGACGGCAAACCGATCACCGACGTGATCTTCGATTTCGGCAATGTGCTGGTGTATTGGGATCCGGTCGCGGTGCTGGCGCCGAGATACAGCGACAGACTGGTCGAGCAGTTCCTCGACAACGATATCTCGGGGTTCTACGACATCAACGACCTGCTCGATGCGGGAATGTCCAACGACGACGGCGTGGCATTGATGCGTAGGCGTTCCGGAGACAAATGGGCCGACATGATGCGGTACTATCTCGACAATTTCGTGGATTCCCTGACCGGCGTGGTGCCGGGCGCGCGCGTGCTCGTCAACGATCTGAAAGCCGCCGGCATCCACGTATGGGGCTTGAGCAATTGGCAGAAGGAGCTTTTCCCGATAGCCCTCGAACGGTATGAGATTCTGCGCAGTCTGGACGACCGCGTGGTATCGGGATACGTGGGATTGCGCAAGCCCCACCGGGAGATTTACGATTTCGCATTGAAGCAGTTCGGCATCGACGCCTCCGGAGCGGTGTTCATCGACGACAAGGCGATGAACATCGTCGGCGCGAACGAAGCCGGAATCCGTGGCATACGATTCAGGGATCCGCGCGCGCTTCGTGGTCTGCTGATCGACGCGGGCGTGGCGATTCCCGCGGTGCGTGAAGCCTAGCCGTGGCCCGCGGCGGGCGCCTTGGCGTTGCGATGGGTGCCCGCCGTCACATGGTTGAATTCGAACGATTGACAAGGAGATTCATTTCGTGCTGAAAATTCTGTTCGCAGGCACCCCCGACATCGCGGTGCCATCGTTGAGGACGCTCGCCGAGGATACCGAGCATTTCGAGGTCGTCGCAGTGCTCACGCGTCCCGACGCGCCTACCGGACGTGGACGCAGGCTGGTGGCGAATCCGGTCAAGCGCGCGGCGCTCGAACTGGGTCTGCCGGTGATCGAATCCGATCCGGGCGAGGAGACCTTCGTCGCGGAACTCGCGGCCACCGGAGCGCAGGCCGCCGCCGTGGTGGCCTATGGGAAGATTCTCAAGCAGGATGTGCTTGACGCGGTACCGATGGGCTGGTACAACCTGCATTTCTCGCTGTTGCCGCAGTGGCGTGGCGCGGCTCCCGTGCAGCGTGCCATCTGGGCCGGCGACAAGGTGACGGGAGCCACGGTGTTCCGCATCGTCCGTGCGATGGACGCTGGCCCGGTGCTGGCCCAGTCCACAACGGAAATCGGAGCCCACGAGACGGCCGGCGAACTGCTCGGCAGGCTCGCGCAAGACGGTTCACGGTTGCTGGCGGCCGCGTTGCAGGGAATGGCCGAAGGTGAGATCGTGCCTGTGGCGCAGCCGGCCGGAGCGTACGAAGTGGCGCAGAAGATCACGGTCGAGGACGCGCGCATCCGCTTCGATGTGCCCGCGTTCGCCGCGGACCGTCAGATTCGAGCCTGCACGCCGAACCCGGGAGCCTGGTGCGAGCTGCATGCCCATGAGGGCGCCGAACCGGCTACTCTGCATGTGCTGCACGCGCAGCCGGCGGATATGGGCAACCCCAAGACGCCGCAGGGTCTCGAGGCCGGGCGCATCGTCGCGGGCAAGCGGAACGTGTGGGTCGGCACGGCCACCGAGCCATTGGAACTGATTGAAGTCAAAGCCCAGGGCAAGAAGGCCATGCGTGCCGCCGACTGGGCGCGCGGCGCGCGTCTCGACAACGCCTACTGCAGGTAATCGAGAACCTTGCGCAGATCACGCTCGTCCAGACAATGCGGAGCCTCCTCCCGCACCCTTGGCTTGGCGCAAAACGCCACGCCAAGGCCCGCGGCGTGAATCATCGGCAGATCGTTCGCGCCGTCGCCGACCGCGATGGTCTGCGCCATCGGAACGCCCATACGTTCCGACCATGCACGCAGGGAATCCAGTTTGACGGTTTTCGTGACGATGTCTCCGAGCACCCGGCCCGTCAACCGACCATCCGCGGATTCGAGACGGTTCGCGATCCAATAATCAAGATGCGCGTCCTCTGCCAGACGGTCCACGACCTCATGGAATCCGCCGGAGACCACGCCGACCTTCCACCCGTGCCCGTGAAGCTCGTCGATCAGCGCAAGCGCGCCATTGGTGAAATGCACGCGATGGTATACCTCATCGAAAACCGACGTGGACATGCCCTCCAGCAACGCGACGCGGGCCCTCAGCGCCTCGCGGAAATCCAACTCGCCGTTCATGGCGCGCGCGGTCACCGAGGCGATGCGTTCCCCGATGCCCGCAGCGGCCCCCAATTCGTCGATGACCTCTTCGTCGATCAACGTGGAATCCACGTCCATGACCAGCAGTCCGGGGCGGGAAAGCGTCGGCGCGGCGTTCGATGATTCTTGATTCAGCATGGTTTCGATTGTCGGAAAGCATTAGGACAATGGGTACGATGGGCGCTAAGCGTGTCGAAAGAGAGGTCTGAAATTGGGAAACCAAGAGGAGACGCTGCAATCCCTGGCCGAGGCCAATGACCGTCTGATGGCGAAGAACCATGCCTTGGCGAAGGCGCTGACCCGCGCCACGAAGGAGCTGACCAAGGCGAAGGCCCAATTGAACCAGCTCGCCGGACCTCCGATGACCTTCGCCACCATGGTGCGCGTGTATTCGTCCACCACCGACGAGCAGCAGGTGCAGCACGCCAGCGCCGAAGTGGTCTCCGGAAACCGACGCATGATCGTGCCGGTCGCGGCCAATCTGCAGGCCTCGCGGCTCGAACCGGGGCGAACGGTGCTGCTCAACGAGAACATGGTCGTTGTGAGGCAGGCCGACACCGACACATTGGGCATGGTACGCACGGTAAAGCAGATTCTCGAAGATGGGCGGCTGCTCGTCACGGATGGCGGCGGGAACGCCGCGGTGGTTCGCCGCGCGGGAACGATGGAACGGGAAAACCTCAATGTCGGTGATCGCGTCACCGTCGACGCGTCCATGCGGTTCGCCTTGGCACCGGTTCCCGCGGAGAACGACGGCGACATGGTGTTGGAGGAGATACCCGACGTCACCTTCGGCGATATCGGCGGTCTTGACAGGCAGATCGATCGCATCCGCGACGCGGTCCAGATGCCTTTCCAGCACCGCGACCTGTTCAGAAGATACGATTTGAACCCACCCAAGGGCGTGCTGCTGTATGGCCCTCCGGGTAACGGCAAGACGCTGATCGCCAAGGCGGTGGCGAACGCGCTTTCCGAAGGGACCGCCGACGGCAAGGGCGTGTTCCTTTCCGTGAAGGGGCCGGAACTGCTCAACAAATTCGTCGGCGAGTCGGAGCGCCTGATCCGCATGATCTTCAAGCGCGCCAGGGAACGCGCCGCGGACGGCAAACCCGTCATCGTGTTCATCGACGAGATGGATTCGCTGCTGCGCACGCGGGGAACGGGCGTGTCGTCCGATATGGAGACCACCATCGTCCCGCAGTTCCTCGCCGAACTCGATGGCGTGGAATCCTTGGACAACGTGATGGTGATCGGCGCGTCGAACCGCATCGACATGATCGATCCCGCGGTATTGCGTCCGGGACGTCTCGACGTGAAGATCCGGATCGACCGGCCAAAGGCCGAACAGGCGGGGCAGATTATCCGGCACTACCTGACCGACGACCTGCCACTGGCCCAAGGCGTGGACGCCAAAGCCCTCACCGACGTGCTGGTGAACGACATCTACTCGATGGACGAGCATCGTCATGTCTGCGACGTTTGCGACGAACAAAACCGGTGGCATCCGGTGCATATGGCCGACCTGGTGTCGGGCGCGGTGCTGAAGAACATCGTGGACCGGGCCAAAACCCGTGCGGTGAAGATCTCCATCGAAAACGGTCATCCGGCGGCGATCGACGTCGGACTGCTGTCCGGTGCCGTGGAGGAGGAATTCCAGGAGACGCGCGATTCGGTGCTTGACGCCGATCCGGCGCAGTGGAGCCGCATCAACGGATTCGACAACGGCCACGTGACGCATATCAGGCCGGCGCGGTAGGCGTGCGGAGCATACGGAAGGCATGGAAAGGATACAAGGAGACACAACGATGACGCAGGGGAGAGCAGCATGAGCGTTCGACGGGTCATGGGAACGGAAACGGAATACGCGGTTTCCGCGCCGGGACAGGGGCATTACAATCCGGTGCAGTTGTCATTCGACGTGGTCGCGGCGGCGGCCGATGAGAATACCCGGCACATTCGTTGGGACTACCGTCAGGAGGATCCCGTCAACGATGCGCGCGGCACCAGATTGGAGCGCGCCGCCGCGCATCCCGACCTGCTTACCGATGCGCCGCAGCTCAACATCACCAATGTGATCGCGCGCAATGGCGGGCGTGTGTACGTCGACCACGCGCATCCCGAATATTCCGCGCCGGAGACCACCGACCCGTTCGACGCGGTGCTTTACGACCATGCCGGAAACCTCATCATGCGCCACGCCGCGGAACGGGCGAGCGAGCAGACCGGCCACCGAATCGTATTGCATCGCAACAACGTCGACGGCAAAGGCGCCAGCTGGGGCACGCATGAGAACTACATGATGCTGCGGTCCGTTCCGTTCATGCGGGTGGCCCGCCTGATGACGGCGCATTTCGTCGCACGGCAGATCTTCACCGGTTCCGGACGCGTCGGCATCGGCGAGAAAAGCGAACAGGCGGGATTCCAGCTCAGCCAACGCGCCGATTATTTCCACATGAAGGTCGGCCTGCAAACCACCTTCGACAGGCCCATCATCAATACGCGCGACGAATCGCACAGCACCGACGCATACCGCCGGCTGCATGTGATCGTTGGCGACGCCAACCGCATGGACATGCCGCAGGCATTGAAACTCGGCACCACCAGCATGCTGCTGTTCCTGCTCGAACACGCCGGTGAGGCCGGCCTCGACCTCGACCGGATGATGGAATCCGTGACCTTGGCGGACCCTGTGGCGGCCATGCATACGGTGTCGCACGACCTGACCCTGAACGCCGAACTGCCGTTGGAGAACGGCGGCACGACCACCGCATGGCAGATGGAGGTGACGCTGCGCGGCCTCGTCTACGCCGCCGCCGCGGGCATATACGGGACGGACACCACCGGCGAACCGGCGTGGCCCGACCGTTCCACCCGCAACATCATGGCGATGTGGGGGCAGGCGCTTGCCGACATCGCCGCGATTCGGCACGCCGATGACGACGCGCGTCTGACGATGCATGGGCAGGCCGGCCGCATCGAATGGCTGCTCAAATGGCAGCTGATGGAGAAGATGCGCCGCAAGACCGGAACGGATTGGGCCGACCGGCGTCTGGCCGCGATCGATCTGAAATGGGCCGCGCTCGACCCCGCCGATTCCGTGTTCGACAGGCTCGCGGCGCAAACGGAGCGCCTGGTCTCGCGGGCCCAATTGGAGGACGCGTGCGAGCATGCCCCCAAGGGCACCCGGGCGTGGCTCCGCGCGGAAATGGTGCAACGGTTCCCCGAGCAGGTGGTGGCCGCATCATGGTCGCATATCACCGTCGAAGGCGCTTCGGACGGTGAGGAAACCGTAAAGAATTCCCTGACGTCGTTGGATATGTCCGATCCGTTGCGGTTCGGCGAGGCCAATTGCGGCAAGGTCTTCGATGCCGCCCGCGATGCCGTCGCGGTGGTGGAGGCGCTGCGGTGAATCCCATCGCAGGCGTACCATGGCAGAAGAGCGACTGCATAATCGCCAATCAAAGATAATGGATACACAAACGGCGTCCGGCGTATATGGAGAGGAAGAGCCGACGCCGTCGAAGAGGAAGCGGAAACGTAACCCATGGAATTGCGGCAAGTGGCCCTCGAAGTGGCCCGTATCCTGCAGGATGCAGGCAAACACGCATTGAACGACCAGACGAATCCCCGTGATCTGAGGAGTCTTGAAGTGGCTCAGGAATATTTCCACTTCACCTCCGATCTCGACAAGCGCCTGCAGCAGTACATCAGCGGCAAGCTGTCCGAAATCGAGACGTTCGATGGGTTCTGGCAGACCCGTCCGGAGCAATGCCATCCGGGAGAACGGTACTGGTGCGTCGGCGGCATCGATGGCGTGATCAATTTCGCGCGCAACATGCCCGAATGGACGATCACCGTCACCCTGTTCGAATTCAACGAGCAGGGGTCCGCCCAGCCCATTCTCTCGATCGTGCACGCGCCGGCGCTCCGCATGACCTATCTCGCGGTGCGCGGATCGGGCGCCATCCGCATCCGCAGGACGCCGTTGGGCGAGAAGCGCGAAAAGATCATGCCCTCGACCACGGCCTCGCTGGACAGCGCGGTGGTGAGTTATGGCATGTCCCATGTGCCCGAGGAATCCAGGCGCGCGCTCGAAGTCGTGGGGCGCATCGCGGGACGTCCCGCCGACATCAAGCGCGTGGGCCCGGCCTCCCTCGACCTGTGCAAGGTCGCGGACGGCACGTATGACGCGTATTTCGAACCCCATCTGCATAAGTGGGACGTTCCCGCCGTGTCCGCGGGCGCCGTCGTGGTCTGGGAGGCCCAAGGACGGCTGACCCAATGGAACGGCGAAGGCATGCACTGGCGTCAGGAGAACGACGTGGTGGCCACCAACGGGTTGATCACCGACGACCTGAGCCAGTATTTGGCATAACGCCGTGGAGCCGCGCCGCACCTGGGTAAGGTGTGGCGCAGCGCGTTTCCGCGCTTTTCGCAGACTTTCACAAAGGAGAATCATGCCTCAGGAATTTGAGCAGACGCAATCCGCGGCAACCCCGCAGCGGACGGACGAAGCCGCGGCCGTCTCCGCGAAGCAGACCGTCACGAACGATGACGCATTGGACGCCGTGCTGGATGACATCGAATCCGTGCTGAACGAAAACGCGGAGGAATACGTGGGCAGCTTCGTGCAAAAAGGCGGCGAGTGATGCCGCAGCTGCGTGATAGCGGCAATCATTCCACGGCCCCGCTTGACGCGGATACCGTGCATGAGATGCGCTCGTTCGACCGCATATTCGGCATCGAGACCGAATACGGCGTCAGCGTGACCGGCGCCGATTCGCCGTGCGACGCCGGTCAGACGGCCATGATGATGTTCCAGCCGATAGTCGCCCAATCGCGATCCACCAACACCTACATCGAAAACGGCTCGCGTCTGTATCTCGATGTCGGGTCCCATCCCGAGTACGCCACGGCGGAGGCGCGTGACCCCATGGACGCCTTGGCTCTGGACGTGGCCGGTGAATCGGTGATGCGCGATCTCGCCTTGGACGCCCAGCGTAGATTGCGCGCCGGGCATGGCGGAGGCGCCTTGGTGCATGTGTTCAAAAACAACGTCGATTCCGCGGGCCATTCCTTCGGATGCCATGAGAACTATCTGGTGCGGCGCTTTGTGCCGTTGAAGACCATCGAACGCGAGCTGCTGCCGTTCCTCATCACCCGCCAGATCTTCACCGGCGCCGGACGGATGGGGGAGGGCGGATTCCAAATCACGCAACGTGCGGATTTCCTCGACGAGGCCGTTTCCTCGGCGACCACCCGTTCCCGTCCGATGGTGAACACCAGGGACGAACCGCATGCCGATCCGGATGCGTTCCGGCGTCTGCATGTGATCATCGGGGACTCCAATCGTTCGCAGTGGGCCACGATGATGAAACTGGCCACGACGCATCTGGTGCTGTGCGTCATCGAACAGGCGGGGAGAGAGGGGCGTGAATCCGGATTCGCGCGCTTCGCCTTCGCCGATGCCAGCGAGTCGAACCATAAGGTCAGCCGCGATCTGAGCGGCGTGGACGCGTCCTTCGCCATGGCCGACGGAACCACGTTGCGTGGCGGTGCCGTGGCCGTCCAGGAACGGTATTTGCAGGCCGTGGAATCGTTTGTGGATGGGCATCCCGAGGTAATCGGCTCATTGCCGCGCACCGATGCGCGCGATGTGCTTCGGCAGTGGCGGGAGACGCTGGATGCGTTCCGTTCCGGCGATGTCGCCTGTCTGTCCGACAAGGTGGATTGGATCTGCAAGCACCGTCTTTTCGAGGCGCTGCGCGCACGCATGCACGGTGATGTTTCCGAACGCAGGTTCGAGCAGCTGGATTTGGACTACCACGATGTCGCCAATGGCGTTTTGTATCCGTCGCTGTGTCGCCGTGGCGGTATGGGAAGACTCGTCGACGATGAGACGGTCGCACAGGCGCGGACCATGCCGCCCACCGATACGCGCGCCTCGTTGCGCGGCCGGTTCGTCAGCAAGGCGAAGGCGTGCGACGCGCGGTATTCCTGTGACTGGACCAGATTGGCGTTGACGAGTCCGCAACGATTGGAAACGGTGATGCTCGATCCGTTCGATGCGAATCCTTCCGAGCAATTCGCGCTGATGATGAACGCGCTGCATTGAGCTCGGACGAGCCGGTCGACGGCGGGAGCATGAAGGTCCGTCATCAGCGGCTCGGATGAATCAGGCCTCGCCGCGATATTTCGCCATCATCTGCGATTGCAATTGCTGAGCGCTGGGCGGCGTCCATGTGATGGCGTCCGCGCCGGCCTTGATGGTGGCGAGAATGCGTTCTTCGGAACCTCCGCCGGAGGCCAGTATCGGAATTTCCGGATGGTGCGCGCGGATGCTCGCCACCACTTGGGACGTGCGTGCCCCGGCCGCGACATTGATGATCGCCGCTCCGGCAAGGATTTTGCATTCGGTGACCTCATCGTCTTCGGTGACCGTGGCGATGACGGGGATGTCGACCATCGACATGGTGGTCTCGATGGTTTCCGCAGGTGCCGGAGCGTTGATGACCACGCCCGCCGCGCCCTGCATCTCCGCCACCATGGCGAGTTCCGCCACGCGTGGGCCGGTTGTGGTGCCGCCGCCCACGCCTACGAACAACGGCATCTGCGCGACGGTAAGCAGTGCCTGGGTGATCACCGGTTCTCCGGTGAATGGATAGACGGCAAGGATGGCGTTGGCATTGGTGTTGCGGATGATGACCGCGTCGGTGGTGTACGCGAACGATTTGAGTGTGTGTCCCTTGACGGTGATGCCGCCGCATTGTTGCGCGATGATTCCAGGCACCCGCGCGTTGGGCGATGAAAGTCGCCCCTCGACCCGTGCCGTGCCATACGTCGTGCGTGAGACGTGCGGCACGGACGCGTGCTGTTCCATCGCGATGGAAGCGCTGGGAGCGAATAACGAACGCTTGTCGAGACGAAACGGCTTCGAAGCGTCGGGACGGTCGCTGTCTTCCTGTGCGCTGCTCATTCCTGTACCTTCCTGCCGGTGTGGTTCAGTGTGAGGAACTCATGGATGGCTTTTCGCCGCTCTGCGATTTCCTCATCCAGGAGTTTGGTGTCGGTGTTGTCGATGATACGCCGCAGCAGTTCGCTGAGGGTGGAAAGTTCGTCCTCCGTCAGACAATCGAGCATGCTGGTGGCCGAAACATGATGTTCGTGGAGCTGCCGTGATGACGGCGTGCCCTGCGGTGAAGCCTCGCCATGTAGGCGTGAATTCGCGCGCAGCGCGCGTTTCGCCCGCGTCGCCTTCAGTTTCGTGTGCAGCAGCAGAATGTTGAGTTCGTGGAGCTGGTTGATGATTTCCCTGCGTCGGTCGGCCATGGCAATCCTCATCGATATGGTCATATTGTCTAATATTCATCATTCATCGGGGAATCGACAAATGCGTGACATCTCCGGGCGAATACGGGAAAGCCCCGGCGACCATGGTATATCCGTCTGCCGATTGCCGGTTCGGAATTCTCCGATACGGCAATCGGCAGACGGATGCGATGGAAGTCGGGGCTTGTATCGCGAAGGGCGAAACTTACTTGGTGACGGCCTTCTTCAGCAGGGAGCCGGCGGAGATGCGGACACCGTAGGTCGCCGGAATTTCGATGGTCTCGCCGGTGCGCGGGTTGCGTCCGGTGCGGGCGGCGCGCTTGACGCGCTCAGCGGAGAACAGGCCGGTCAGCTTCAGACCTTCGCCGGACTGCATTGCCTCGACGAACACGTCCTGGAAAGCGTTTACAGCGGCCTCAGCCTGCGCCTTGGTCAGGTTGGACTTCTGAGCGATCTTCGAGACGAGATCAGACTTGTTGTATGCCATAAAGCATCCTTCTTGTATCAGGGGATATTCCGATTCACGAACATCCACGTTCCCTACGATAGTAGCGCAATCCATGCCGAAAAGCGTCATTTTTCAAGGGTTTTTAGCTCTTTTTTCATAAAAAGGGGACAAAAGGCAGGAAACGAGGCGCGCTCTAGATCAAATTGTGTCGGTCAAGCCACTTCATCGCCGCGGCTCCCACGGGAATGCGCAGCCAGTAGAAGGCGATTCTGTAGACGAGAGTAGCGGAGACCGCGATGGTCGAGGGGATGCCGACCGCGGTGAACGCGACGGACAGCGCCGCCTCCACCGCGCCCAGACCGCCCGGCGTCGGCACCGCGGAGCCCAAGGTGTTCGCCAGAAGGAAGATGAACGTCGTCTCGATGGGATTGGTATGGCATCCGAACGCCATCAGCGCTGCCCAGAATCCGAGACCGGTCGCGATGTTCAACACCAGCGCGCCGACGACGCCGAACGCCAGCTCCTTCGGACGGGTGAGCACATTGATGAGATTGCGCGCGTATGCCTTGACCAACGGCAGATACCTGTCGGTGATCAGATGCCGTATCGGCGGAACCACCATGGCCGCGGAAACCACCAATGCGACGATGGCGATCACCATGATCAGCGTGTTGGTGGGAATCATGCCCGACAGGGTGCTGCGTCCTGTGAACAGGCCGATGATCAGCAGCAGAACGACGGTGGTACCGCCTTGTACGGCCCAGACGGCACTCATGATCGCCGTCGCGGCCGTGTTCCGATAACCGCTTTTGCGCAGGAACTGCAGATTCACGAATGCGGGACCGACGCCGGCGGGCATGGAGACCGCGGTGAAGCCGGAAGCCATCTGCGAGCACAGCAATCCGAACGGATCGCGTTTGTCGGCATCCATGAACCCGCCCAACGTCATGGCCGAACCGAACCAGGCGACGAATCCCAAAGCCACGCATATCAGGGCCATCGGCACATTGGCCTGTCGTATCGCCGCGATCATTTCCGCGGGCTGGATCTGCGTGAACACCACATACACCGCGACGACGAGCAGGGCGATGGCGATGAAGGAACGGAAGCTGAACCGGGACAGCGGCACTTTCTCCATCGCGTCGGCCGCATCCTGCGGAGCCAGGGAGGAGATGCGCGTGCGCAGGTCGTCGAGCAGGTGTTTGTTCCAGCCGGGCAGCGCGCGGGTGGAGGCGGGGACCGCGGCCTTTTGCACGAACGGGGCCAGATCGACCAGCTTTTCGTCGCCCCATGTACGTCGTGCGCAGGCAAGCGCGCGGTCGATGCCGTTCAACGCGCTGAGCAGCGCCAGCAACTGCACCTTGTCGAGTGTGGGGTTCGGCGCCGAACTGCCGTAGTCGCCGTTTTGCCAGCCGGCGATCACCGGAGCGCCGTCTTCCATGCGGGACAGCGTGTCGGGGGTGATGCGCCGATGGGTGAATCCGCGGCGGTGCGCTTCGGAAAGATACCGCATGAAACATTCCATGTCGTGATCCGACATGGTATTCGGATTGCACTCCAAGGGCATGCGGTTCCGGTGGAACACGAGAATCGAGGATTCGCCGCTGTCCGCGACGCCATAGACGCCGGGCGTCGTCATGCCGGCATTCGCCATGCCGAGGATCATCGCGTAATGATGGTGAATCGAATCGAAGGATGACCGGTCGCGACGCATGGACACGCCGTTCAGACGGATCCACTGCCATACCTGATTGAGATAGCCGGCCACATGCACCTGGTTGTCGAGCACCGACACCGTGTATTGACGGCCCTTGTCGTCGGCGACGTCGTAAATGCGGGAGTTCTCGATGAGGTCATCGTCAAGCGTGGTCTGAAGGACTCCGGAATCCGCATAGGGCGTGAGTCTCCTCGACAACGCCGTGACGGTGATGCCGATGGATTGCAGGGATTGCGCGAGCTGTCTGCCCCAGACGCCGTTGTTCTGCGTGCCCAGGGCGAAACGAATCAGCATGCCGACGATACGGCCCACGACGAAGGAGACGATGACGCCGGTCAGGGAATTCCACGAGAGCACCACAAGCAGCACAGCCACGGCGTACAGCACGTTCCAGCCCCATTTGACCGTGGACCGTGTGCGACGCGGGCCTGCCACCGTCAGGAAAGACGCCATGGCCGCGTAAAAATCAGGCAGCAGGCCGGCTCCCTCCGAGGTGCCGTTCGACAGCATGGACAACACCAGCAGCTCGCCTCCGGTGGCGCTGATTATCGCCGAAGTGCACCAGACCGCGGCGAACCCGAGGATCAACGCCAATGCGGAGATCACGCTTTGCAGCCATTCCTTGGCGGTCACCAATTGCAGCAGCACGCCCATGGTGATGCAGACGATGGCGAATTGCTGCAGCAGCGACGTCGGCACGTCCATCAGCCAGCCGATGGCATGGCTGGCGGACCGGACATCCGATTCCACGCCCGAGGCCGTGCCGTGAAGATAGATGGAGAACAGGATGACGATCACGCCGAGGAACAAGGCGAAGAAGGCATGCAGCAGGTCGGCGTAATCGCGATTGCGTTTCGGTGGAATGTCATCGATGCGCGGGGTTTGCGCTGCTGCGGTGGATGCGTGGACGTCAGACACGGTGGGCATGCTCCGTAAGTATGGGGATGAATCGACGGCGGGGATATGCGTTCCCGCCGATGTAGATAATACGCCTTGGGGCGGTTGCACGGAAATGCAACCGCCCCAAGGCGTGGTGTCCACTATGCGCGGATTCGATCAGCGATCGAAATCGACGAGTTTGCCGGCCGCTCCCACATAGGTGGACGGGGTCAGGGCCTTGAGACGCGCCGCGGTGGCCTCGTCGAAGGACTGCTGGTCGATGAAACGCTCGACGGCCTCCTTGGAGATCTCGTGGCCGCGCATAAGCTCCTTGACCTTCTCGTACGGCTTGTCCATGCCGGGCAGACCGGCGAGTTCGCAGGCGCGCATGGCGGTCTGGATCGGCTCCCCGAGCACCTCCCAGTTGGAATCAAGCTCGGCCTGGATGGCGATGTCGTTCGGATGGATGGAGTTCAGTCCGCCCAACAGGTTGTTCAGCGCCAGCACGGAATATCCCAGAGCGGAACCGATGTTGCGCTGCGTGGTGGAATCCGTCAGGTCGCGCTGCCAACGGGATTCGACCAGTGTGGCGGACAACGTGTCCAGCAGCGAGCACGAAAGCTCCAGATTCGCCTCGGCGTTCTCGAAACGAATCGGATTGACCTTGTGCGGCATCGTGGACGAGCCGGTGGCGCCCTTGACCGGCACCTGCGCGAACACGCCACGGGAGATGTACATCCACACGTC
>ERZ808245.321-NODE-321-length-25884-cov-3.356963_pt1 | contig 25884 bp, 19 predicted proteins | sample MGYA00521243_ERZ808245 | MGnify/ENA primary metagenome ERZ808245 (study PRJEB31516, sample SAMN03275576) | gut metagenome | biome: mammalia-associated habitat; material: feces | host: Papio cynocephalus | place: Kenya | collected 2012-07-07 ... | reverse complement strand
CATGGTGTAGGCGCCGATCAGTCGTCTCGTGGTGCGGAACTGCGCCATCGACGGGAAGGAAGCAAGCACTTCGCCGTTTTTGCCGTGCTTGATGCGCTCAAATCCCAACGCGTGCGAAGCCTTGAGAAATTCAGTGACCTCCGTGACGTCGGTGCCACGGTATTTTCTTGCCCCCTCCGGCAGTCCGCCGCCCGTGTTGGAACCAACGGTCATGATTTTGAGCTTCTCGTCCTTTTTGTCGTCCACATAATAAGACCAATAGGCAAGAAAGTTATCTTGTTCGCCGAAATCGGCACCGAAACGGGCAAAGACGTCTCCGTCGCCCGAAGCGTCCACTACGGCTTTGCAGCCGTATGCCTGCCGCCCGGATTTGTTTTCGACGATCACGGCGTCAATGCGTTTTTCGCTCTTTGCCACATTGACCAATACGGTGTCGTAGAGCAGCGCGACCCCTGCCTCCTCCAGAAGCTCCTCCAAGCGGAAGGCAAATTCTCCCGCATTGAATACGGTCTCGTACCGCTTGTCCGTGTCCGCGTGCATCGGACGGCTGTGCCATGCGGGGTCAAGCGTGCCTTTGCCGTAGCGGATGGATTCCCAAAGCAGCTCTTCGGAAATGCCGCCGATCACTTTGTTGCCAAGCCCGTCGCAAAGAGGAAGGTAAATGATGATGTGTCCCGCCGTGGCAAGCCCGCCCAAAACGGTTTGCTTTTCAATCAACAGCACACGGCTTCCGTGCCGCGCTGCAGCCAGCGCCGCCGCAACACCGGCGACACCGCCCCCGACGACCACGGTGTCGTAAGTATCTATCAAAGGAGTTTCTATCTGTTCGGTAATTCTGTTCACTGTTCTCACCTCATAGGAAAAGTTTACCACAGAACCTTCCGAAAATCAAGCAATTCGCATAAAAACAGCAAAATTCCGCCATACTCTTTTCAAAGGAGTGATCTTTTTGAAACGATGGATTTCACTGTGGATGGCGCTGTTTCTGCTGTGCGGCTGTGCGCCGACTGGGAAGGAAGCAAGCTCTTCCCAAAAGCCGCTTCCCGAAGGACCGATTCACCTGCTCGTGTGGACAGACGGCGAAACGGACGCATGGGAGGCAATCGCCGCGGCATATACGGATTGTACGCTGGAATTTGTGAAAGCGCGGGACGGAGACGAAAACAGCCGTGCGCTTCGTGCGGCATTGGCGGGAAAAGAAGCGCCGGACGTGTTTTTGCTTCAGGCAAAGGATCTTGCGGCGTTCAAAGCGTCGTGTGAGGATTTGTCCGCCGAAAACTGGGTGAATAACGCGCCCGCCGGAACCATGACCGAAGTGCAGGACGGGACGATGATTTTTGCGATGCCGGCGAAAATCGAAGGAGTGGGCTTTCTCTATCGAAAGGACATTTTTTCGGCGGCGGGGATCAATCGGGAAAATATCAATTCCTTTTCCCGCCTTTGCGATACGGCGACCTTGCTTGCCGAACGAATCCGCGACGGCGCGTTTGCGGATTTCAAGAATCTGAAATCCGTGTTCGGAATTCCGCAGGAGATCGGGGAGGTTGCCGAAAAATTTCTGCCGAATATTGCCCTCTCCGCGCAGTTTGACGGCACTTCCCGACTTTTGCGGGAAAAACTGCAGGAATTGGAACAGTCGCAAGCGCTGAAATCGTTTCTGGATTTGCAAAAACAGTATGCCTGCTTTGAAACCGACCCCGTGCAGGCACTCAAGAGCGGAGAAGTGGTGATGACATTGGCATCCCATACCGCGGCAGACGGAGAAACGGTCGGCTTGATGCCCGTACCCGTGCCGGACGGCGCGCAGGACTGCCTTATGCTGCAAGTGCCGCAGTATTGGGCGGTCAATGCCGAAGCCTCGGCGGAAAATAAAAAAGCAGCCAAAAAGTTTTTGGCGGCACTGTATACCGATTCGGCGCTTGAAACCGCCGTGGTTCAAGATTGGGGCATTGTGCCGCCCTTCGGAGATTTTGAACCGGAAACCGAAGCGGGAAAGGAGGTTCGCCGCTGTGTTCTCAGCGGAAGAACCCTGCCGATGGTCACGGATGGTCTGAACGAAGAACAATTGTCGGAGATCGGGCAGGCAGTGGAAGGATATCTGACAGATCGGGAAACCTTCGAGCAGCTCACGGCACAACTGCTGGAGATTCTCGGCGGGTGAACCGCAGCAGAAAAAATAAGAAAGGTGCGGACGGCGGGATTCTCCCGCCGTCCGCACCTTTCGGTTTGTGGGGAATCCGTGAAGATTTTCGCGGAAGGGAAAAGCACCGTGCAAAAACACGCGAAGACGTGTGCTTCCGAATAGGATCGCAACTTTAAAACGCTTGAAGAAAGAAATCCCTTCGGGCAATTTTGCAAAAACGCGCGGCAGTATACGAATTTGCCCAAAAAACCACTCGTTTTTGACTTGCAAATCCCGTCAGTTTTTCTTATCATAATATCAGGAAGAAAAAAATTGCAAATGGCGATTTTTCACAAAAAACGCGATTGCAATTTGTTAAATTTGCGAAATCACACGAAAAATCATCGATTTTAGAAGGAAAAAAGTAGAATGTTGATCAAATTTTTTTCAAAACGCATTGACTTTGAAAAAAATAAGGTTTATAATCTATGTATGGAATTGACGGTTGAAAAGTGTCCGTCAGATTTTAAGGAGGGTAATAGAATGTCAAAAACAAAGAAAGTGCTTGCACTTGTGCTGGCGGTTATGATGCTGGTCACGATGACGTCGTTCCCGGCGTTTGCTGCGGAACCGGCAAAAATTGACTGGAGCAAAGCGACAATCACTGCAGAGGAAGGGTGGGCAAAAGACGATGGTAAAACTAAGAGCGATCCGAATCTCGCCATCGACGGAGATTTGGATACACACTTGGTTAGCTATTCGTATATTAATAACGGAGGAACCGAAGATCGTCCGACCTATACCTTTGAAATCGAGCTTTTGGGTGCCGGCAGCTATGATTTGTCAAAGCTGAATCTGAGCTTCGGCGGCAAAAAGTGGGGTCAATCGATTCCGAACAAAGTGGAAGTGTATTTTGCCGGAGAAGATCAGCAGTATCACGAGACTCCGGATGTAACGGAAGCGGATCTGTGGAATCGTGCAGCTCAGCAAAAGCAGACGCCGGATTCGGTGTTTGATGTTGAAAATTACACTTTTGCTTATGGCAAAGATACAAAATACAATATCGACACCTGCCACGCTACTTTGACATCTGCGGTTGATGTAAAGAATGTCAAATTCGTAAAAATCGTTCTTACGGGTACTATCGGAAGAACGGTAGTTCGTGAATTTGAACTTTTCGGAAAATATAATCCGAAAGACCCGGTAAACTATACAATTCGTTACATGGATGAGAACGGAAATGACATGATTCCCCCAATCACCGGCGTGAATGAAAACGGTGAAACTGTTTCCGCAACTGCAAAAACAGCAGCGGACGATAAAGTTTTTGAAGGCATGGAGCTGGTGTCTGAGGAAACGCAGTCCATCAAGTTGGACAAAACCAAAACCAACGAGATTGTGTTTAACTATAAGAAACCGTCTCCGATTGATTACACAATTAGTTATGTGGACGGTCAGGGAAACAAACTGGCAGACGATGTCAAGAAAACCGCTGTTTATCCGTATGAGGTAACGGAATCCCCGAAAGTCTTTAACGGATATTTCATCCCGGCAACAGTTTCCAAGAAAATTACCGCGGAAGACAAAACCATTGTCTTTACATACTACCGCAACATGACAGATGAGCCTTCTGTTATCCGCGTGGCTTCTTCCAAAGTCAATGCCAGCACAGCAGGCGGAAGTTTGGAAAATCTTTATGACAGTGATACACTCAAAGGATGGAGAACCAACAACTGGAGTGTTGCCTTTAATAATGATGCTGATCATATCACCTTTGAGTTCGATTTTGCCTATGCGGCAAATCTCACGGATTTGAGCATTTTCTGGGCGTGCCAAGCCAAAGGAGAGACTTATTGGAGAGCTCATGAAATAATCGGCGATAATCATTTGGACGGTTCAACTCGTGCTTCCGAGTACGAAGTCTATGCTTCAGAATCTGATACCGCCGATTATGAACTGGTGTACACCTTCAACGGAAATTCCGATACAAATCTTGATGAAATCAGTCTTTCCGGCAAATCGGCAAAACGTGTGAAGATTAAACTTCTCAGACAAAAAGGTACCGGACAAGTCGGTATCCGTGAAATCACCTTCAAGGGTTATACCAGATGCGACACCGTTTCCGATCCCGGCGATTTCAACCTGCTTTATAAGAGCGGCACAAAGGAACTGAAATTCCCGATGACCGTTCGCACACTGGAGAATGTCAGCCCGAAGGAAGACTTTGCCGCTTCCAAATGGTCGATTACCGGCGGTACAATCACTTCTGTGACCTGTGCGCCTTCCGCAAACACCATACCCGATTGCTACACATGGGATGTGCTGGTGACAGTCGCTCCGAACAACGGTGCTGACGTGATGATGGATTTGACGCTTCCTGCGTCCTACCTCACCACACCGACTCTGAGCTATACCCGTACCGCAGCGGAAGATCAGTTTGATACTTCCATCATGGACGGCGAAAACTCGATCACCTTCAATCTGAAGAATATCCGCAACATCACAGTGGACGGTACCAAATTCGATACAGTGGAAGCCTACATCAGAACACAGGTTCCGAAGGCGGGCGCTACTTATAACGGCTATACCGATCTTTCTTTGGAAGTTTTGAGCGTGGATAACGACGGAAACATCTTCTCGAACGATGTGTTCAAGATGGGCATCGATAAGTTCATGAAGGTGGAAGACGGCTACTACGTCGCCAATGTTCCCTATAAGAAGAACACGGACGGCGTGGACAGACTCCGTGCAGTAATCGTTCTCTACGGCAAAAACGCCAAAGGCGAAAAAGTGGAAATCGACCGTGTAACCGTGGTTTCCGAAACCGTAGAAACTTCGTATGTCGCTCCGGTGGAACAGACCGATGCTCAGAAGATGAAGGATCATACCACGATCTTTGATATTCTGGATCAGCTGTATGCACAGGCGGCATCCTACGATCTGCCGAAACTCACCGATGCAGATTGGGATTTCTACATTCAGTTGCTGAAAGTCCGTGAAACAAAAGATGCTGACAAGATCATCGCAAAAGATGACAAGGGCAACTATTCCGGTACGGCTTATGACGCTTATCTTGCAGCAAAAGCGGCTGATAAGGCGGCGACCACAAAAGATCTGGTGCTTGATCTGCCGAGTGGAAAATCCGGTGTTTCCACCTACTACTGCTGGAACTACCTGAAGAATATGCACGCGGATTCGATCACCTTTATCGCACACGGCATTCAGGCAATCCCCAGTGGTATCACCGCTTATCCGGAATACTATTTCAGCAATGACTGGACAACGTATTCGATCACGATCAAGAGTGAGGATTACTCCCGCTTGAACTATGACGGCGGCGCTACCTATTTCAAACTGGATATGAAACCGCTGATCAACTTCGATAACAATGCAGTGGATTCTGCGGCGGCGTACAACTCGATTCTGCGCAGCTTCGGCAGCAATCAGATCGTTCCGCTTATCTTCCGTCTTGACTGGGCTCCCTGGACGGGCGGCAAGATCAGCACTCCGTTTGATAAGGCGACAATCAATGTTTCCTTGCCGAGCGGCTGGATTGAGAACTACGGCAACCGTGAGATCGCGGTGTACAGAACCGGCGACTATAAGCGCAGCGAAGACAACGATGTCACGCTGACACTCGTTTCCGATAACCTCGCTCCGGATGTCGCTTATGACAGCGCAACCAATACCTATACGCATACCCTGCATTTCGAGGTTCCTGCAAACAAACTGTGGGATACCTACGCAATCATCAACACCAGCAAGATCACCAACTCTGCTCCTTCGATCATCGGCGGTTCCGAGGTCAAGGACGTTCCGGTGACCGGCGGCGATCTGGCTGAATAATCACAGGATTCTGTGATTACAGAAAAAACTTCCGCGCCCGCGGCATTCGCCGCGGGCGCGGTTTTGCGTTCCCGCACTTTGCAAAAACTTCGGAAATCTGTTTTTTAAACAAATAATCGGTTTTGCGGAAACTTTAGCGCGTCCTGCCGTTGCCACACCGAAAAATGTTTTCAGCGGGTGTTTTTTTGAGAACCGTAACCCACCCGTTTTTGTGTATTCTTGAAAGAAACGCCTGTTTTTCGGACAAGCGGTGCCGTTCTGTCAGTGACTGCCCGGATTTTCACATAGAATTGTATAAAAAATAAAGCGCGCCCGAAGAAACCTTTCGGCTTCTTCGGGCGCGTGGGATTTGAAAGATCAATGCAATGAATTTGAATCCATGCAATCGGAAAATCAGCAGTGCCAGATGTTGTCGGCGTATTCCTTTACGGCACGGTCGGCAGAGAAGAAATAGGAATTTGCCGTGTTGATCATGGACATCTTCTGCCACAGGTATTTGTCGGCGTAGAGGGCGGCGGAATCCTTGCGGCGATCGGCGTAACTCTGGAAATCCGCCAGCGCCATGTAATAATCCGAAGTCCGCAGCATTCCGGCAATGTCCTCAAATTTTTCTCCCGCAATGCCCGATTCCAGCATGGCAATGACTTTTTTCAGACTGTCGTTTCCGTCAATCACGCTTTGCGGACGGTATCCCTGCCGGCGCAGTGCATTGACTTCATCAGCCCGCATACCGAACAGCAGAATGTTCTTTTCACCGACGTTTTCAAAAATTTCGACATTCGCGCCGTCGAAGGTTCCCAGCGTAATGGCGCCGTTGAGCATAAGCTTCATGTTGCCGGTGCCGGACGCCTCGGTTCCGGCAAGAGAAATCTGCTCGGAAATTTCAGCCGCCGGCATGAGAAGCTCGGAGAGTGTGACGTTGTAGTCCTCCAGATACAGCACCTTTATCATGCTGCTGATGCGTTTGTCCTGTTCGATCAGCTTTCCGATCTGATAGATCATTTTGATGATGCGCTTGGCAAGGAAATAGCCGGGTGCCGCCTTCGCGCCGAAGATATAAGTGCGCGGGTGAATGGCGGCATCGGGATTTTCCTTCAGATAGATATATGTGGACAGAATGTCCAGCGCGTTCATGTGCTGGCGCTTGTATTCGTGGAGACGTTTGACCTGTACATCGAAGATCGAAGCGGTGTTGATGATTTCACCAGTCTTGTTCTTGACGTATTTTGCCAGACGCTTTTTGCAGGCAATCTTTGCTTCCGCCCAGTCGTCCAGCGTTGCGGTATCGTCCACATACTTCATGAGCTTTTTGAGCTTGGAAAGATCGCGCACGAAATCTTTTCCGACCAACTTTGCGATCAGATCGCTCAGCTCGGGGTTGGACTGATACAGCCAGCGGCGCGAAGCGATGCCGTTGGTGACATTGGTGAATTTATCGGGATCCATCACATAGAAGTCATGGAACAGCGAGTCCTTGAGAATCTGCGAGTGCAGCGCGGAAACGCCGTTGACATTGTGGGAACCGACGACCGAAAGATTGGCCATTTTGATGCGGTGGTCGTACATAATCGATGTGCGGGCGACCATGTCGGCGTTGTGGCATTTTTCGTAAGCGTCGTGGTTGGCACGGTTGTTGATTTCACGGACAATCTGATAAATTCTCGGCAGCAGCCGTTCAAACATATCCTCGTTCCAGATTTCCAGTGCCTCTTTCATCACAGTGTGGTTGGTGTAGGCGAAGGTGTTGTAGGTGATGTGCCAAGCCTCGTCCCAGGAATAGCCACATTCATCCAACAGCACGCGCATCAGTTCGGGGATGGCAAGGGTGGGGTGCGTGTCGTTGATGTGAATGGCAACCTTTTCATGCAGATTGGAGAGCGTGGAGTAGGTGTCCAGATGCGTTTTGACGATGTCGCCGATGGCGGCGCACACGAGGAAATACTGCTGTTTCAGGCGCAGCTCCTTGCCTTGTATGTGGTTGTCGTTGGGGTACAGGATTTTGCTGATCGCGGCAGCATCGGAATTCAGCGACAGCGCGCGGCGGTAGTCGCCCTGATTGAACAGCTCCATGTCAATGCCGGAATTTTCCGCCTTGTACAAACGCAGGAGGCTGACACCCTTTGAGCCGTAACCGGAGACGTACATATCATAGGGAACGGCGTTGACGGTATAATAATTCTTGTAATTGAGATGATGGTAATTGTTGTCCCAAAATTCCTCCACCTCACCGCCGAAATGCACCGGAATCGCGCGATCCTCACGCCGATCCAGCCACACCTCGCCGCCGGGGAGCCAGTCGTCCGCAAGTTCGGTCTGCCAGCCGTCAATGAGCTTTTGACGGAAAATACCGTATTCATAACAGATGCTGTATCCGGTGGCGGGAATTTCCAACGCTGCCAGCGAGTCCAGATAGCAAGCGGCAAGACGTCCCAGACCGCCGTTTCCGAGACCGGCATCGGGTTCGCAGTTGTAAATGTCCTCAATATCCACGCCGAAGCCCTTCAGCACGTCAATCACTTCGTTGTGAATGCCAAGGTTATAGATGTTGTTCTTGAGGGAGCGCCCCATCAGAAATTCCATGCAAAGATAGTACACACGCTTGCTGCCGTGGCAGTTTTTTTCGGAGATGAAATGCTTGTATTTTTCTTGAAGCAGGTTTTTCACCACGCCCGCCGTTGCTTTGTAAAAAAGCTCGTTGGAGGCATCTTCGGGTTTCACGTCGTACTCTTTGTCCAAAAGGCGAGTGAGTTCGACTTTGAGTTGCTCTTTTGTAATCATCAAAAACGATCCTTTCCGGAGTAAAAATACACAATATTATTATAGCATAAAACGGGAGAAAGTATCAATCACTTTTTTTATGAATTTTCAGTGAAAAAAAGACGATTTTGCGTCAAAACTAAAAAAATAAGGTTTACAAGAGGGAGAAAATATGATAAAATATGTAGTGGCATAGAACTGCTTAGTTTAATTTATATACAGGAGGAAAAACACATGGCAATTGAAAGAAAAAAGATTTCCATGGACGGTAACACCGCTGCGGCGCACGTTTCGTATGCGTTCACCGAGGTTGCCGCGATCTACCCGATAACCCCTTCCAGCCCGATGGCAGAGGTTACCGACACTTGGTCTGCCACCAATAAGAACCTTTTCGGCGAGCCGGCGAAGAACATTCTCGGCGAGAATGTCAAGGTCGTTGAAATGCAGTCCGAGGGTGGCGCGGCAGGTGCTGTGCACGGTTCTTTGGCGGCAGGTGCTCTGACCACGACCTATACCGCTTCGCAGGGTCTTTTGCTGATGATCCCGAATATGTATAAAATCGCCGGTGAACTGCTGCCCTGCGTGATTCACGTTTCGGCACGCTGCCTGGCTTCTCATGCACTGAACATCTTCGGCGATCATTCCGATGTGTATGCATGTCGTCAGACCGGTTTTGCAATGATGGCGGAAACCAACCAGCAGGAAATCATGGATCTGGGTGCTGTTGCGCATCTGGCTACCATTAAGGGCAGAGTTCCGGTACTGAACTTCTTTGACGGCTTCCGTACTTCTCACGAGATTCAGAAGATCGAAGCGTGGGATTATAAGGATCTGAAGGAAATGGTCGATATGGACGCGATTGCAGCTTTCCGTTCGCGTGCGATCAATCCGGAGCATCCGGTACTGCGCGGCTCGGCGGAAAACGGCGACATTTTCTTCCAGCACCGTGAGGCTTGCAACAAATACTATGAAGAATTCCCGGCAATTGTCGAGGAATATATGGACAAGGTCAATGCCAAACTGGGCACGGACTATAAGCTGTTCAACTACTACGGCGCACCGGATGCCGATCGCGTGATCGTGGCTATGGGCTCCGTCTGCGACGTGACCGAAGAAGTCATTGACTACTTGACCGCTAAGGGCGAAAAGGTCGGCTTGGTGAAGGTTCGCCTGTACCGTCCGTTCGTTTCCGAGAAACTGGCAGAAGCGATTCCGAGCACCGTCAAGAAGATTGCGGTTCTGGATCGCACCAAAGAACCCGGCTCTCTGGGCGAACCGCTGTATCTGGATGTGGTTGCGGCTCTTAACGAGACCGGCAGAACCGATATTAAAGTCGTCGGCGGCAGATACGGTCTGGGATCGAAGGATACCACACCGGCGTCCATCTTTGCCGTGTATGACAATCTGGCAAAAGAGGCACCGAAGGGTCACTTCACCATCGGCATTGTTGATGATGTCACCGGACATTCTCTGGACGAGAAGCCCGCACCGGATACCACAGCAGCGGGAACCATTTCCTGCAAGTTCTGGGGTCTGGGCGGCGACGGAACAGTCGGCGCAAACAAGAACTCGATCAAAATCATCGGTGACCATACCGATAAATACATTCAGGCATACTTTCAGTATGACTCCAAGAAGACGGGCGGCGTCACCATTTCCCACCTGCGCTTCGGTGACAAGCCGATTAAATCCCCCTATTATGTCACTAAAGCAAACTTTGTTGCCTGCCATAACTCTTCCTACATTCTGAAGGGATACAATATTGTTGACGACGTCATTCCGGGCGGCACCTTCCTGCTTGACTGTCAGTGGAACGCCGAGGAACTGGAGCGTCATCTGCCGGCTCATGTCAAGGCATATATCGCCGACAACAACATCAATTTCTATACGATCGACGCGACTTCTCTGGCTACCAAGAAGATCGGTAACGCGAAAGTAAAGAACACGGTTCTTCAGTCTGCTTTCTTCGCACTGGCAAACATTCTGCCGGCAGCGGAAGCGGTAGAGTATATGAAGAAGATGGCATACAAGTCCTATATCAAGAAGGGACAGGCTATGGTTGACCTCAACTATGCCGCGATTGATGCCGGTGCAGGCGCATTTGTAAAAGTTGATGTGCCGGATTCCTGGAAGAGCGCGAAGGACGACCGCAAGCCCGCGAAGGCAGAAGGCACCCGCCCCGAGCTGGTGAAGTTTGTCAACGAGATCGTTGCTCCGGTCACACAGATGAACGGCGATAAGCTGCCTGTTTCCGCATTCATGGATTATGTGGACGGCACTTTGCCGCAGGGCGCTGCTGCGTATGAGAAGCGTGGTGTGGCTGTTATGGTACCGGAGTGGATTCCTGAAAACTGCATCCAGTGCAACAGCTGTGCATTCGTTTGCCCGCATGCTACCATCCGTCCGTTCGCAATGACGGCAGAAGAGGCAGCAAAGGCTCCGGCTTCCACGAAGTTTGCCGAGAAACCGGTTCTCAAGACCGATTATAAATTCACCATGGCAATCAGCCCGATGGATTGTATGGGTTGTACGCTTTGTGTCAAGGCTTGCCCGGTCAATGCCAAGGCAGCAAAAGACGGCACGGATAAAATTGCCATCAAGATGGTTCCGCAGGAGAGCCAGTTGGATCAGCAGGCAGCATTTGACTACGCGGTTGCCGAGGTTTCCGAGAAACCCGAGCTGATCAACAACACCGTCAAGGGAACACAGTTCAAACAGCCGCTTCTGGAATTCTCCGGCTCTTGTGCAGGCTGTGCCGAGACATCTTATGCTCGCCTGATCACTCAGCTGTTCGGCGAGAGAATGTATATTTCCAACGCAACGGGATGCTCCTCGATTTGGGGCGGTTCCGCTCCCTCCACGCCGTATACCGTCAATAAGGAGAGCGGACGCGGACCGGGCTGGGCGAACTCGCTGTTTGAGGACAACGCCGAGCACGGATACGGTATGGCAATTGCTCAGAAGACCCTGCGCAATAAGCTGATCGGATTCGTCAAGGAGCTGGATCAGCAGGCAGACAATGCCGAAGTCAAGGCGGCAATCGCCGAGTACCTCAACACGGTTGACGACGGCAAGACCAACGAAGCGGCAACCAAGAAACTGGTAGCGGCGTTGGAAAACTGCAAGTGCGACAATGAGCTGAAGAAGAAGATTCTTGCCGAGAAGGATTATCTCTCCAAGAAATCCGTCTGGATCTTCGGCGGCGACGGATGGGCATACGATATCGGCTTCGGCGGTCTGGATCACGTGCTGGCATCCGGTGAGAATGTCAATGTCATGGTCTTTGATACCGAGGTGTACTCCAACACCGGCGGACAGGCTTCCAAGGCGTCCAATATCGGACAGGTGGCACAGTTTGCCGCAGCGGGTAAAACGACCGGCAAGAAGAACCTGGCAGAGATCGTAATGTCTTACGGCTATGTGTATGTGGCACAAATTGCTATGGGCGCGGATATGAATCAGACGCTCAAGGCACTGACCGAAGCAGAGGCATATCCGGGACCGTCTCTGGTCATCGCTTATTCTCCCTGCGAGATGCATGGTATTAAGGGCGGAATGCAGAATTCTCAGTTGGAGATGAAGCGTGCGGTTGAGGCAGGCTACTGGCAGATGTTCCGCTTCAATCCGTCGCTGAAAGCCGAGGGCAAGAACCCGCTGACCGTGGATTCCAAGGCTCCGACGACGAACTATATCGACTTCATCAAGTCCGAAACCCGTTATGCTCGTCTGGCACAGGCGTTCCCGCAGAGAGCGGAAGTTCTGTTCCATAAGGCAGAGGATAATGCGGCGGCGAAGTACGATCATTTGCTCCGTTTGGCAAAAATGTACGGTAACGAGGATTGATTTTCCTCATTCATGCAATAAAAATGGGCACCCGCGAGAGCGGGTGCCCGTTTTTTGGTTCGGGAAAATGAATTTGCGGCAAATCGAAGAAAACGCCCGCCGCCCCGCGCGATTTCGCGCGGGGCGGCGGGGAAAACAAAGAACGTGCGGCAGTTTTGAACATCCTGTTTGCAGGCTGCGGGAAAGCTGAGAAAACTTCTTCCGCGCGCCGATTCGGCGCGCGGAAGAAGTTCATTTCTTTTTGACGGGAATCCAGATTTCGCAGAGATACTTGTCGTCCATAGTCCCCTTTTCGTACTTGGAAGGATCGTCGTAGTACTCTATACAGTACCCTGCCGCAAATTCATACTCCTTCATCGACGGCAGCCATTCCGTGAAAATACGGGTGTTGACATCCTGCAATGCGTTCGGCATCGGTCCGATGCAGGGGAAAACCGCCCATGTAAACGCGGGGATCGTCCGAACCGTAAATTCCTGCGGCACAGGAGCGCCCGTTGTGTACGGATCGGCAATCAGATATTCAAAGCTCTCGTGACCCATCGTGCTGTCAATGTTGATTCCGTATGTCCCGTGTACCACTGCTCCCTTGCCTTGAGAAAAGTGCTCCTTCCAAAACTGCGGTATCCATGCTTTTGCCCCCTCGTAAAGGAATGTTTTGGCGTTTCCGAGCACGGAAAACGCGTCCTTGCTGACGATTCTGTAATCCATAAGATAGCCTCCTTCAAGAGAAAACCTGATTTTCAGCGGAGCAAAGGATTTCAGCACCGCGCCGTCCTTTCGGGCGCTTGCCGGGGTGATTCCGTGGAATCGCGTGAACGCTTTGGTGAAGCTGTCCGGAGAATCGTACCCGTACTTCAGAGCAATGTCAATCACTTTTTCGTCGGTTGAGACAAGGTCTTTTCCCGCGAGTGCGAGCCGACGGCTGCGGATGTATTCCGATACCGTGAAGCCGCAGAGCATCGCAAAGCCCTTCTGAAAGTAGAAGGGAGAAACGTGGGAAGCCTTTGCGATTTCTTCCGCAGAAAGATCCTCGGTGATGTGTTGCTCAATGTACTGTACGGAATCGCCGATGATGCGCATCCATTCCATGAAAACCCCTCCTTTGCCTTACTGTGTCTCTATTATATCGGAAAGCTCACACTTTTTCCCGACGTTTTGTGCTGTCTTTTGTCTGTTTGCTTCCGGTGAAAAATACAGACTTTTGGTTCTCGTCATATTCCTTTTGGATCAGATGAATCCACAATTCCTCCGCAGAAGCAATCAGCCCCAGCGCGCATACCACGATGCAGTAAGGCACTTCCCAACGGACAACAAGCGCAAACGGCAGCAAGAACACCGCCGCACCGGTCACTTTGTTGAGCCATGTGTGCAGGGAGGCAAAACGGTGATACTTGACCGCCGCCGTGAGATAGGCGGCAAGGCGAACGGCGAGAACCGCCGCCACGGCGTACCATATGGCGCGCGGGAGAGCCTGCCATAGCGTCGGAACGAATCGAACCAGCATAACGGTGTAAAACACAAGGTCGGCGATGCTGTCCAGCTTTGCACCGAAGCTGCCGGCAGTGCCGGTTTTTCTGGCAATGAAACCGTCAAGCGCGTCGGTCAGCCCGGTCAGGGTGTAGACAAAAAAGAACCAAAAAGAGTATAAAGGAAGAAACGGAAGAAAGAGAGAAAAAATGATCCGCAGAGAGGTTACGGTGTCTGCGGCATTCCAACGGTGAGAAATGTCTTTGTTCATACGTTATTGCTCCGTGGGAATTCGCTGTACGGAAAGGCTTCCGGAGGCATTTTTTGCCTGAACCGAGAGGGTATAAATTCCGTCATTCGGGATGTTCACGGTAAAATCCTCGGCGGTTTTGCCGTCCCCGCTGTAAAGCGCCGTGCCGTCCGATGCCCTGATTTCCAAACGCAGAGAACCTTTGACGTCAGAAAAATGCACTGCAAGACGGTCGTTTTCGAGGAGAGAAAGTGTGTGCGAATCTGTGCCGTTCATCTTTCGGATGTCGAGCAGATAAGCGTCCGGATTTTTGATCCGTTCTCCCGTGAAAGCGGGCGCCTGTGAAAAATATACGGCAATTCCCGCGAACACCACCAATAGGAAAAGGCCGACAAGAAGGAGAATTTTGCGTTTTGTCATAAAAAACCGCCTTTTCAATGAAATTCTCCGCATCCGAACAGCAGTCACGCCGTGGGAGGTACGGAGAAAATACCCATACAGCAGCCAAAGTGCCGTGTGTCGGGAGGATTTATTGCTTTCCGTAGATTTCAAAAAACTGTCGGATGTGTCGATCCACCGTTTCCATGACCTGCGGCTCCAGCGACGGGTGTCGGTCGCAAAGGGAAATCCAGGCGGAAATCGGAAGGCAGAGTTGAGCCGCCATGATCTCCGGGTCGTCCTCTTTGAAAACACCTTCCCGAATGAGAAGCTCGGTCAGTTTGGAAAAATATTGCATGACAGCGGTGTAATTCTGCGTGGTGAACAGCGCGGAAAGCTCGGGATTGCGAAACTGTTCGATGACGAGCATTTTTCGCCCTTTGCTGATGTGCGGATCGTGCAGAATGTAGCGGATATGTTCCCGAACCATTTGGGACGCTTTTTCCGCGGTTATGTGTTTTATTTTGTCCGTAAATTCCGAATTGCCGCAATCGGCGGTCGCGAAAACGGAATGTTCCCGATACCCCTTCAGCGTTTCCTGCAATAATGCATCTAAAAGTGCCTGTTTGCTTTCGAAATGGCTGTAAAGCGAGGCTTTTCGGATGCCGACGGCATCGGCGATCTGCGAAACGGAGGTGCCTTCAAACCCCTGTACGGAAAACAGATCAAGCGCCGCTTCGAGAATTGCCTGTTTTGTGCTTGTTTTTTCCAATGCTGCTCTTCCTTTTTGTGATTTGCGTGCTGAATTTGGAATTTCACGCTGATTCTATTATACCTACCGATCGGTCGGGTGTCAAGGCTTTTTATAAAAGAACGGTCGCTTTTCTGCGGATGGAAAGGGCAAAAAATGCGGGCACCCGCCGAAGGCGGGTGCCCGCAAGAATTTCATGCAGATTTTGTGGCATCAAAACTCAACGACAGAAGAAACCGCAGCTTGTCGTCGTCTGCACTTGCATCCAATGCGGCGGTGATCCAACGGTCCTTGTTCATGTGATAGGCGGGGAAGAACCCCGCTTCGGCACGCAGAGAACCGATCAACAGCGGGTCGCACTTGAGGTTGACCACGTCGATCGTTCCGTCGCCCGGCAATCCGAGAAGCCGACGCGGAAGATTCATCACCAGCGCAAACCATTTGCGGTTGTCCGGATGACGGAACACGGCGTGGAAGCCCAAGGGTAGTCGGGAGAAATACCGTAGGTCTGAAAAATAATCTCTTCCAGTTCTTTTCTGTTCATATCATCACACTCCGGTCAGATCAAACGGCGGAATAAAGCTCTCTTCGGCGCAGCCTTCTTCCTGAACATAGGCGTTTTCCACGCCGATCAGTTGGGCATACTCTACCAGATCGTCGTAATCGTCACGCGCAAGCGGGGAGGACAACTCGGGAAAAGCAATGTCTTTCGGCGGGGTGTATTGGCTCATCAGACTCATGATGATGCGGTTGCCGAACGTGCGGTCAAGAAATTTCACCACCCGCTTGGAATCGTCGGACAACCCCGGAAGTGCTAAGTGCCGCACAATCACGCCCTTTTGCATCATGCCTTCGCCGTCAAATTGCGGGGTTCCCGTTTGCCGCAGCATTTCCTCCACTGTGGCGGCGGCAATTTCCATATAGTGCGGGGCAGCGGAATACCGAAGGGCATACCGCTCGTCGTAATACTTGAAATCCGGCAGATAAATGTCAATCAGTCCGTCGAGCTCTTTCAGCGTTTTTACGCACTCATACCCGCCGCTGTTGCAGACAATCGGAAGCGAGAGTCCTTGCTTTTTGGCAAGCCTCAGCGCCTGTATAATGTGCGGGTAGTACTGCGTCGGGGTGACAAGATTGATGTTGTGCGCGCCCTGTGCCTGCAAGGAAAGGAAAATTTTCGCCAGTCGTTCGGTGCTGATTTCTTTGCCGAATCCGCCGCTGCTGATTTCGCGGTTTTGGCAGTAGCAGCAGCGAAGATTGCAGTGAGAGAAAAACACCGTGCCGGAGCCTCTTTTTCCGGACAGACACGGTTCTTCCCAGAAATGCAGCGCGGCGCGGGCGACCTTCAGCCTGTCGTCAGCGCCGCAGAACCCCCGTTCCCCGCGCGTGCGGTTCACGCCGCACGCGCGGGGACAGAGAGTGCAGTGCTCGTAAAGGTTCATGCGTCGTCCCTCAGACTTTCGTCGATGAATTGCCACGGATTGATCCAAACGGTGTTGACCGCCATGGAAAAATGCAGGTGAGGACCGGTGGAAAATCCGGTGGAACCGACCTTTCCGATGACGTCGCCTTTTTTCACCATGTCGCCGACCTTGCAGTCAAGCTCGCTCATGTGATAGTAAATGCTTTTCAGACCGTAGCCGTGCTCGATCACTACGGTGTTTCCGGTCATCTGCAAAAACTGCGCCAGCACGACTCGACCGTTGTTGGTAGCAACGATGGGTGTGCCCTCGTCGGCGGCAATGTCGATGCCGCTGTGACGGGAGGAGGATTCCTGATCGTTGACATAGCGGATCATTCCGAACTCAGTGGTGATTTCGCCTCTGACCGGCCAGAGAAATTCGCCTTCGGGATAGTAGGTGTCGTCGCAAAGCGCCTTCGGCTCTTTCATGGCACTGTACAGCTCCCAGTTGGCAGTGTCGCTGCCGACGGTGCTGTCGGCGATTTCTTCGTCAATGTACATATGCTGGACGTCGAAATCGTATTTTTCCACATGAACGGTAAACTCGCGCGAAAGCTCGGCGGATTTGACCGATACCGTGTAGTCGCCGGGTTTGGTTTTGTACCCGACGGGAATAAAGGTGACATAGGCAGTCCCGTTGAAAAAGCAGTGCGGTTCAAAGGACAGGGAGGTGGAGACGGTGGGTTGACTGACGTTTTGGGCAGTGACGGTCAGAAAGTTTCCCTGAAGCACCGTGTCGGAGGAAACCGTGATTTCCTGCACGGAGTCGATTGTCAGTGTCAGCACATACGACGCCGTCGCACGAAGGTCGTCGCTGTCGAATTCGGCAGTGAGAAAGAGGGTGTAGTCCCCGTTGTGTTCCGGTACCAATGCGCGCAGTTCGTCCGCCGAGCCGCTGAACAAGAGCCCGCCTTCAAAGCGAACCGAAATTTCAAGGGCAATCGGCTGTACGGAAAACACAGGCGAAAAATCGGCGAAATCCATGGAGATTCGCGGAATTTCATCGTCATTGTCCAAGTGATGCACCGCGCCGTTCACGGTCATTTCGGCGGATTGCGGACGCAGAGAAAGCTCGCCGACGGTCATCTGCAAACGCGAAAGTGCCGCATCACTGTCAAAATCGACGGAAGAAGCGGGTTCGGACGAGACGGGAAAATTCGGCTCCTTGCGGGAAAACAGCCGCGGCAAAAAGATGACCGCGGCTGTTGCAAACACAGCAAGGAGGATCCAAAGAACTTTTTTCAAAGGACAGCCTCCGTTTCAGTTTTAATATTTTCTCAGATTCGGAAACACGGAAATCGCCACCAGCCAAAACGCCTGATAGACCAAAGCGGTGATGAAATTGATCTGGGTAAGTCCGCTGACAAAGGTGAAAAAGCTCACTAGGGCAAAGCCGAGAATCATCGAGCCGACCTGCAGAGTGACCGCCAGACCGACCGCATTTTTGGCGGCGATGGAAGCCATCAGCGTGGAGATGAAGGACAGCAGACCGCCGCTGTGTGCCGCTTTGGCGGGAGCAGTCATGGTCTGTGCGCAGTAAGTATCGCACTGCTGGCTGAGGATTTTGGGGACAATTTCCAGATAGTCGTCGGAAATGTTGAAAATGTACGTCAGCTTGCGGGCGGTAATGTTGCAGTCGCAATTTTTCACCAGAACGCTGATCTTCGCACGGGAGAGGCGCTGAAGAATCGCGGTGATTTCGGGATCGGCATTGTAGCTGACCACAAAGAAAGCTGCCAGTTCGCCGGAGTTGGCAAGGTAGACGATTTCTCTGCCGTCGCGCTTGTATTTGGCTTCAAATTCGCGGGACGGTACGTCGATGCCGTGCGTGCGCAGCAGTTCGCGGTTGCCGAGCAGGATTCGCTTGGAACCGACCCAGGCACTCAGTCCCATTTCATCCTCATAAGTGAGAGAATCCACCTGCTTGAGAAAACGGGCGTTGTCCTGAATGATCTTCATAAAGACGTTGCACAGCGGGATGTTGGCGGCTTTGGTGATGCTGGCGGCATCAATGATGCAGTCGTCAATCTTGTAGTCGCCGAACGTCTCAAAGTGGTGAAGAAAAATGGAATTACGGTTGAACAGCTCGGCACAGTCGAAATAGACCGCGCTGGCTTCGCCCACAGTGTCCAGCGCCGTCATTCCGGCAACCATGCCGCCGTGCTTCGCCGCTTTCCGGTTGGCACGCAGCAGAGGAAGATTGCAGCAGATTGTGGAGGCAAACGGCGTAGCAAGTGCCATAGCGGCACAGGCGGAGTCGATGGCTTGCACAAAATTTTTGGTGAAAAAGAAATTGAGAACACCAATCATCAGTGACCCGATCAGTACGATCGGAGCCATGAAGCGGGACACGGAGTCGGAAGAATCCTCGGCGTAGGAGTTTTTAATAAAATCCGAGAGAAAATTCGTCGGACGGCTGATGCAGATGAGCGGGGAAGGAAGGTCGAGATTTTTTGTCATTTCTCCGGTAAGACGGGCGTCACCGACAATATCGCAGGCGTATTTTTCCACGTGTTGATCGGACACCATGGCAAAGCCGGAGGCAATGCGCGAAACCATCAGCTGCTTGCCGACGGAATTGAAAAGAAGTGCCAGTGTTGCCAGCGGTGCGAAAAGGGAATTGACCGTGGTATAGGAACCGGAGGTCAGCATCAGCGTAATCAGCTGAACCGCACAGAACACCGGAAGCATGGCAGGCAGGGTGTCGCTGTTGGCTTTGAAGCGGAACAGTGCTGACAGACCGTTGGCAAAGGTCGAATAACAAACGGCAACGGAAAAAGCCACCAGCACGAGCGAAATCGCCGCGGAGAAAATCGGGTCGGTGTTGGGGTTGAAAAAGATGTTCCAGTCGGACTTAATCACCTGCAAAAAAGTGATTCCCGCCAAAAGCACGGAGCATACCGCCGTCACGGCAATGCGCAGGCGAATGGAATTGCGCAGTCCCCGCAGATCGGCAAAAATGCTGTCTTTCTGGGAATAGCTTTCAAAATCGTCAATCTCGTCGTCTTCGATTTTTTCGCTTTCCGGTTCGTCTTCGCCGACATCGATGGGAAATTTGAGCGGAGCGCTCTGCTCCCCGTTCTTAAGTCCTTCCATCACGAATTTTTTCACTTCATCGGAAACTTCCTGACGGCTGAGGGGTTTGACGGGTTCTTCGGCGACCGTTTTTTTCGGTTCCTCCGGGAAAGTGACTTTAAAGACGGACTTTTCTGTGATTTCTGCGGAAGAAACCTCAGAAGGAGCCTCCGCGGGCTTTTTCGGAACCGTTCCGATCGGTTTTGAAGCGGGTTTTCGGGTCGCCCGATCGCCGAGAACTTCGGCGAGGATATCGTCTACGCTGTATTCTTTCGGCATCTCAGTCATCCTTTCTTGTTCACGGCAGGTATGCCGAGTCTTTGTCTTGCGATTTCGTAGCACAGAACCGACGCGGCTACGGACGCGTTGAGGGAGTTAATCTTTCCGAGCATGGGGAGCGAAACGGTGAAATCACAGGTTTCCTTCACCAGACGGCTGACGCCCTTTCCTTCGGAGCCGACAACCAGACCGACTGCGCCGGAAAAATCGGTTTCGCACCAATGCTTTCCGTCCATGTCGGCGGCATAAAACCAAACGCCCTTCTTTTTCAGCTCTTCCATGGTGGAAACAATGTTGGCAACGCGGGCGACGGGAACGTATTCCACCGCACCCGCAGAGGTTTTTCCGACCACGGCGGTCAACCCGACGTTGTGCCTTTTCGGAATGATCACGCCGTCTGCACCGCAGGCTTCGGCAGTTCGCAGAATTGCGCCGAGGTTGTGCGGGTCTTCCAATTCATCGGTAATAATCAGAAACGGCGGATGTCCTGCCGCCTTTGCCCGATCGAGTATCTCCTCTACCGTAGCATATGTATGCGCAGCGCAGAAAGCAATGACGCCCTGATGTGCTTGTTTGGTAATGGCATCGAGCTTCTGCACGGTAACGTCCTTGACGGGAATACCTTTTTTTCCGGCGAGGGCGGCAATTTTCACAAGACTGCCTTTGTTGTCGCCCGCCGCCATCAGAATACGATCCACGGGACGGTCGGATTTGAGCAGCTCCGTCACCGCATTGCGTCCGCAGACCATGTCGCGGTCGTTTTCGGCGGGGGAGGCGTTTTTGTATTGATTCTGATTCATAGAAAACCTCTGAATAATATAAGAAATTGGGGCGGTCAGTGCCACAGCAAAAAGAAAAGCAGACAGCACGCCGCACCGGACAGAAAGAAAACCAACGAAGAAAGAATCTGCTTTTTTCGGATTTTTTTTGCCGCCCGTTCGTTTTTTGCCAGATCGGAAACAAAAAGCTCGGCATTGAAGTTGAGCAGGTCGTCTCCGACGCGGCTTTTGTCGGATTTCACCACGAGAAATGCACGTTCAAAATAACTGCTGTTGCAGTGCTTGACTTCGATCACTTTACGGTTGATACCGCGAATCATATCATCCCACCTTCCGCTTGGTATTCCTATTTTTGACGGAATGCAGGGGGATATGCAGATAAAGTTTTCAACATTTACAAAGCGTAATTTCCCCTTGCCTGTTGAAAACTATGTTGAAAGTGTTAAAAAGTCGGCTGTTTTTCAGTGCAGTTCCCGATTAGTCGGGGCGATAAGAAGTCAAAAAAGCAATTGCTCTTTGTATAGAATCCTTGGAGTTTTTCCAGTCGGCGTTTTCGCCGCTGTTGCGGTAGTCAAACATTGTGGTAAAGTGTGTGACATCCTCTCGAAGACGAGCAAGCGCAGGCTTGACCAGTTCCTCGCAATCGCCGTAAAAATCGGAAACCTTGCGGCGGGGAAGATGCTTTTCGGCACTTCGGCAAAGCAGATCGAAATGCTCCAGACACAACTGCGGCTGCGCACGGAAAAGCTCTTTGAACTCAAGACTGGAGTCCCACATCTTGAAAACCGTGCCGAGCAGTTTGTCCATGGCGGTGTCAATCTGGTTGCAGACAAAGCAGGAATGCTGCAACCGGTGCACCTTCTGTACCTTGGCGGAAGGATTGAAAATATCCTTTTTGTCGAAAATGTCGTGAGCGATTGAATCCAGATGAGATTGCAGCATAAGCGCCAGCGAGAGCTTGTTGCGGTTTTTGAACATTTGTTTGAAATGCTTGTCGCAGAAGCCCTGTTCGTTGGTCTGAATCCGCACGTCCGGCTCCATCATGGCGGCGCCGAGAATGTAATCGATGCACCGCGTCTCCAGCATATCGCGCAGGCGGCAGATGGGACAGCCGTCCTTCGGTTCAAAGACGTCGTTGATCGGAATGGTGTAAATCGAATCGTTCATACGGTTACCTCAGCGGCAGATTGCCGTCAGTTTTTTGATGGGAATTCCCTGTTCGGAGAACATTTTTTCGTGTTCGGTCATCAGATTGCCTTCCCATCCGCTGTTGTGCAGGTCGTAGGTGATATACACAATCTCAAATCCGCACTGCTCAAAATAGCCGATCGAATCCTTGAACAGTCCGTCGTCGTCGGTCTTAAAATGCACCTCGCTGCCCTTTTTCAGAAACGTCTTGTATTTTTCAAGCTGGCGCGGGTGGGTAAGACGGTGCTTGTTGTCGCTCGGCTTGCTCCACGGGTTGCAGAAATTGATATAGAGCTTTTCTACCGTGTCGGTGGGGGCAAAGGTTTTTTCGATGCACTCAATCTGCTGCGACATCAGCAGTACGTTTTCCACCGGGAGATTTTTTTCGGCGCAGGCTTTTTCCACGTTGCGCTTGGCAAGCACCAGCACCTCGCTTTTGATGTCCACGCCCAGATAATTGATTTCCGGGTGCAGTACGGCAAGCTGGGCCAGAAATCCGCCTTTTCCGCAGCCGAGTTCCATGTGCATGGGCTGCTGTTTTGAAAATTTTTCCGCCCAGTGTCCGTAATTTTCCGGCGGGGTATCCACAAAAAAGTCGCAGGCGGCAAGCTCGGGCCGCGCCCACGGTTTTCTTCGCATTCGCATAGCTTCAATCCTTTCAGTCGTCCTCGCGGTAATATTCGGCGTCCTTGGACGGAATCAGCCCGCCGACCGCCTTGAGATCGCCCGTCAACAGCGCCAGCACGCCTTTGTACAGCAGTGCAGGATCTCCCAGAAACGCGCGCCGCACGGATTCGACCTGTGCCCGATCGGGCAGAAAGACCGAAAGATTCAGCAGTTCGTCATTGCCGTCGAGAATCCGCATCCGCGCCGTGTAACCGCCGTTGTCGCAGGGGGTGCTGTCAAATTTTGCATAGCTGTCGCGCTTGGCGCGCGCGAGCAGACGCGTGGCGGCACGGATGGTTTTGTCGCGGACGGTTTTCGGCAGAGAACGCTCCAGCGTCTCGGAGGTTTCGCGCCCGAGATCGGTCGCGGTGTAATAATCTTCCTTGTCCTCGGTGTGATCGACGCGGATGTGTCCGCTTTTGATCATGTCGGGAATACTGTCGGAAAGTTCAAAATAATTCACGAGTTCGTCGCGCCGGACAATGTCGGTGATCTGAGTCAGTGAAAGCGGTCGATTGACCGAACTGAGCAGATAGCAAAGAAGAATCCGGATTTCGGTTTTGCTGGTCAGTCCGCCGGGCGCAATGCCCTCTGTTGAAAAATCCATAATATCGCCGCCTTTCCTTCTTTTCAGTATATCATTTTTCGACAGTAAAATCAATAGAAAAAAACGTCCGCAAACAGAATTTCTTCCGTTTGCGGACAGAGAAAAAAGAGGAGTCAGAAAAAGAGGGTGGTGTAGTGAATATCCGAGAAAAGCGCGTCTGCCGAAAGGGCGTTTTCCGTGACGGTGAAAAGAACGTCTCCGATGCGGATGCCGCGGTAGACGGGGCTTTCCGTGTTCACCCGTCGCACGACGGTCAGCTGCTGATTTTCGTCAATGCCGACCACGGCGAAGGCGTAGGGCAATTCTCCGCCGACGCACAGCGGGAAGCCGATCAGCGAACGGCTTGTGTCGATCAGCAGTGCTTTGTGATCGTAGAGCGCATCCGAAAATGCGTCCTCGAAAATCACGCAGTCAAGCTCCTGCGGATGCTGCGGGTCGGATACGTCAAACAGCGACACCTTGGTTCCGTCGCGCGAATCACCGTCGGCAACGTGTCTTCCGAAGCCGATCAGCAGATGCTCGCCGTAGGGGTGCAGATAACTGCTGTAACCGGGAAGCTGTACTTCTCCTACAATGAACGGGGCGGTGGGATCGCTTGCATCGATCACAAACAACGGATCGGTTTCACGGAAGGTCACCAGATAGATCTTCTCGCCCATGAAGCGGGCGGAATATACCCGTTCGTCCGGAGCGATTCCCGTCAGCTTTCCTTTCGGCTGAAGATCGGAATCAAAGATGTACACGGCGTTGTCCGTGGCGTCCGAGGTATCATAGGTGACGGCAATGCGGAAATCGCCGCGGTATTCGTCCATGGAAAATTGATTGAGCGGGCAGCCGTCCACCGTGGCTTGTGCACGGACGGAAAATTCGCCGCCGTTGAGAGAAATCGCGGTAATACGGGAACCGGCGCCTTCGGGAGAGGAGAGGTAGAGAGTGCTTTCCGAGCAGTAGACCGCGTTGGTGTTGCTCATGACCGACAAGGTATCCGTCACACGGCTTTCTTTGAAACTGTAAGCCGACAGCGTGGTAAACATGCTGTTTCGCGTTTCTCCGATGCGGCAGATGCGCGTGGGAGAAACCGACTCGTAGGTTTTGCCTTCGCGGGCAATGTGCGGGAGCAGGCGGTCGGGATTTTCCGTATAGTCGCCGTAAAAATCGGGGATCTTGCGGGAAATCAGATAGAGGTTGTCTTCGACGATGCGGGAGGTGAAATAACTTCCCTCCTGGGAAAAACGGGCGGTTTCGTCGGGCGCGGTGCGGTCGGAAACGTCAAAGACCTGCAAGGTGGTGCAGGTGCCGCCGAGCGCATCGTTGTAGGTTTCGGAAACCGCACACAGACGGTTGCCGTCCAGAAACAGCTCCCCGCCGTAGCTTTCGTCCGGCAGAGAAAGCTCGCTTGCGAGCACGGGGGCAGTGGGGTCGGAAACATCGAAAATAAAGAGCTTGCCGTACCCGTTGAGCGTGTAAAGCCAATCGCCGTCCGTCAGACTGCCGTCGGCTTCCTGTACGTTTTCCGCCTGATTTTCGGGCGCGGAAAATTTTGTGCTGCCGTTGTCTATGGCTCCCGTAGCACCCGTAGATTCATTGACGGCATCCTCCGCCCACAGCTTTCCGTACATGAAATTGTATATCGGCAAGCCGGCGGAAAACTCCGAAACGATTTCTTGTTCAGAGGAAAAGAAATGAACGCCGTTTGCCGAAGAACATTCGGGAATTTGGGCTTCCATTCTGGACAGAGAGTAGAACAACGCCGTTGCGAAGAACAGAAATGCGGCGGCAACCGCGACGGCACGGCGCATGATTTTCGAAAGGGAGATCGTACAATGTTCTTCCGTATCACGGATGGTTTCCATCATGGCATCGGGCAGAAGCGCTTCGGGAACTTCCGGTTCGCCGAGCGCGGATTTGAGTTTTTGTTTGACCCATTCGGTGTCTGTCATGTCAATTCCTCCTTTCATTCCAGCATTTCCCGCAGCTTTTTGTGTGCGCGGGAGATGCGCGAGTTTACCGTTCCGTGCGGCCATCCGAGAATTTCGGCAATCTGCGCGCCGTTATATCCGAGGTACGAATGCAGAATCACGACGGCGCGATCCTTTTCGTTCAGCTTCATGAGCGCCTGCCGCACGGCAACGGTCTCGGCGGGATCGCCTGTGCGTTCGTCGGTAAGCGTTTCCCCGAACGCTTCGATGTCGCACGTATTTTTTTGAGCAACATATTCGGCTTTTTTGTTTTTGCAGCGCAGATAAAGAATTTTGAAAATCCAGGCGCGAAAGAGCGTATCGTCCCGCAGACGGAAAATACCGCGGTAGGCATCAAGTACCGTCTCGCTCACAGCGTCCTGCGCATCGTCCGGATTACCGAGCATTCCGTATGCCGCTTTATAAAGATCGCGGTAGATCAGGGAATACAGTGTT
>ERZ808245.319-NODE-319-length-26056-cov-3.310257_pt1 | contig 26056 bp, 30 predicted proteins | sample MGYA00521243_ERZ808245 | MGnify/ENA primary metagenome ERZ808245 (study PRJEB31516, sample SAMN03275576) | gut metagenome | biome: mammalia-associated habitat; material: feces | host: Papio cynocephalus | place: Kenya | collected 2012-07-07 ... | reverse complement strand
CCAAAGCGATAAAGCAGCTGCTGGAGGAAGCAAAGGTCCGATATGCTTTTCTTCCTCCGTATAGCCCTGACCTGAATCCCATTGAAAATCTCTGGTCGAAGGTGAAGGCACTTTTGCGCAAATTTAAACCCAGAACCTTGGAGACCCTTCCAGATGCGATTCAGCGTGCCTTTCAGGCGGTGACGCCATCTGACTGCTCCGGCTGGTTTTGCGCTTGCGGTTATTCGCGTTAATTTATTGAATTGCTATAAGTGAGGGAGAAAACCTATGCAAAAAGATTCTGTACTTGGTTTGAAAATCGCATATTATCGTCGGCTTGTCGGATTAACGCAAGCGGAATTGGCTGAACGGGTTGGGGTTTCAACACAGGCTGTCTCAAAGTGGGAACAGCAGCTCAGTTGTCCGGACATTCTATTGCTTCCTGAATTGGCTAAAATATTTGGGATAACGATAGATGAACTGTTTGGTATTGTGTGTCCTAAAGAAGCAGTATATAGTTTGGTTTCAAATGTGCCGTGGTCGGACGATGGCAAGATACGCATAGCGGTTTATGATGGGAGAAAGTTATTGGATCAAAGTGCCAATAATATCGTTGAAGGTGTTAATGTTATTGATGTACAGTTTCACGGTCACCCATTTAACATAAGCGGCGTGTGCAAGATTGTCTGCACTAAAAATACCAATTATTAGAACTGATTTTAATGTATGCAAAGAGCCAAAAAATACTTGTTTTAATGGATAAAATACATTGTGCTATTTCATCGCGCAGTCACATCAAGATGCTACAAAAAGCAACTTAGCAAAAATGATGTTTGCAAAACAGTGCAACTTTTTTGGAGTCTATATGACTTGAACTCACGACAATTAAGCCGAAAATACGGGCAAATAACTGTTAATCACACTCATTCCACCGAGTGGCTGTTAATCAGGCGGAAAAACACCGACAAGACCATTGGACACTGATCAACCTGTTTACAGTCATCCGCCTTTATGGGCAATTACTATTGATTCGGAGGTGATTTCATTGAGCAAATATGAACCACTTTGGAAATTCCTTTCCGGTGACGAAAGCGGATGTATTCAATTCTCCTTTGAGCGAATAGAAGAAATTCTCGGTTTTCCGATGGATCATTCTTTCCTGAATTACAAACAGGAAGCAGAACAATACGGATACCGTGTCGAGAAAATTTCACTCAAAGAAAAATGGGTGCGTTTTGTCCGAATTGCCGTACAGTGACATCATACCTTTGTAAATCCTCTTGCTTCCTATATAAGAAGAATAGGGGGGGTTCCCATATGCTCAGCCGTTTTCTTGATCTGCTTCTCACCTGACACAACGGAATATCCGAATTTGCCACCTTTACACCGCAATTTTGCGGTCAATGAAGGTGACTTTTTTATTGCCAAAAAAATTAAGGAGGAACTGAATGTGCATTGAAATGAACCCAATCGGGCTGACGCTGACAGACCTGATCCGGGTGCCCGCCGAAAACGAAGCAAGGACACCGGATTTGTATGTGCATATGATCGTCATTCCGTCCGAGTACAAGAAACATATCACGGAAATTTTGCCAAAAAACTGTCAGACGGGGCGTTTTATCTCAGCTATGACGGTTCGGATGTATGGCAATGGTCAGAGGCAGAAATTCGGAAACAGTGGCAATTGGCTTCCTACATGATGCGAAAAAAAGATAAATGCACCCTTGACAAAATTGCGGGAAAGGCTTATAATGATACTAACGAATGTTAGTTAGTGAGGACGGATATGAAGCAGGAAGATACCAAGCAGAAAATTATTGACAAGGCGCTTGAGCTGTTTGCGGCGCACGGATATGATGCGGTCAGCGTCGGGGAAATTGCGAAAACGGTCGGAATTAAGGCGCCGTCGCTGTACAATCATTATCCGAGCAAGCGGGCAATTTTTGATGCCATCGTGGAATCCACGGCAACGCAATACGAGGCGGACACAGGGAAGATTGACATCCATGTACAGAATGTTGCGCAGGATATCTCCGTCTTTGCCGGAATCACCGAGGATGCACTCTTTGAAAAGGTGCGGCAGATCTTTGTATACTCCCTCCATAATGAGACCATCCGCAATTTTCGACGCATGATGACCATTGAACAGTTCCGTTCGCCGGAGTTGGCGAACCTGTATTCAAAACGCTATGTGGAGCGCATGATCGACTATCATGCCGGGATTTTTCGCGCACTGATTGCCACGGGGGAAATTTCGGCAAATGATCCCGATACATTGGCAATGATGTATGTCGCCCCGGTTCTGACGCTCATCGGCGTCTGTGACCGTCAACCGGAAAAGGAAAGCGAATGCCTTGAAAAACTCGGAAATCATGTTTGCCTTTTCTTCCGTATGGTCCGCGGAAGCAATGCACAGGGAGGGGAAGACAAATGAAAAAGCCGTTGATACAAAAGCTGGGACTGCTCGGAATCGTCAGCTTCCTTTCGTATACGGCGGCGGTGGTGTTTGCACCGCTTGCCTATCCCGGCTATAACCGAATGGCACAGGCGGTCAGCGACCTGAGCGCTGCCAATGCGCCGTCGCTGGCACTGTGGAATCAACTCAGTGCCTTATATAATGTGTGCGAAGCGGTTTGCGCCACTGCTGTCAGCGTTGGCATACAGGGACAGAAAACCAAGCTGCTCCGTTTAGGTATTTATCTGTTTACTATCATGGAATGGATCTCGGCGGTCGGTTATCGGATGTTCCCGCTTTCCGATAGCGGCTATGCCGGCGCATTTCAGGATGTGATGCACATGGTCGTCACTGCTTTGGTGGTGCTGCTATCTATCGTGTCGTTGACCGTAATCATTGTTGCAGGAATAAAAAGCAAGGACTGCCGCTCTTACGGTGTATGCGCAGGTGTTGCCCTTGCCATGATGCTTGTCGGTGCGCTTGGAATGAAGATCGTCCCTGCCGCATATTTCGGAGTTGTAGAGCGTTTCAGCGTATTCGCGGCAACCGGCTTCAACGCCGCGCTCGGTATTCATCTTTTTTTCTTGAAAACAGATAAGGAAGTAACTCATAATGAAAAACAAGATATATCCTCGTCCGCACGATAAGCAGACGATTTACTTGAAAGATGTGGTCACAGGGCAGAATATTGAGGTCGGCGACTACACGATCTACAACGATTTCGTCCACGACCCCTGTGATTTTGAAAAGAACAATGTGCTTTATCACTATCCGATTAACGGAGATAAACTGAAAATCGGGAAATTCTGCTCGATCGCCTGCGGTGCAAAATTTTTGTTTACCAGCGGAAACCATTCGATGAAGTCGCTGTCTAACTACACTTTTCCCATCTTCTTTGACGAGTGGGAGCTTGATGCGAAAAACATCTGCGACGCTTGGGATAACAAAGGTGACACCGTCATCGGCAACGACGTGTGGATCGGCTATGAGGCGGTAATCATGTCGGGCGTGAAGATCGGCGACGGTGCAATCATCGGTACCCGCGCCGTGGTGACAAAAGATGTGCCGCCATATACCATTGTGGGCGGCGTTCCGGCAAAACCGATACGCAGAAGATTTGATGACGAAACCATTGAAAAGCTGGAATCTCTGCGTTGGTGGGATTGGGATTGCGAGAAGATTAAGCGCAATATCCCCGCAATTCAATCGGGAGATCTTGCGGCTTTGGAGCGTGCAGAATGAAACCGACGATTATCGACCCGAAAATGACCACCCGTGCCGAGGCGTATGCGCTTTGGATGAGCGCGCCGAACCCTATGGTGACTTTTTTCAAAACGCTGGACGTCACACCGCTTATCCGGCTGAGCCGCAGACGCGGCTATAAATTCAATATGCTTATGTGCTACTGTATCGGGAAAGCGGCAAGCGGGATCAAGGAGTTTTATCTGCTCCCTGTGGGGCGCGAACTGCTGCAATATGACAGCCTCGCGGTGAACACCATCGTGAAAAACAAGACCGGCGAAGTCAGCTCCTGCGATGTGCCATTTTCCGATAATCTTGCCGGGTTTAACGCCGACTATCTGCGTCTGACGCATGAGGTGGCAGAATACGGTGAAAATCACGATTTGACAGAGAGCATGGTTATCGGCACTTCGGCGATCATTGATACCGAAATTGACGGAGCCGTCGGTATGAACAGCGGCATTTTCAACAATCCGTTTATCATCTGGGGTAAATATCGCAAGGGACTTTTCAAGACAACATTGACACTCTCATTTCAGTTTCACCATACCCAGATGGATGGCGCTCATGCGGGGCGGTTTTTGCAAAAGTTGCAGGAAAACATCTTTCGTATGAAATCGGGAAATGCCAATGAGTGAAAGACGAAAACCGAACCGAGAGTCGGACGGAGCTGAATTCCGCCGCTTTTATTATTTGAAGCAGGAGCTGGTCAATTTTTGCCGTGATAACGGATTGCCGACTTCGGGCAGCAAGGCGGAGCTTACGGATAGAATCGCATACTTTCTGGACACAGGGAAGGTGTTGAAATGCTCCGCAAAAAGAAAAACGGCTGTAACTGTCGGTACGTTGACCGAGGACAAGATCATAGAGCCGAATATCGTTTGTTCCGAAAAGCACCGTGCGTTTTTCAGCGAGAAAATTGGAAAAGGCTTTTCTTTCAATGTTCCCTTTCAGAAATGGCTGAAAGCAAACACCGGAAAGACTTACGGGGATGCGATTCGAGCGTATTATCGGATCTTAGAGGAAAAGAAGCAAGGCAAAACGGAGATTGGCGGACAGTTTGAGTACAACACATATATCCGTGACTTCTTCGCAGACAATCCCGGAAAGAGTTTGCACGATACGATCGTATGCTGGAACTACAAAAAGAACTTGCCGGGGCATCATCGGTACGAGCCGTCCGACCTTCGTGCACTGGACTGACAAATTCCGTAAAAACTCAGGATTTAAAAGTGGTGATTTGGTTTATGGCGATATAACCTCGGCTATCGCGAAATGACCGAAGCGTAAAAAGCCAAAATAATTCAAAAAGGGGCTTGACTCTCACACAGTGGCAGGAATTATGATGAATACGAGCTCAAAAATAACAGCAAACGGCGGTACCGCCGCGCTGAAAATAGGAGAATTTTCAAAGTTGTCCAAGGTCAGCGTCAGAATGCTGCGCCACTATCCTGTTATCAACAAAGCAACAGGTCGGCGAAAAAACTCTTCGCCAACCTGTTGCTTTGTTGATACTTTATTGTCCTCTTGCAATTTTTCTGTATTCAATCGGCAGTATGCCTGTGCTTTTCTTGAACAGCTCGGCAAAGCGGCTGGAGGTGGTGTAGCCGATCATCTGGGCGATCTGTCCCATAGTGAAATCGGTGTCGATGAGCAGATGCTCCGCCTGGCTCATACGGCGTCCCTGGATATATTCCGTTACGGTGCATCCGGTGTGCCGCTTGAAGCAGGTTTTTAGTTTGCTTTCGCTCATGCAGGCGATGCCGGCAAGACGGGAGAGCGGAATGTCAAAAGCGTAGTGGTCGGCAATATAGTTTATCACATTTTCGAGTCCTTCAACATCTGCTCCCGAAAGCGGGTGCGCGTTCTTCGCCGCCTGCTTTTTCTGATTGTCCACCACAAGAGCGATAGCTTCCGTCACCTTTGCTTCATAGAAAAGCGCGGCGGCGATGCCGTCTCCCCGGTAGTTTTCGATCTCGAACAGCAGCTTGGACATGGCAGGAAAGTCCGCCGCCTGATCGACGCACTGAAACGCAGCGGAGAGGTCGAAATATTCGTCCGGATACTGGCGCTTGAGATAATCCTCATAGTAGGCGGGGAATATTTCAATCCCGACCGAGTGGATCGGAATACGCTTGTGAATGATTGCCTTGTAATTTTGCTTTCCGCCGACAAAGGTCTGAATATTTCCGGCAGAGAGGCGGCGGTAAGGATTCAGCTCCTCGCCGGAAATGGAATCGTATCTTGTGATGCTGATGCCCTCGGGAATATCGAAATTCAGCATGAAATCGTCATGAAAGAAGAAGTCATGGATTTTGATGTCAAACAGGTCTTTTTGCGCGTACAGCCAATAGTAACCGCCGCCGAGCTCGGGCGAAAGCGTCCAGCAGTTTCCGGCAGGGCTGAATTTTTTATCACACTGCGTGGGAATAAAGCTGCTCTCGGTCAGCAGAGTGTTATAGTAATCGGTAAGTATTTTACTGCCCATAGTACCTCCTTGAAATGATAAGACAATCCTTTGCAACGAAAAGACAAATCGTAGTGCAACCCGTTGCGAAAAATCGTGGTTTTATGTATGATATAGGCAGTTAGCGAATCCTAACTGCATTATAACAAAAACCCGGTGTCAAGTCAATACATCGGCTGTGAAAAGGAGAATTTATATGAACAATCAAGGTACGATCAAAAAGGGATTGACGGTAAAAGATCTTGTGACGGTCGGCATTTTTTCCGCACTTTTTCTTGTATTTGCCCTTGTCGGCGGCATTTTCTTTGCGCCGAATCCGGTGCTGACCTTCTATATGCCTGTGGGCAGTGCGCTTCTCTGCGGACCTGTTTACCTGCTGATGCTTGCAAAGGTGCAAAAGCGCCTTGCTGTGACCATTCTCGGCACGATTTTGTGTATCGTCTGGTTTGTCACGGGGATGCACTGGGCAATGGCACTCGGGTATCTGGTTATGGGCATTGTTGCCGATCTTGTTGCAGGTGCGGGGCAGTATAAGAGTAAGAAAATCAATTCGCTTTCTTATATGCTGCTTTCCCTCGGCGGCACCGGCTCGTATCTTGTGTTCTTTGCCAATCCCGACGGTTGGGCGAAAACCATGCTCGGCAACGGTACCGAACAGTCCTATATTGACACCATGCGACAGACGGGAAGCGTGTGGATTATGCTCATTATGCTTGTCGGAACCATTCTTGCTGCCGCGCTCAGTGCGTTTATCGGGTGCAAAATGCTCCGCAAGCAATTTGAAAAAGCCGGAATTACCAAATGAAACGGCTGCATCTTGACCCACGGACGAAACTGTTTCTGATTCTGCTTTGTGTTTTAAGCGCTATGTTTGCGCCGAACCTGTATTTTCAGTTTGCTTTGGTTATTACGATCGGGGTGCTTGCCGCGCTCAGCGGAAAATGGCGGTACGCCCTGCGCGGTATCCTTGTGTATGCGTTGATCTGTGCGTTCACTGTTTGGAGCATGGGCGTGATGACCGGCACATGGCGAACGATGTTTGTGGCGTTTCTCGGCTTGGTACATAAGGTTTACGCCTGCGGCATGCTGGCGGGGCTTGTTATCGGCACAACTAAGGTCGGCGAATTTCTTTCCGCTATGGCGCATCTGCATGTTCCGAAGAAGCTGACCATCCCGCTTGCCGTCATGCTTCGCTATCTGCCGACCATCCGTGAAGACTGGCATTATATCAAGGACGCCATGCGCCTGCGCGACGTGTCGCCGAGCTTTTGGGGCTTTTTGAAATCGCCCGTCATGACGGTGAACTGCATCTATGTTCCGCTCCTGACGGCGGCTTCCAAGGCGGCGGATGAGCTTTCGGTCGCGTCGGTCACGCGCGGAATTGAGAACCCGAATCCCCGCACCTGTCTTGTGAAAATCCGAATGCGGACGGCAGATTTTGCGGCAATGGTGCTGTTTGCGGCGTTTCTTACCGCTGAAATCGTGTGGAAGGCGGTGGTCGTATGATTGAATTTCGGAACGTGTCATTTTCTTATCCCGACAGCACGGACGGGGGACTGAAAAACATCAACCTCACCATTCCGAATGGGCAGTGTGTCCTGCTCTGTGGACGGAGCGGGTGCGGAAAAACCACGCTGACAAGGCTGATAAACGGTCTGATCCCGCAGTTTTTCGAGGGCGAATTGAGCGGGGATATCCTACTTGACGGGGAAAACCTCGCCGACCTGCCCATGTATCGCATTGCGGAGAAGGTCGGCAGTGTGTTTCAAAATCCGCGCACACAGTTTTTCAATGTGGACACCGACAGCGAGATTGCATTCGGCATGGAGAACGGCGCTGTGCCGCAAGAGCAGATGAAACGGCGTGTAGCGGAAACTGCCAAGGCACTGCACATTGAAAACTTGCTCGGGCGCAACATTTTTGCTCTTTCGGGTGGCGAAAAGCAGAAGATCGCCTTTGCATCGGTCTATGCTATGAATCCGGAGATCTATCTGCTTGACGAACCGTCCTCCAATCTCGATATGACGGCAATAGGAGAGTTAAGGGAGCATCTGCGGCTTATAAAATCACAGGGCAAGACTGTGATCGTCGCGGAGCACCGATTGTATTATCTGATGGATGTGGCGGACCGCATGATTTACCTTGAAAACGGCAGAATTGCAGGTGATTTTACACCTGAGCAGTTCCGTTCGTTGTCTGCGAAAGAACGGCAGGCGATGGGACTGCGGGCGATTGATCTGTGTGAAGAAAAGCCGTTGTATTTTTCCTCGACAAGTCATCCGCCGGTATTGGAGCTTCAAAATGTGATGCTGGCTTATAAAAAACAGCCTGTGTTGAAAAACATTTCCCTGAAAGCCGCACCCGGCGAAGTACTCGCCGTCGTCGGTCACAACGGCGCGGGAAAAACGACATTCTCCCGTGCGCTCTGCGGACTGCATAAGGAAGCATCCGGCGCGTATCTTTGGAACGGCAAGCCGCAGAAACCGAAAGAGCGCATGAAGCGCTCGTATATGGTGATGCAGGATGTGAACTATCAGCTTTTCGCCGAGAGCGTGGAGGCGGAGTGCACCTTCGGCATCAAACATCCCGACATTGAGCTTGCGAAAAAAACACTTGAGGAGCTGGGGCTTATCTCGTTCCGCGAGCGCCATCCGAACACACTTTCGGGCGGGCAAAAGCAGCGCCTCGCGGCAGCGACATCTATGGTCTGCGGCAAAGAGCTGCTTGTATTCGACGAGCCGACCAGCGGACTGGACTATGACAGCATGGTGCGGCTTTCGTCGCTCATCCGGCGGCTGTCCGACATGGGAAAGGTTATTTTCATTGTCACGCACGACTATGAATTTGTCTGCCGCACCTGCGGGCGTGTGCTTCATCTTGACGGCGGCGGGATACAGGACGAAATGACCGTGACGGAGGAAAACCTCCCCAAAATCAAAGACATTTTCGATGTGAGGTGAAAAAAGTGCAAAAGGAAAAAGGAACCTTCGGCTGGGTTTTTACCTTTGCGGGGCAGAAAAGATCCGGTTATATCGCGAGTGTGATCTTCGCCGTCATCGGCGCGGCGTTTCAGATTTTGCCTTTCTTTGTGATGGCGCGGGTGATCGGAAAACTGCTTGCGGGAAACAAAGACCTTTCCGGTTATTTGATCGATTGTGCGGTGATGGCGGCGATTTGGCTTTTGCGGGTGCTGTTTCGTTCGCTTTCCACGGCGCAGTCGCACAAAGCGACCTTTGCCGTACTTGGCAATATCCGCAAAGAGGGGCTTGAAAAGCTCTCACGTATGCCGCTGGGCGATGTGCAGAGCCGCGGCTCGGGTGAACTGAAAAATATCCTTGTCGAGAGGGTAGACAGCATCGAGCCGACGCTCGCGCACGCCATCCCCGAGATGAGCAGTAACGCCGCAGTCGCGCTGGCGACATTGGTTTATTTGTTTATCATGGACTGGCGTTTGGCGCTGGCAAGCCTTATCACATTCCCACTCGGTATGGTCTTTTTTATGTTGATGATGGCGGGGTATAACAAGAATTACGCCCGCACCGTGGCGGCGACGACCGCGCTCAATGACACGGCGGTGGAATACATCGGCGGCATCGAGGCCATAAAGGTGTTCGGCAAGGCGAAAAGCAGCTACGAAAAGTTCGTCACTGCCGCACGGGAATGTGCGAAAAGCTACATCGACTGGATGAACAAAAGTAACTTTTTCTTCACCTTTGCCATGAACATTATGCCCGCCACGCTCCTCAGTGTGCTTCCGATCGGCGGGTTTCTGATGGAGAACGGTACGCTGACGCCTGAAAAGTTCGCTCTGATCGTGATACTCTCCATGGGACTTATTACGCCTGTCATCGGTTGCATGAAATTCACCGACGATCTTGCAAAGGTTGGCACGGTCATCGGGCAGGTTACGGACATTCTGACGGCACCGGAGTTGTCCCGACCCGAAACGGATGCGGAAACACCGCAGGGCAGTACCGTAAAACTACACGATGTTCACTTCGGATACGGTGAAACAGAAGTGTTGCACGGCATTGACCTGACATTCCGTGAAGGTACAGTCAATGCGCTCGTCGGTCCTTCGGGAAGCGGAAAATCCACCATTGCCAAGCTGATTGCATCTTTCTGGGATGTGAACAGCGGCAGTATCACCGTGGGTGGAGCGGATATCCGCCATATTTCCGCAGAGCATTACCATAAGCTCGTTGCCTATGTGTCGCAGGATAATTTTCTGTTTGACGACACCGTGCGGGAGAACATCCGCATGGGCAAGCCCGATGCAACCGATGCCGAGGTCGAGCGGGCGGCGCGCAACTGCGGCTGTTACGATTTCATTATGGGGCTTGAAAACGGCTTTGATACCGTGGTCGGCAGCGGCGGCGGGCATCTTTCGGGCGGTGAAAAACAGCGTATTTCCATTGCCCGCGCGATGCTCAAAAACGCGCCCGTCGTCATTTTGGACGAGGCGAACGCCTGCACCGACCCGGAGAATGAAGCGATTATTCAGGAAAGTGTGGCACGGCTTGTGAAAGGCAAGACGCTTATCGTCATTGCCCATCGGCTTTCCACCATTGTGGATTCGGATCAGATCGTCGTGGTAAATGACGGAAAAATTGAGGCGACGGGCACACAGGCGGAGCTTTTGCAAGACTGTCCGCTTTACAAAACTCTTTGGAGTGCGCATATTGCGTCCCGCGACAGCGCGGAAGGAGGTTCGGATCGTGCTTGAGATTTTGAAAAAATTCTTCCGTTTCTGCGATAAAAGAGAGCGGCGGGAGTTTTATGTTTCCATCGTTCTCGGCGTGATTGCGGCGCTGTTTGCGGCATTGAAGATCCCGGCAATCGGTGTCATGCTCGGGGCAATCCTTGCAGGCGGCGTCACGGCAAAAACAATTCTGATTTCGCTTTCCATCATGCTTGTGTCGGTCGTCGGCTCGTCGCTTTTGAAGTACAAAGCAACCGCCTTGCAGACCGACGGCGGCTATTCGACGACGGCAGACAAGCGCGTGCAGATCGCCGAGCATCTGCGGTATCTGCCCATGGGCTATTTCAACGAAAACAGCCTCGGCACGATCACCTCGGTCACGACCAACACCATGGACAACCTCTCGGGCGTGTCCACCCGCGTGGTTATGCTCGTCACCGAAGGGATTTTCTCCACAGCGGTCATGACACTGGCGGTGTTCCTCTTTGATTGGCGCGTGGGACTGCTGATCGTCGCGGGACTTGCCGTCTATTCCCTTATCAACCGTGCCATGCAGGCGAAATCCGAGAAAACGACACGTCGCAAGCTCGCAGGCGATACGGCGGTGGTCGGGCGGGTACTCGAATACATCAAAGGAATCGCTGAGGTGAAATCCTACTCTCTTATCGGAAAATACAACCGCAAGCTGGAGTCCGCTATCAACGAAAATGTCGATTCCAACATCGATATGGAGTTGAAGCTCCTGCCGCTTATGTTTGCGCAGAACGCCGTCGCCAAACTGATTGATGTGGGGGTGGTGCTGCTGTCGCTCGTGCTTTATACAAGTGGTCACATGGCATTGCTCAATTGCGTCATGCTCTGCATCTGCTCCTTCCTGCTCACCGAGGGGCTGGAGCAGGCGGGAACGCAGTCGAGCCTTTTGCGCGTGGTGGACACTTGTGTAAATCAGGCAAACGATATTCTGAACCTACCGACTATGGATACTTCGGGAGCGGAGATTATGCCGGAAAATTACGATATCCGTGCTGAGAATATCAGTTTCTCTTATGGAGAAAAGCCCATCATCGACGGCATCACGCTGGATATTCCCGAAAAGTCAACGACCGCCATCGTCGGACCTTCCGGCGGCGGAAAGACCACGCTCTGTCATCTGCTTTCCCGCTTCTGGGATGTGGACGCGGGGAAGGTCACGCTGGGCGGGCGTGATGTGCGTGAGTACGACATGGACAGCCTGATGCGCAATTTCAGCTTTGTGTTTCAGAACGTCTATCTGTTTCATGACACGATTGCCAACAACATCCGCTTCGGTCAGTCGGACGTGCCGATGGAGCAGGTGATCGCGGCGGCAAAAAAAGCCCGCTGCCACGACTTCATTATGAAGCTGCCGCAGGGCTATGAAACGGTCATCGGTGAGGCGGGCGGAACGCTTTCGGGCGGCGAAAGACAACGCCTTTCCATTGCCCGTGCCATGATGAAGGACGCGCCGATCATTATTCTCGACGAAGCCACGGCAAATGTCGATCCGGAAAACGAAAAGGAGCTGATGGAGGCGATTTCCGAGCTGACGCAGGAGAAAACGGTCATCATGATCGCCCACAGGCTTAAAACTGTGCGTGGCGCCGATCAAATTCTCGTGGTGGACAAAGGGCAGATCGTTCAGCACGGCACGCATGACGAGCTGATGGGGCAGGACGGCATTTACCGCCGGTTCATCAGCGGGCGCGAGCAAGCGGTTGGCTGGAAGCTGTGAAAAATGCTTGACTTTTCCGAAGCACGGTGATACACTGTTTGAGTAGGGAATGAAGTTCTCCCGCGGCGCAAGCCGAAACCGCTGATTCAAGGCTGATGACTTCTGCATTTTATATGCAGAGGGCATCAGCTTTTCTGCGTTTTGGGAGGATTTTTATGTTAACATCTCTTTCACTCATTTTTCTTGTCGGTCTGGCACTTGCGGCAATCTGCGAAAAAATGCGCCTGCCCCGCATCGTCGGTATGATCGTTACCGGGATTCTGCTCGGACCATACATGCTTGATCTGCTCGACCCTCAGATACTCGGTATCTCTTCGGAACTGCGGCAGATGGCGCTGATTATCATTCTGATCAAAGCCGGGCTGTCGCTGAATCTGTCCGACCTCAAAAAAGTCGGGCGACCGGCGATACTTATGTCCTTTGTCCCGGCGAGCTTTGAAATTCTCGGTTATGTGCTGTTTGCTCCGCTGCTTTTGGGTGTTTCCCGTATCGAAGCCGCTGTGATGGGCGCGGTGCTCGGGGCTGTTTCGCCTGCTGTTGTCGTCCCCCGTATGCTGCGGCTGATGGAGGAAAAACGCGGAACCGATAAGAGCATTCCGCAACTCATTCTGGCAGGTGCCTCCTGTGACGATATTTTTGTAATCGTGCTGTTTACCACCTTTGTCAGCGTGGCGCAGGGAGGCAATGTAAACCTGCTTGATTTTGTCAACATCCCGGTTTCTGTTCTGCTCGGTGTTGCGGTAGGCGCTGCGGTTGGGTTTGTTTTGGCTTTGTTTTTTGAAAAGTCATATGCACACGGGCATCCGATCCGCAATAGCATAAAGGTCATCATTGTCCTCAGCGTGGCGTTTCTTTCGATTGCTATTGAAATATGGGTGAAAAAATGGGTTTCTGTGTCGGGATTGCTTGCCGTGGTCAGCATGGCGTGTGTTTTGAAGATCAAAAGTCCTGACTGCGTGACCATACGTCTGGCGGAGAAGTTCGGGAAGCTGTGGCTTGCCGCCGAGGTAGTATTGTTTGTGCTGGTCGGTGCGGCGGTGGACATTCGTTATACGCTCGGGGCGGGAATTGCCGGCGTCGGAATGATCTGCGTGGCGCTTTTGTTCCGTGCGGTCGGCGTGGCACTCTGCCTTGTCCGAACAAAGCTGAACGCGAAGGAGCGGCTTTTCTGCATCATCGCGTATCTTCCGAAAGCGACCGTGCAGGCGGCAATCGGTTCCGTGCCCCTCGCTATGGGGCTTTCCTGCGGGAGCATTGTCCTGTCTGTTGCCGTGCTCGGCATCCTGATTACCGCGCCGCTCGGCGCTCTGGGAATGGATCTGAGCTGCCGAAAGCTCTTGCATAAAGCCGAGTAAAGCCCTTTTCGCTCTATAAACAAAAAGCAGAAGGCTCACCGGTTGGAATGAAGTGCTTCCAAAAAGTCAGACAACAATTTTATGCTGAATCATTGTTCGGATTTTCAGAAAGCCACACCTCGTCTATTACTTTTTAATGGGTACAATGCTGTGCCAAGTCGTTTTGCCGGTTCTTTTATAGCTCAAATTTCATTTTGCTATTGAAAAGCAAGTCGCTATATGCTATAATATGACCGGATAAACAAATTCGGTCATATTTGCGGGAGCGTGGATTTGGGTTTTCCGATTCTGAAACCGAGCAAGTTTACAGGGTACTGCCCGCAGAAACGCGGAGCCGCGCGGCCGCCTTGGAAGTGCGAAGGACTTTTGCTGACCGATTGACGTAGGTTTTGATCTTTATGATGTTGCCGTGGGGTATATCGGGTTGTCATCGATTTTATAAAAAGCGGAAGCCGCCGCAGGGCGGCTTTTCAAAAATACATAGGTTAGCGTCGTCTAACTCAAATTGAACGGAGGGTCACTGAGTTGAATATTAAAGAATCGGCTGAAATGAAGCTGAATGGTGTTGTTGTCGCGGATAACAGGAAAATCAGTGCATTTGCCGCCTTGCTGCGCGGTGCATATAAACTCTCCGGCGCGAAAAAGGCCTTCGGTCTGCCAGAGGACGAAATCACCAAAGTTATTGAAAAGCAGAACCGTCATCGCGGTGTGTTTACGCCCGCCGATCACAAAGCATATTATGAGACGGTCACGGTGAATGGCTTTCCGTGTCTGATTGTTCGTGAAAATCCGAAACCGTCCGAGCGTGCCATTCTTTATTTTTTCGGCGGAGGCATGGTCATCGGTCCCGATAAGGGCGATCTTCCCGTGATGCGTAAACTGATGCGAGATACCGGGTGCGACGTGTGGTTCCCGTTCTATCCGCTTTGTATGGAGCATTGTATCACCGAGACATACGATATGGTCTATGAATGTTACCGCAGAATGATCGGAATATACGGCGGCGGGAATGTCAGCACCTGCGGATTTTCCTCCGGCGGTGCGCTGGCGCTCGGCATCGCAGTGCACAACAACGCGCAGTCAGAGCCGCTGCCGCAGCCGAGACATATTGTTGCGGTTTCTCCGGGGGAGGTGCCGTGGAACGATGCCGAGAAAGCGAGGATGCAGGCGTTAAACGAAAAGGATGTTGCCATTGACTACGCCTTTATGGTGACGGTCGAAAAATTCATGTGTCACGGGCAGGAGAATGTACCGGATTATATGATTTCCGGCTCCCGCGGCGATTTTTCCGGCGTGGGTGACATTCACTTTTTCTATTCTGCGGATGAAGTCCTTTACGGCGCTCTGCCTGACTTTGAGAACGCCTGCAAGCGCGCAGATGTTCCGTACACCGCTTTTGCCCGCCCGAAGATGGTGCATTGTTACTGTATGCTGCCGTACTTTAAAGAAGCGCGGGAGGACTTTGCCAAGATCACGGACATTTTGAAGAAATAGGAAGTCATGCTTGAGTATTGTGAACCGCATGGGAGATGAAAACAATGAAGGCAGAAAAAACAAAAAGTCCGTTCAATGGTATATTCTTGGCGCAATCGGAGGTGTATTGATGGCTGCCGGCGATTGGCTGCTCGGATGTATTCCCCTTCAGGGGACGGACACAGGTATGTTTGACAGAGCCTATTATTTGTCCGGTTCCTATGGATTGTGGAGACCCGTACTGATTGTCGGGATGGGAGCAATCGGAGGATTTCTCTATTACTTTATGGTAAAAGCACTGAATACGGATATCGACTCAAAATACAGAAAAGCAAAATCCATCCATTATCTGTGCGGAATATTCACCGTTGCGGTGGCGCTGGCGATTCATACCTGGTCGGCTACTCTGGCATGGTTTACTGCATATCTGGGTCCCCATATCGGATCAGAGGCTGCGGTTACAGCGGTTACTGCCTATCAGGAGGATATGCTCATCGCCATTCTTCCCATGTATATTCCGATGGTGTTGGTTTTCGGAATTCATTTCGTAATGCTGCTTGCGGGCAAAACCCCTTATCCTAAGTGGATGCTCGTTTTTCATTCGGTTACATGGAATATTCTGCTCATAGTCATTCCGGATATTGCACAGATCATGCGGGTACCCGTAGCTACATGGATGTCCGTTATGAGTCAGAGCAGTACAAACAGCGCAATCATCATCTGGTGCATAGCGGCTGCAATTTATGAGAAGAAATACAGCATATCCAACGACTGAAATTTAAGTGATATACCGTTTGGCACGGTGCCCGAGTGCGGAATTTGTAAAAAATGAAATCAGATTTTTAGTCAGCAGGAGAAGAAATATGCATGAGTATTATCAACAGAAACGTGCGAAGCTGAAAAAGACCATGAAGGGCTTTTTGGCGCTTGTCGGTAATGAAATAGAGGTCAACTGCGGCAAATCTTACAATGCTGCAATTGAGGAGATATGGAACATCTATGAGCGGGATATGCTGGAGCATTTTCCGTACATCGGCGGCGATGATGCGAGTGGCACAAAGAACCTGACCGAGGCATATATGCTTGTCGCCATGGGGAGAGTATCTGAAGAAATACCGCGTGGCGCCGGAAGAGATCGGACACTTGATGACGGTCGCCTATGAGCGCCGGATGAGAAAGATGCCCGGTCTTGTCCGTAAGATTATGGGAAAGATGTTCACAAATCCGAAACTGCTCAATAGGATGTTCCTCAAAAAGGACGCAAAGAACAGCGCCAACGCCGCAAAAAATCCCGGAAGCTTTGAAACAAAGACCCAACTGCCGCCGGAGTCGGGCTATGATTTCAGCTATCACAATCTTGTTTGCCCGCTCGCGAATTTTGCACGGAAATACGGTTACGAGGAATATATGCCGTATCTGTGCAATCTCGATTATGTCATGTTCGGAATCGTTGGCGCACCGCTCTTCCGTGAACATACCTGCATGGAGGAATGGGGGTACTGCGATTTCAAATTGAAGGTCGGTGCCGAGCCGATGCCATATTGGCCGCCGGTATTTTCACAAGGAAAGGGATACAAATAACCATGAAAGTATCAGAACTTCACGAAAGCACGATCGTAGACATCGGTCACGCCTTTGGCTATTATGATTACGGTACGGAACACGGACTGATTGACGCATTTCCAAGCCGTGAGGCAGTGGCATCATTCATAAGCGGCTATGTGAAAATGGCACTGCAAAGCGGAATGCTGTATGCTACAAGCGAAAACGGCGAGGGATTCATCGCCTATAAGTTTCCCGGACAGAAAGTCGGTCTGAAAGCTGCATTGCCTTTGGTTAATGGCTTTCTCGGCGCCATGAAGACAAAAGAGATCATCCGCTTTATGAAGATCATGTCAAAGGGCGGTTCGGGGCTCGGCAAAAAATTTGACAAGGCAAAGAAGCCGTATCTCTATGTCGGGCTGGTATGTGTCAGAGAACCGTATCAGGGACAGGGATATATGATATCCAACGCCGTTTGGGCAGGCAGAAAGGCAAAATGACAGGAGATATTCAGAATTCGGCACGGAAAACTCCGATACGGTATTTCCTGCGGTTGCCGTGTGCTGATGAGGTTCTCGGTGACAGTCACGGCGATTGCCGACGGTTGAAAAAAGAACAGGGCGGACTTGTCGGAGAGCATCCCTAAGAATTTTCACAGGCATACGTGAGGAACAGACTCGGAATTTTATCACGAGAGAACGAGGGAATTGGCGGTTAAATTTCAATTTTTCTATTGAAAAACGGATGGCGGTATGTTATAATATGACCGGATGAACGATTGCGGTCATTTTTATAAATTACATATTCGTTGAATTTGGACGGGATCGAAGGGGTCTTAAAGGCTTTGCTATTGGAGCAGGACGCGGTTGTGCTGTGCTTGCTTTTACGGCACGTGGAAGAAACTGCCCGAAGGGAAAGAACTGCTGGCGGGCGGTTTTTCAAATGCCGTTTGGTTAGCGCGAACTAACTTTAGCGGGAAGCTCGGATATTTCAAAAAAGATCAGGAGGGTTTGACGGTGAAAATATTGATATTCGGAGCAGGGGTGCTCGGCTGCAACCTTGCAAATAATTTGTTTCGTGCCGGGAAAGATGTGACGCTGCTTGCACGGGGAGAATGGGCAGAGGAAATCCGGAAAAACGGGCTGCGGATAAAGAACAAGTTTTCCCTTCGGGCGTCGGTCAGCCATGTTCCGGTAGTGACCGAACTGAAACCGGAGGACGTATACGATGTGATCTTTGTTGTAGTGCGGTATACGCAGCTTGAAGCCATCATGGATACCCTGCGGGAAAACAAGACGGAAAATCTCGTTTTTGTGGGAAACAATGTGCGTGCAGAGGCGATTGCTGCGTCGCTGCCGGAGAAAAACGTCCTTTTTGCCTTTGCCCTCTCGGCGGGACATCGGGAGCAAAAACGCGTGGTTTCGATTGATCTTCACAAAATCACCATCGGACAGCTGCGTCATGCGCCGTCCAACGAGCCGTTGATCGGTCGGATTTTCGACGGTACAAAATACAAAGTGGTTTATGAACCGAATATGGGAGATTATCTTTTGTGCCATGCGGCGTTTGTGCTGCCGGCGGCTTTTGCGTGCTACAAAACGGATGGCAACCTGAAAAAACTCAAGGGCAATACGGCATATCTGAATCAAATGATCGATGCCAATATCGAGGGCTACCGTGCCATAAAAAATGCCGGACATGAAATTCTTCCGAAAGCGGATGAGGAATTTGAAGGTCAGGCGTATCACAAAACCTGCCTACGTTTCTTTAAACTCATGTGTGCGACGAGTCTCGGAAAGATCTGCGCCTCCGATCATGCCATGAACGCAGTTGACGAAATGAGTGCACTGAATCGGGATCTGAAAAAGTTTTTTGACGAAAACAATGCGGAATATCCGACATGGCGGGCGCTTGAAACGGAGTGCGGGAGTTATCTGAAATGAAAGAATTGATCTTAAAAACGCTTGCGGAAGGCTTGGGGCTTGGTGCATTGCTTTTTCTCGTTTGCGCGGTCGGTATTCGGAAAGGTGCGGTCGGCATGGTGCATCTTTACAGCCCGCAGGTACAGGATCGGTGCGTGCGGCTGGGATTGACCACGCATGAAAAAATCAAACAAAACAGCCTGCTTTTCAAGGCAATCTGCCCTCCCCGGCTATATTGCCTATGTGCTGATTTGTGTCTATGCGGTAAACGGTGCAAGCGGGTTTCTTGCGGGGTTTTGGCAAATGCTTGTCATTCTGTCGGTGATGAATCTGATCGACCGATTCCTTGTGGATGATTTTTGGGTCGGACACACGAAGGCGTGGACAATTCCCGGCACGGAGGACCTGAAACCGTACATCAGCGGAAAAGACAAGTGCCGGAAGTGGATTTTCGGCACGGTCGGTATGGCACTCATCGCGGCGGTACTGTCGGCAATCATGATGATTTTTGTTCATTGATCTGGGGGTGAGAAAATGCTGTTTGAAACATTGGGAGAAAAACAGAATCCTGCGGTGCTGTTTTTTCACGCCATGGGCGTCACGGGAGCAAGCAGCGAGCCGGTGGCACGGAACTTGCAGGACAAATATTTCTGTATCCTGCCGACCTCCACTGTTTATTGCGAGGGACAAAAATATCTTGATAAATCGGACGAAGTGCATCAGCTGGAAAATTTTTTGCAGCGTGAAGGCGTGAAAAGCCTTGCTTTGGTTGTCGCTTCGTCCATCGGTGCAGATCTGGCAATGGCGTTTTTGACACAGACCAAACTGCCCGTCGGGCACGTTTTTTTCGACGGAGGACAGTTTGCGCAAATCGGAAAAGGAACACGCCGTATCATGACGCCGTTTCTGTATCTGGCAATCAAGAGCCTGTATCTGTCAAAGGGCAAAACGCTCAAAAAAATCATGTGGTGCGACGATGACGCGATCAAGCCCTATTTCATTGCTGCGGGCAAAGCGCTGAAATACGGTAATCTGCGCCGTCAGATGGCGGATAGCCTGGAGGATAAGCCGTTTCCGGTTCTGTCAGAAGCGCTGCAAAGAAATATGTATTTCGAGTTCGGCAGTGCCGAGGAGCATTATAAGTATCGGGCAGCGGTCATGGAAGCGTATCCGAAGGGGAACTATCCGGTTTTTGAGGGCTGTAACCATATGGAGTATCAGATCAGAAATCCGCGGGGATTCGCCGAACTGCTTCGGTCAATCATGGAGACAGATTCCTTGCCGAAGCTGCCCGGGCTGAAACCGTAACGGTGCGCGTTTTCGCAACGTATGAAAAGCTGCAAGCAAAGAGGGGATCAACGATGTTTTGGGATCGTGTTGCATGGGTATACGATGTCTTTGCAAAGGGCATCAACAGAAAGGCAAACAAGACGCTGTGTAAAACGGTGGAAAAGCTGATTGCGCCTTTCGACACGGTGCTGGAATGTGCCTGCGGTACGGGACTGCTCACGGGTGTGATCGCACCGAAATGCAAGCGCTTGGTGGCAACGGATTTTTCCGCAAAGATGCTGAAACGGGCAAAAAAGAAGTACGGAGGCTTCAGCAATGTCACTTTTGAAACTGCCGATATCCTGCAGCTTTCCTACCCGGACGGATGCTTTGACACCGTCGTTGCGGCAAACGTGATTCATCTGCTGGACGATCCGTATCGGGCATTGCACGAGCTGGAGCGTGTCTGCAAGCCCGGCGGAAAACTGATCATTCCCACCTATATGAACCGAACGGAGAAAGGGACGACCAATCGCGTTTCCGAAGCAATCGGCAAAGCGGGCGCAAATTTCAGGAGGGAATTTACTTCCGAGACCTACCAACACTTTTTTGCTGATGTCGGGTATACGGACGCGCGTTATTTTTTGTGCGAGGGCAAGATTCTGTGCGCTGTGGCGGTTCTTGAAAACAGAACCGAAAATGGAAAACGGCGGTAACACTGCGCGGTGATATTCTCTTTGCCATGCCTCGGTGAAAATGTATTCCAAACAAGAAAAGACAGCCGCATCGGCGGCTGTCTTTTCTCACGGAATTTTTAAGTTTTCGGTTCTTTTGACTCAATGCTCGTCTGTGAGGATTTTTGAATTTTCCGATCGTAGTAAAGCGCCAGAACCGAAGTCAGAATTTCCGTGACGGGGAAGGTGATCCATACATAGTCAAGTCCGAAAAAGGAAAAGACCCACGCCAGCGGCACCAATAGAATCACCTGGCGGAAAACGGTGACGAACACGCTCTCCCGTCCCTTTCCGAGCGCCTGGAAGTATACCGGGTACATCAGCGACAAGGAAGCGGGGAGAAAACAAAGGGCAATAATCCGAAAGGCGGTGACGCCGATTTCCAGTGTCTTTTCATCGCTGCTGAACAGCCCGATCAACTGTGCGGGAAAGAAGATGAATCCGATCATGCCGAGAATCATAAAGGAGGCAGAAATCAGAATCGAGCAGCGCAAAATCTTCCGACAGCGATCCTGCCGCCCGATGGCGTTGTTGTAGCTGATGATCGGCACAACACAGGTCTGAAGTCCGAAAAGCGGAATGAAGAAAAACGCCTGCCATTTGTAGTACAGCCCCAGCACGGTGACGGCGGCATCGGAAAATCCGACCAACACCAGGTTCAGACCGGCAATATAGGTGGTGTACAGTGCCTGCATCACAATGGAAGGCGCACCGAGCTTGTAGATGTCGCGGATAAGGGAAGACATCTCGGAAAAACGCGGCGGTTTGCAGAGACTTTTTGCACTGACAATTGCCGCGGAAACGAATTGCCCGATCACGGTAGCGATGGCAGCACCCGCAATGTCCATTTTGGGAATGAATCCCCATCCGAAAATCAAAATTGGGTCAAGAACGATGTTTGTCAAAGCACCGGTGACCTGCGCGATCATCGGCGTTTTCATGTCGCCCTGCGCCTGAAGAACCTTGCTTTGGTTGCTTTCGATGAACACGCCCAGACTGCCCACGCAAACAATGCGTCCGTAGGTCAGTGTGTAATCGCGCACCTGCTGAGACTGTGCGCAGATGCGGATGAAGGGCTCCAATAACAGCACGGAAAGAACAGCGAAAATAACCCATCCGATCAGGGCAAGAAACAGACCGGTACCGGCGGTTTTGGCGGCTTTTTCGTTCTCCCCGTGACCGTAAAACTTCGCCATCACGGTGTTGACGCCGACACCGGTGCCGACGGCAACCGCGAGCAAAAGAAGCTGTACGGGATAGATAACCGACAGGGCGGTGACACCGTCGTTTGAAAATTTTCCAACAAAGAAGCTGTCGGCAATGTTGTAAAAGGCTTGAATCAGCTGTGACAGCATTACGGGCGGGGCGAGCATCCAAAGCAGCTTGCCGATCGGCTGTGTGCCGAAAAAAGAAAAGTCATTTTTGGAATTCATAGTCAGATCAGAGAACCTCTCCGTCGATAATTACGGTTTCAATCTCGTCGTTGTCGCCGAGAACCAACAGATCAGCGTCATAGCCGGGCAGGAGCTTTCCTTTGGGAACGCCGAGCATTTCCGCAGGGGTCGCACTTGCCATACGCACGGCATCGTCAAAGGGAATACCGAATTCGACCGCCTTTTTCACGCAGGTCCACAACGTGGAAGAACTGCCGGCAATGGTGCCGTCGGTCAGACGGGCAATGCCGCCTTCCAGGACAACTTCCAGTCCGCCGGATTCGTAATGACCGTCCGGCAATCCTGCGGGACGGATGCTGTCGCTGATGATCGTCATGCGTTCGGGACCGAACATCCGATAGGTCGCCAGGACGACCGGCTTCAATACGTGAAAACCGTCGCAGATTACCTGTGCATAGATGTGCTTTTCAAATCCCGCACCGATCGGACCGGGGGCGCGGTGATGAAACGGCGGCATTGCGTTGTAGGTGTGTGTCAGACAGGAAGCGCCGTTTTCAATGGCTTCCATTGCCGTTTCATAGTCACAGTCCGTGTGTCCGATGGAGACAACGCAGTGCGGAGACACCTCGCGGGTGAACGCCATGCTTCCCGGAAGCTCCGGCGCAATGGTGATCATTTTCACACGCTCAAACTGCTTGAAATCCTCTGCCGACGGGTTTTTGATGTAGGCTTCATTTTGTGCGCCCTTGTACTTTTTGGAAATGTACGGTCCTTCCAGGTGAAATCCGAGAATGTGCGTTCCCCGAAAGTCGGTTTTTGCACGGCAGACGCGGGAAATGGCTTCGTAGCTCATAGTCATGGTCGTGGGAAGCCAGGAGGTAGTGCCGTGTCGGGCGTAATATAAACACATTTTTTCAAAATCGGCGTCCATGGTGTCCAGTCCCATACACCCGTGGCTGTGTACATCGATCAACCCGGGAATCACGCGCTTTCCTTTGACGTCCAGCGCAGCGGCAAGCGGCTTGTCGGTAATTTCAAGAATTTTTCCGTTCTCAATGCGCAGATTTTGCAGTTTTCCGTGAATCCGTGCGTTTTGAATATTCATAAGCAATCCCTTTCTTATACGGTTTCAAAATCTTTTTTGAAGGTGGAACCGGTCATTTGTTTGTAGGCTTTTGAAAAACGTCCGGCATCGGAAAAACCGATCCGTTCGGCGATTTCCTGTAAACTGAAGTTTTGTCGGTAGAGCTTTTTGGCTTCGTGAAAGCGCAGAAAGTTCCGATAATCCAGCGGCGACATGCCCATCGTTTCGGAAAACAACCGTCGGAAATAGCTTTCGCTCAACCGGCATTGTTCCGCATATACCCGAACCGGAAGATTTTCCGAAAAATGAGCCTCGATAAACCGCAGCGCAGGTGAAATTCGGGCATGGCTGAAAGGCTGATTTTCCAAAGCGGCAAGATCCCGCAGTAATTCAAAAATCCGAATCTTCAGCTCCAACAAAGAAATCGGCATACTGTGGCAGAGATGTTCAGCTTCACAAAAGCGTTCGGAAAGCCTCGGGACGGCACGGCTCCATGCGGAGTAAACATCGGGAGGAAGCCGCAGACTGTTTCCGTTTGCGTCTGTCATATCAAAACAAATGCCGATACCGCAGCATGAGCCGTCGTGGGCGACGTGGGAAACGGTTCGGTAACGGGTTCCTTCGGGAATGAACAGCGCCGTTCCCGCCGGAACGTCAGATGGCGGTTGTCAAGAAAATATTCGCGGGAGCCGTGAGTGATCAGATGAAACAGATGCTTTGTTCTTGCGGATTCAAGATAATCACTCGTGTCGCCCTCCGAAAAGGAGACCGCAGTCACGGTGATATTTTTCAGATCAAAATCGGCGGTATTCAGTTGCGCAACCGTTTTCACTGTCACACGGATTCCCCCTTTTGTCTTTATTATATAGCTTTTGGAAAATAAGTCAAGACAAAGAAAAAATAAAATCGAATCCGCCCGAAATGCGGTCGGATATGACCTTGAGAGTTTGAGAAAAATGAGGTATAGTAAAGGAAAAGGAAAAATCGGAAGGGATGCGTTTGAAATGATCGAAAAGGTCAACGGAATTGTCTGCAAAGTAGTGGAAAAGGAAGAAAACGTGTACTTTGATATGGCACTGACCATGCTGGAAGAAATCATCCGACACAATGAAAAAAACGAGCCGACGGTGATGATCGTGCCGGTGGGACCGACACAGCAGTACCCCCTGCTTGCCGAAATGGTCAATCGGCTGCACGTGTCACTGAAACAGGTGTACTTTTTTAATATGGACGAATATCTCGTTACGCCGCAGCAGGCGATTTCACCGGAGGACCCGATGAGCTTTCACGGACGGATGCAGCGGGAGTTTTACGATCTGGTCGATCCGGCACTGGTGATGCCCAAAGAACAGCGCGCGTTCCCCGAACCGGGAAAAGAAGCGGAGTATGACCGTCGGATCGCGGCGCTCGGCGGGGTGGATTTGTGCCTGGGCGGATTGGGAATCAACGGTCATGTCGCGTTCAACGAAGCGGCGGAGGCAGCCGACCCGATCACGGCACAGGAGTTTGCACAGCTTGGAACACGGGTGCTTCCGATCACGCGGGAGACGCAGACGATCAACGCCTACGGATATCAACGCGGGGATCTGCGCGGGATGCCGCAGTGGTGCATCACCGTCGGTATGAAACAGATTCTTGCGTCCCGCAAAATTTATCTTGCGCTCAACCGTCCATGGCAGCACGGACCGCTGAAACACGCCCTGTACGCGCCGGAACAGGCACAGCTTCCGGCAACACTGCTTCGACGCAATGCCCACGTGACCTACTGCATGACCAAAGAAATCGCCGAAGGATTGTTTTAACTCACATCCCGCCGTTTTTCAGACGGCGGGATTCATATTTTCCCCTGCAGGTACATACAGTGTACTATCCGAAAGTGTAGGGGTTGAAGATATGACAAACACGACAGAGGAACGAGCGGTCTTGCTGGGAGAATATATCGTGGAAAACAAAACCACCGTGCGGGCGGCGGCAAAAGAATTCTGTATCAGCAAATCCACGGTACATAAAGACGTGACGGAGCGACTGCGAAAAATCAACCCGCAGCTCTGCGCACAGGTGAAAACGGTACTGGATGTCAACAAGGCACAGCGGCACATCCGCGGAGGATTGGCGACCAAAGAAAAATACGCGCATTGCCATGAGATCGCGCACGACTAAGAACCCCCGCGGCGTCAGCCGCGGGGGTTCTTAGTCGGTTCAGTGAATGTCCGTGACCGTGTAGCCTTTGGATTCCACAGTCTCTTTCAGCAGTCGGTCGTCGGCTGCCTGACGGAGAGTGACAACTGCCGTCCCGGTCTTGTGATCCACCTCTGCCTTTTCCACAGCGTCGAGCGCTTCCAGCGCTTTTTTGACGGTTGCTTCACAGTGACCGCACATCATGCCTTTGATTTTCATTGTTTTTTCCATGGTTGAATGATTCTCCTTTTTTTGTGTTTTTTTCAGTTTATGATCGTGCCGCGCGTCGTACAGCTTGCAAAGGTTCAGACGCAGGGCATTGGAAACTACGCAGAAGCTGGACAAACTCATTGCCGCCGCGCCGAACATGGGATTGAGCGTCAGTCCGAGCGGGATGAAAACGCCGGCGGCAAGCGGAATGCCGATGGTGTTGTAGAAAAATGCCCAGAACAGGTTTTCGTGAATGTTACGCAGAACCGAACGGCTCAGACGGATGGCGGCGGGAACGCC
>ERZ808245.318-NODE-318-length-26147-cov-5.357044_pt1 | contig 26147 bp, 13 predicted proteins | sample MGYA00521243_ERZ808245 | MGnify/ENA primary metagenome ERZ808245 (study PRJEB31516, sample SAMN03275576) | gut metagenome | biome: mammalia-associated habitat; material: feces | host: Papio cynocephalus | place: Kenya | collected 2012-07-07 ... | reverse complement strand
ACCATCATCAACATAAGTAAAGTGAATAGTTTATTCATTGTTGTTGACATTATTATTAAGTTAGTGAATACTCTCATTGTTTGTTGTCTATCTTCGAGTGCAAAGGTAGGGAATAAATACGGCTTGATAGTCCAATTATCGGTATTTTAAGGATGTAAATCGTGAAAAAGGCTGGTTGTCATAACTAACAACCAGCCTTTATAACATTAATGCCTATTGCATACTATTATTTATCTCCAACTTCATAACCTGGATTCTGTTCCAACTTAGCATCCTTATTCAGCTGTGTCTCAGTGAGAGGGATAGGCAGCAAGCAATGAATATCCTTGTTGAAGCCAGTAATACGCTTGTTTTCTGACTTCTCTGCCCACTTGGTCATCATCATATTCACACGATTAGCCAATTCGCCTGTACGCATCAAAGTGAATCGGCGATTCTCCTCACCTACCAGCTCGCGGATACGCTCATCAAGGATAAAGTCGATGTTGATATCAGATGCACTCACCTTACCAATAGTTGGGTCACCCTTTTCTGCACGAATGTCCTTAAACGCACGGTCACGGAGTTTGTTAATATCTTCGGCAGCTCCCTCAAGGTTGTTCTGGCGGAAACGAGCCTCCGCACGCAAGAGATAAGCCTCGGCAAAGCGCATCAAAGGAATATCCTTCACCATTGCATAACCGAAATCATCAGTTGGGTCATAAGCACCCCATTTTGTAGTATGAGGATACATCACATTCAACGTATCTGCCTCATGGCAATACACCTTGTCGCCCAGACCAATAGTCACTCTCTTCACTATCTTACTTTCATCAGTCTCCCAATATCCATTTGCATTGATACCGATTGTTGCCTTATCGGCAGAAGGTTGCTTGTTACAATAGATGGTGCGACGGATATTAAAGTTAGAGTTACGAATATCACCTTCCTGGAAAATACCGTACTTCACATAGTTGCTCAAGCGAAGACGACCATTACCACGACCTCCGATAGAATCTGCATTCTGCATGAAGTCTGAGAGCTTATGGAAAGCTGGCACCCAGTTACGACGCTGTTGGGCATTATCGATAGTACCACCAGAAACAGAAGTATTGTATTCCTGCTCATAAGTCCAAATACCCTCTGTATTACCCTGGCTACGACGCTGATTGCCCCAACGGAACATATCATGATAGTAATCACCAGCCTCACCAGTGAACTTACCATAACGAGCCTCTATTAATTTATAGTTGCCTTCCGTGATGGTTGGTGTGATTGCACTCTCTGCTTTTTGGAAGTAGGAAGCATCTCGCATACCCATACGGAGGTAAGCCTCGGCAGCCAACATTCTGGCAGCGTCCTTGCTGATACGAGACTCCTGTTTCAACTCAGTAACAGCAGGAAGACCTGCGATAGCATCTTCGATATCCTTGGTTATCTGCGCATCAACCTCAGCCACAGGAGTACGAGTGTAATCTGTCTTAGGAGACTTTGCCGACTCTGTCACCAATGGCACTGCTCCCCAACCTGTAACCAACTGATTATAGCAGTATGCACGGAAGAACTTTGCTTCTGCGACCAAAGCCTTAGCACTTTCATTACCTTCGTTGTCTGCAATAATTTGGTTTGCTTCATTAATCATATTATACATACGATTCCAAAGCACACCTACACCATTGTTCTCTGCGTTCAACTGTCCATACTGGTAGAACGGCACCTCAGTACCCTCCGTATCACCAGGAGCACCCACATCGGTACCATCTTGCCAAATGCCCCAATAGCCTTGAGGCCAAGAAGCGCCCAGCAACTGTCCTAACTGATAATGCAAGCCCAAAACCTTGGCGTTCACATCAGTAACGTCTGTACCATAGTTAGAATACATCTTCTCATTCAGGAAGCTATCGCTACAAGAAGTGCTCCCCAATGACACCACCGCTGCAAGTGCGGATGCCATAAATATCTTATTTAGTTTCATTATTACTCAAATTTAGAAGGTTAAGTTGATTCCGAATGTATAACTCTTAGTCATAGGATAGTTGTCCTCCCAGTTTCCAGAACCACGACCATCCTGGCGAGTCTCAGGATCCCAACCAATCCAATCGGTAAATGTAAAGAGGTTACGACCGGTGAAATAAACGGTCAAGCCTCCCAATCCTGCCTTGTGGATGATATTCTCAGGCAATGTGTAACTCAAGGTAATATCCTTGACACGAGTAAAGTTTGCCTTCTGAGCGAAGCCATAACCATGCTTGTTTGAGTTCTTGCGCAAAGAACGCCACTCATTACTCTTGTTTTCTGGTGTCCAATAACCAATCTCGGTTGTGGTGTTACGACGTCCCATCTCATCACCAGCCATACCAATCAAGTTGTTATTCTTCATCATACCCTGAACGGTCTGAATGAACACGCTCAAAGACAAGCCTTTGTAAGTAAAGGTATTGGTCATTCCGCCTATCCACTTAGGAGTAGTCTGTCCCTTTACATGGCGGTCGTTATCATCGATTTTACCGTCACCATTGCGGTCGGCAAGTTTCACGTCACCTGCCTCTGCCTGTGGGTCCCACTTCAAGTGATCGCCACGCTCGATTTCATCTTCCTGCCAGATGCCGACCATATCATAGTCGTAGATAACTCCAATAGGCTGACCGATGAACCATTTGTTGCCTAAGTCGTCCTTACCATCACCATAAAGGTCCTTGATTTCGTTCTTGTTCCAAGAGAACACCAAGGTTGTAGCCCAAGTAAAGTCTTTGGTTACAATATTCTTTGAATTGATAGTAAACTCAACTCCCTTATTGGCTGTTTCACCCATATTGGCATAAACATCCGTGTAACCAGAAATCTTTGGCAAGTTACGCTTCAAGAGCAAACCGGTAGTCTTAGAGGTATATACATCCAAGTTACCGTTGATGCGGTTGTTGAGGAATCCGAAATCGAGACCCACGTTGAAGGTCTTGGTGGTCTCCCACGACAGATTTGAGTTACCCATTCGGGTGGCTGGAGTAAGTCCCACTACAGAATTCTTGCCCATGGCAAACTTCTTCACCTCCAACTTAGCCAAAGTCTGGTAAACGCCAATAGCCTCATTACCTGCCTTACCATAAGAGAGACGAAGCTTCAAATTATTGAGCCACTTCTGAGTCTTCTCCATAAACTTCTCGTTGGCGATGTTCCAACCCAAGGCTACAGAAGGGAACGTACCATACTTGTTATCCTCACCAAACACGGAAGAACCATCTCGACGAACGGTAAAGGTGAACAAGTAACGACTATCGTAAGAGTAGTTCAAACGTCCCATCTGGGAAACTGTAGTGTATAAGTCGGCATACGATTTAACGTATGGAGATTCTGCACCCTCAAGGTTATTGAAGCCTAAGTCGTCATTGATAAATTTCTGGCCCTGAGCTGTTGATTCCGAATATTTCTTACGAGAAGCTGCATACAAACCTGTAAGGTCGAAGTGGTGCTTGTCAATGTCCTTAGCATAAGAAACAATATTCTCGATGGTATAAGTCTGAGTTTCTGCATTGAATATCTTACCAGTACCATTCAAATCGTTGGCAGCAGCACCCGTATAAGTATTCTCACGCTTAGGAGCATAGGAGAAACCAGCATTCAACTTATATTTCAAGCCAGCCAATGGCTTCCAAATGTGTCCAAAATCGATCTCAGCAAAGCCATTGATGCTCACATTCCACTGGCGACGCTCAGCCTGCTTGTTAGTACCAATCATTGGGTTAGTCCACAACTGCTCGGAAGCCATAGGATAGATGCAATAGCTACCATCATCGTTATACATCTTGCCCCAAGGAGACATAGCTTCGGCATTGAGGAAGTTCACGCGACCACCATCACGGTTATGAGAAGCGATATAAGTGTTAGTACCCACCTTCAAGTAGTCTGTCACATCCATATCCACATTGGTACGGAGAGAATAACGCTTATAGTTGAATCCCTTCAATACACCTTTTTGGCTCAGATAGTCGCCAGATACATAATATCTCACTCGTTCTGCACCTCCGGCAATGCTTACATTGTGGTCGGTGATGATACCAGTCTGTGAAGCCTCATCATAAAGCCAATCTGTCTGAATTCCCTTTTCGTAGTTCTCAGCCTCGTTGGCATACTTCACATTGTCATTATACATAGTCTCGCCAGGATTGATGGCAATATAGTCCTTATAACGCTGGATAATTTGGTCTCCATCGCAGAATTTCAACTTATGAGAAAAATCCTCAAATCCTACATAACCACTATATTTGATAGTAGGTTTGCCGCTCTTACCATGCTTGGTAGTAATCAGGATAACACCATTGGCACCATTTGTACCATAAATAGCAGTAGCAGAAGCATCCTTCAAGATTTCCATAGACTCGATATCGGATGGAGCGATATCATTGAGCGAACCACCCGTCTTATTGATAGGCACACCATCTACTACGATATATGGCCCCGAGTTGGCATTGATAGAGTTTTGACCACGCACCAAGGCATCAGGTGCATCACCAGGGATGGAAGATGTCTGGGTAATAGTTACACCTGCAGCAGCGCCCTGTACAGCCTGAAGCACGTTGGTAACAGGAAGTTTCTCCAAGCGGTCTTTGCCTACAGAAGTAACGGAACCCGTTACGTCGGATTTCTTCTGCACACCATAACCCACAACGACAACCTCGTTGAGAGCTTGGTTATCATCTTCCAAACTTACCTTCATCTTGCCAGCGGTAGCTTTCAATGACTTTGTCTTATATCCGATATAAGATACTTCCACCGTTGCGCCAGGTGCAGCCTGAAGCGTAAAGTTACCATCAAGGTCGGTAACCGTACCCGTCTTGGAACCTGCCACCTTTACGGTTGCACCAATAACAGGCTCACCAGAAGCATCTACAACTTGTCCTTTGACAACACCCGACTGCTGTACAACCTGAACGGCTGGAGCTGCCATCATGGATTGCAGCGGAAAAGCAACGCCTGAGGCTATTGCTGCCAACGCCATCAATCTTCTTGATGAAGTAATTAGATTCACATTTTTCATTAGTTGTTGTTTTTATATTGTTAGTTTAACATTTTATACTTATCACTTCGCCTCGCCTATATAATAAGGAGAGACTGCGTAAACGTTTGCATCGTTGATACCGCCGAAAAGTTTACAACTGCAAAATTCGCTCATTTTTGTTAAAAGCAGGTAGAAATATCGTTATTATTAGGGAACAAATCATTAAAAAAGTAGGGAAAAGGCTATAATATGTGAAAAATTATGTATATCTTTGCATCCAAATTGTTAGCAAACCGAAAACAAAATTATAAAAGAAATGAATATGAGACAACTATATATATTGCTCTTATGGCTAATTTGTATTACTGCGAAGGGACAAATCTTTCCTTATCGCTACCTTTCTCCATTTATCATTTCACCATCAGAAGACACCAACTGTATGCTTTTCGACAAAGAGGGAATGATGTGGCTAGGAACCAACGCCGGTCTCAAATCGTATGATGGCTATACGGTAAAAACATTCAAGTCGGATGCCTACTCTCCAGGCATCCTACCCAACAACAACATTCGCTCTATCATAGAAGACCACCATGACAACTTATGGTTGGGTACGAAAAACGGGCTCGTACGTATGAACAAAAGAACTGGCACCTTCAAGACTTATCACCTACCATCGGAAAAACAGAGCGTCATCTACACACTCTATACGACAAAAGACGGAACGCTGTGGATTGGCACCGATGAGGGTCTCTCCTATTTCAATCCAAAAAATGAGTCATTCTACACCTACAACCACCAGAACACCTGGCTTATCGACAGCGACGGAAGGAAGCAGAAGATGATAGGGTACAGTGTAAAAGCCATCTTAGAGGACAAGAATGGCGACTTACTGATAGGCACCTGGTCGTCTGGACTCATGCGATTCAAGCGTGGAAGCCATGTGATGCGCCGTTATCCCAAGATAAACGCCACAAACTCCGCTTACTCTCTCTTTTTCGACAATCATCATCGTCTCTGGGTGGGCACCTGGGGATATGGCGTGGTGCGCATCGACAACCCACAAGACGTGAGAGGTGCAAACTATCACCAATATCCTTACGAGACAACCTTTTTTGACACCTTCTACAAGATAGTAGAGGACCCCGTGAGCCAGAAGCTATGGGCTTGTACCCGAGAAGGCGTATGCTATCTGGACGAGAATGACCCAAAAGCCACTTGGCAACGCCATACCCAGATAGGGAACAACAAGCTGACCTTTAACAACGACATTGCCACAGATGGGAAAGGCAACATTTGGCTCTGCACCCAGCTTGACGGTATCATACAGGTCACCACAACGCCTTCGCTCTTCCACAACTGGTACCTAGACCGAAGTCACGTCCTCAACATCAACTTCTTGAACAGTATGTTCACTCAGGATGGAGAATGGTTCTGGCTAGGGCTCAACCCATACGGCATAGCCCTATACAATCGCAGGACACAAGCCACCTATTATAATAAGGAGATACCAGGTTTTGCATCGCTCGATGCCAGAACCCTCACTACCTCTATATCTAGTATTGCCAAGCGAAGCAACGGCGAGCTGTGGTTTGCCTGCAACAGCTATGGTGTCATCGTAAAGCCACAAGAGGGAAACGTAAAGATGCTAAACCATCAGAACACCCACTTCATCAAAGACGACTTCGTAACCACCATATTCGAATCGAGGGACAAGACGATGTGGATTGGCTCGCGAAGCGGAATGGGTATCGTCTTTCCCGACAACAGGGGACTAACGCTCACCATGAAGAAAGGCAAAAAGAACTTCAGCAAATGCGATATCCGACACATCAACCAAGATCGTCAGGGTAACATTTGGTTAGCCACCGACAATGAAGGAATCATCCGCATATCAGGAAATCCCAAAAGCATCAAGTCTCTGCAATACAAACAATATTGCGCAGACAATCACAATTTTTCCATCAACGATGCCACCGCATGCCTAGAGGATAGCGAGGGGAGACTATGGGCCATATCCAATAGCGGCGGACTTTTCTTATATGACAAGGAGAGCGACTGTTTCTACCCCAAGAACAGAGACTTTCATCTACCTAACGTAAGAGTTTTTAGCATTCAGGAAGATGCTAATCAGAATCTGTGGCTTGCCACCGAAAGGGCTCTCGTACGCCTCACATTCCCGAAAGGAGACCTGCATCCTGAAAACATCACTTACTATACGAAGGAAGATGGGCTTGAGGACGTTTTCTTCCCTGCCAACACCAGCTGCAAATATGGAAACGAACTGTTTTTCGCAAACCGCACCAGCTTTTTCTCCTTCCTACCCGAACAGGCGAACCGTAGCATCAAGCAGCGAGGCAAGAGTCCTATATCCTCAAACAAGAAACTCGTCATCACAGACATCTTGATAGACGATGTTCCCTTTGAATTGCTAGACTCCGCCAGCATGGAAAACATAGCCAAAGAGATGCCAGGCTATACCCACAACATCAAGATACCATCTAGCGTCAAAAAGTTTAGTGTGGAGTTTTCCCTTCTCACTTATGGCAACGCCAAGAAGAATGTCTATGCTTACCAACTAAAGGGATACGACGAAGATTGGCAATACTGTAACGGCGAGACCCATCAAGCTATCTTCCAAAACCTCCCTGCGGGGAAATATCAGCTACTACTAAAAGCCACCGACAGCTACGGCCACTGGCAGGAGCTACCCTACGCCATCACCATCCGAGTGTTGCCGCCTTGGTATGCCTCACGCCTAGCCTACATGGCATACATCCTGCTGCTCATCGGCGGAATCTTTACTACAACCCGTTGGTACAAAGACCGACTGAAGACGAGGAACAGCTTGCAGATGGGTGTCATCCTCACCAATATCACCCACGAGCTGCTCACCCCGCTCACCGTCATCTCCGCCACCATCTACAAGCTCAAGGAGATGGCACCGCAATACGAGGAGGACTACCAGGTGATGGACAGCAACATCAACCGAACCACCCGACTCCTGCGACAAATCCTGGAAGTGAGAAAGTCGCAGGCTGGACAACTGCGACTGCGCGTTAACAATGGCGACCTCATCGCATTTGTGAGAAAAGCTTGCGAAAACATCCGACCTATGGCGGAACAACAGCACATCACGCTCTGCTGGGATTTGCCCAACAGGGATGGCTCAGCCTGGTTTGACACCGACAAATTGGACAAGATACTCTACAACCTGCTCTCCAATGCCATCAAATATAACAACAAGGATGGCAAGATAGATGTGCGTCTCGGCCTCAACAGGGAGAAAGCCACCATCACCATCGCCGACAATGGCATCGGAATGTCGAAAGACAAGCTCAAGCATCTCTACACCCGTTTCTTCGATGGCGACTACCGTAAGCAAAAACAGCCAGGAACTGGCATCGGCCTAGCCCTGACCCACGACCTCGTGAAACTGCACCACGGCAGCATCGACTGCGAAAGCAAGGAGGGAGAAGGCACGACATTCTCTGTCACCATACCTATCAAGAAAAGTGCGTATGCGGAAAATGAAATCGACTTCTCCAACAAGAGTAAACGAGTGGATGAAGAGTCGGTCAAACTAGCGAGCCTAACGGAACAGGCACTAGTCTCAAAGGGCGAAGTAGCAGAAGAAGCCAACAAGCTCAAGATAGCTCCGATACACCCAAGAATCTTCATCAGAAAGAATGTGAGCAAGATACTGGTGGTGGAAGACAACGAGGAACTCCTGGCTCTGATGCTACAGGTGTTGAGCAAGAACTACCATGTCTTCACGGCTAAAAACGGCAAGCAAGCCATAAACATCATCATGAAGGAGCAGCTCGACCTCGTGGTGAGCGACGTGATGATGCCTGTGATGGACGGCATCGAACTGACCCAACGCATCAAGGCCGACAAGGATTTCTGGCAGTTGCCTGTCATCCTGCTCACCGCCAAGAACAAGGACGAGGACAAGACCGAGGCTTACAGCATCGGGGCAGACGCCTACATCACCAAGCCGTTCAAGTTTGAGGAGCTGGAGGTTCGCATCAATGCCCTGCTCGCCAACCGCAAACGTATCATAGAGAAAATCGAAACCGAAGTGTCACTCTCTGCCAACACCCGAGACGACAATAAGGAGGATGATGCACACCTCAGCAATCCAGACCAAGCTTTCATCACTCGTGCCACCGAGATGGTGATGCAGCATCTGGATGACTCCGAGTACGACCGCAAGTCGTTCGCCAAGGATATGGCGATGGGCGAATCCACCCTATATAATAAGGTGAAAGCGACCACCGGGCAGACGGTAGTGGAATTCATCACTGCCATCCGCATGAAGGAGGCTCAACGCCTGATGCAAGCAGACCCGAATATTCTGATTAGCGAAGTGGCGACAAGAGTGGGCTTCAATACGCCGAAGTATTTCTCGAAATGCTTCAAGAAGGAGTTTGGGATTTACCCAAGGGAATTTGCAGATAAGCTAAAGAATTCCTGAGAGAATTCCTGAGACAACAAAGATTCTCTTTTCTACTACACACTACACCAATGGCACATAAGTCACTAAAACACAAAATGTTACACTGGTGTAGTGTCATTACTGGCACTACACCCATACTACACCCCACTACACCCTCATTACTTGAAAAGGTGCAGTGTGGTGTAGTGTGGGTGCAATGTCAAGGCGTACACTACACCACCGCAACTCTATGAAACACAGCGACTTATTAGCTATCGAGTGTAGTGTGAAGTAGAAATGAGGATTCACCATCATAAGAAGAGAACGAATCCCGAATGAAGCCTATTCAAAGTTCTGCCAGGCTTCTTCAAAATCCTGCCTCACGCCATTCCATTTTTTGTCTCGCCTAGGCAATATATTGCCCTGGCTAAGGCAATAAATTGCCTAGGCGGGAGCAAAAAGGAAAAGTCTCGTACTTTCCTTTTACTATTTTGCCTTCACAAATCGAAACATAGGCTATATTATTTAAAGGCATAGTTTACTAAAGAGCATTCAGCTCCAGTTGATTTTTTACCAACCCATAATAATATCCTTTTTGTGCAAGGAGCGTTTGATGAGTACCATGCTCCACTATCTTACCTTGTCTCATAACTAGTATTTGGTCGGCATTTTTCACTGTACTGAGACGGTGGGCAGCAATTACCACCGTCTTACCATGATAAAAGGCAGCTAAATTATGCATAATTTCCGTCTCATTAGAAGTATCAAGTGCATTGGTTGCCTCATCAAAGAAAATATATTCAGGATTTTTGTAGATAGCACGAGCAATGAGGATGCGTTGACGCTGTCCTTGGCTTACACCACTTCCTTCCATACCAATCCTAGTGTAATACCCCATAGGCAGCTTGCTGATAAAGCCATCGGCATTTGCCAACACAGCAGCTTGCCTCACCCGTTCCATATCTATCCTGTCGGTATCAAGGGCGATATTGTGCGCTATCGTGTCACTGAAAATGAAACTTTCTTGCATCACTGAACCAGTAACACTTCTCCAAAGATGCGGATTAATGGAACTCAGTGCTGTATTCCCCACCCTGATATTTCCATGAATAGGCAAGTAAAAACCTTGCAGGAGTTTGATGAGCGTGGTCTTTCCACTTCCACTCTCTCCCACAATGGCAGTTACTTTTCGCTCCGGTATCTTTAGACTAACATCATCCAGAGCATAGTTTCGTTCCGCACCATCATAGCTGAAAGTCACATGCTCCACACTGATGGTCTTGTCATCGGGAAGTACTAGGTTCTTTCGCTCTATGTCTGTGTCCTCATCTGGCTGAGAGTGAATTTCATTCAGTCGCTCCAAGCTAATCTTGGCATCCTGTACAGATTGAATAAAACTGATGAAATCGTTGATAGGGGCAGACAACTGACCAATGATATAGGTAAGCGACATCATCATACCCAGCGTCATATCGCCAACGATGACATTTCGAGCAGCAATAAACGTGATGAAAATGTTGGTAGTTTGGCTGAAAAACACAGAACCAGATTGCTGAAACTGTCCTATTCGCAGACCTTTCACACTGATGCGGAACAACCTCATCTGCACCCGTTCCCATTCCCAACGTTTCTGCCTTTCGCAGTTGTTGAGCTTGATGTCCTGCATTCCCTGAATCAGCTGAATCATCTTGTTACGCTCCGTCGCCGACTGATTGAAACGTTTGACATCCAATTCACGGCGATACTTCAAGAAATACATAACCCATAATATATATATAGTATTGCCCACCATAAACACCCCCAGCACCAAAAGATTGTAATATCCCAACACCGCCGAGAAGACGACGAAATTGGCTAGCGAGAAGACAAAGCCAAGCGAGTTGCCCATCAGAAACGACTTGATGCGAGAATGGTCGTCTATGCGCTGCATCAAATCACCAATTCTCTTTGTATCGAAGAAGTGCAGTGGCATATTCATCAACTTGATGAGAAAATCAGAAATCAAAGCAATGTCTATGCGAGTGTTTACATGTAGCAATATCCATCCACGAATAAAATTCACACTGAGTTGTGCTATGAAAAGCACAAGCTGGGCTATCAAGATGAGCGTGACGAAACCCAAGTTTTTGCCGTTAACACCCTTATCTACTAAAGCCTGAGTCAGGAAAGGGAACGCCAGTTGGAGCAAACTACCCATCAACATTCCCAACAAGAGTATGCCTATCTGACGATGATAAGGCTTGAGGTACTTGAAGAAGAAACCGAGGCTTTGCTTATCACTCTCACATTCCTCCTTTCGCTTGCCGAATTTTACGCCAGGCACTATTAGCAGAGCCATTCCACAATCTTGTCCTTGTACTTTGGTGCTAAGCCAACAACGCATAAACTCTTCCTCTGTGAAGCAAAGTTTCTGCGAGGCAGGGTCGGAGATGTAAAAGCGATAGCGACCGCTTCTCCCCTTCTTTATCTTATAACAAACCACAAAGTGGTTCTGATTCCAATGAAGAATGCAAGGAAGCGAGGCATCATGGGTTAGTTGCTCCATGGTAATCCTTACCCCTAGCGTACGAAAGCCGAGATATTCGGCAGCCTCGCTGATGCCAAGCATCGACACGCCATTTCGGGTGATATGACAATGCTGGCGCAGCATCTCCGCCGAGTATTCCATGCCGTAGTACTTGGCAATCATCCTCAACGAGGTGGAACCACAGTCCATCTCGTCGAGTTGCTGATAATGGGGAAAACTTTTGTACATCTTATATTTCTAAATTCAAGTGTTGTCGAATCTCAACTTTAGAGGATTGAACAATTCTGTCCTTTTCGTAGGTTGTGAACTTTCGCTGTTCTTCTGAGTTATGCTGCCCATTAATATCACGAGGATGAGTGAGGTGAAAAAGCGGTCCTTCTACAGACAGAACTTTGTACCCCAAGTTTTTCCATCTATCATAGCGTTCCCAATCCTCGGGTCCCCACCCATAGAAATTTTCATTTTCCATTCCTACATCCAAATACGTTTTCCTTTTTGCGAGAAAAGCCCCACCTTTCATATTTTTTCCATATGGTAAAGACATATACCGATTCAACTTTTCTAAAATAGTAATCTCTTGAGTCTCAATAAACATTTGTCGTATAAGTGGACTTGTATCAAAGAATAATCCATTGTAAGGATAGACAAAATCTGCACTTCCACATCGCAAAACCCTCATAGCTAAAGACATTTGTTTTATAGGAAACACGACATCTGCATCCCAGACGGCCAGATAATCAGTCTGTACAGTTTGCGCCATTTGGTTTATGTACTTGGTTCTATAGAATACAGGATCGGCATCCTTGACGAAAGTATATTCTACAGAATCTGGCAAAAGACCTCGTAATATTCGGTTATCAAAAGCTGATGCCTCTAGGACTTTAACATTTATGATAAAATATTTCTGCAAGTATTCAATAATAGTCAGAAGATTTTCGAGCCGAACCAGCGATTCCACTCGAATAGGCAATAACACCGTCAAATCAGCGAAATTAAGTTTTGTCTTTATTGTCATTATTCTCCCAAATTCTAGTTAACAATTTTATGCCACAGTAACTATTTAAAGAATAGTTACTGTATAAGAATTCCTCATCCATATCTACATGATTCCAAAACGAACTATTTTCGATACGTTGCTTCAATTTTTCCATATCAAAGCCTATCGGAGATAGTGATTTTTGATTATACCACCAGGTCAACGCAAACAATCCAAGCACTCCGTTCTGCAACATAACACTTTGATCAAACAAGTCGTTTGACAGCAGATGGGACATATCTATTTCCTTCCTCAAATTCTCTGAGAAGCATTTCCATTGCGATTGGCTTGTAACTTGTGCAACTAATGAAGAGGCCAAAAACAGACAATATTTGTTCGGATGCAATACTGGGCGCAATGAAAAAAGGAAAGGCTGCATTTCTTGGAAAATCCGATCAATTCTTTCTGTGCTAATTCCCAAATTGCGGATTTCTACTAGTGCAAATAGAAAAACAATTAATCGATTGTTAGCTTTGAAAGGCATAGCCTCACTATAAAAATCCAAAGGTCTATTCATATAAATTGTATTAAACAATTTCTCTATAAATCTCTGGCAGAACTCTTTTTCCACCCCATTATCCAACCGCCAATATCTATATATCTCAAAAGCCAAGACATCTATCAATGGAGCTGTCTCTTTACCCTGCAAGTTCATTTCTATCGCATTCATCGCTATTTTATATATATACGCATCTATATCTAACAATAATTTCCCCGAAGAATCAGATATATAGTTATTCTCAACTAAATATGATATGCCGAGATAGATACCTATCAAGCCATTATTCAAATCGATGTTCTTGACTGTTTGAATTTTTGAAACAACCTGAGTGAGAAGTTCTTTACCTATCTGAAAATTCTCGTTTTTTTCATTATGATTGCTCATAATAAAAAAATAGACGCAAGCCCCCAACTTGCCTTGCAGTAGCCCCAACTTTTGATCGTTGAGGGCTACTATTTTCAATTTTGCATCAATCTCCTTTGTCATATTACTTTTCTGCATCTACAGTGAAAGAATTTTGTCTCATTCTCACTTGCTTTCCTCCATGCAAGAATACCTTGCATCCCAATACTGCATAGGGACCACAAGCATTAATATTAGAGGAATTTGTCATATTAGTAAAATATGGCAAATGATAGTCATAGCCAAATTTTCTCTTCCCTATGCTAGCTGGCGTTATTGCGGTCAAAGATGCCTCAATCTTACCATTTGCAAGCATTTTGTTCAATATAATCTTTGCATACCCAACATGCTTTGAAAACTTGCCTTGCAAAGTTGGAGTTGTAGTATCATTTAAATCGTAAGACCCTTGTACATTCAAATTCAATGGACTAATCTTATATCTAGCTTGTATATACAATCCCCAAACATCCCCACTATTTCTGATACCATCTGCCCCAGATACGACATCATGAAAATAAGAAAGATTCACCCCGAGATTACAGTCTTTAAAAAGTTTGTAATCGCCAGCCAACCTAAACATCATTCGATGCCAATCTGCATTTTCATAACTTTCCTTAACCATACCTGTTGGCAATAATGAATAATAGGGTAACTCATTCATGTCTTTATTATAAAAGTTAACAAATAATATGCTAAACAATTTGTCTATGTTCACTGTGGCATCCAAGTAAGTTAATCTCGAAGATCTCAACAATGGGTTTCCGCCATGAACCATCTTTGAATCTATTTGATACTCCGTAGATGAAAGCTGGTCTAAGTTAGGATACATTGCCGAAATATGAAAATTTCCCCTGACTGTTATCTTACGCCAAGGTTTATAGAACAAACGTCCCATCGGACTCCAAGCATAGTTTGCCATATGACCAATGTTGTTATCATCAGAATTGCCAAGCCAAAGCGCACCACCACTTACAAAAAAGCTACTTACAGGATGCCAAGTTAGCATAGCCAACATAAAATGACGGGTATTCTTTGACCAATAATTTAATTGATTAGTGGCTCTATCCGTATCATTATATTTTCTCCACGCTAAATTATAATCAGCATAAAAGTCAAAGTGTTTGGATATGGTCCTACTTAAGCTAACATCATAAAACACATAATTTTTATCGCCCAATGTAGGGCTTGCACTTACGCTAGCATTACCATAATAAGTTCTATTTTCTCTAATATTATAATAGTCGTAAGTCAAATCACTGCTGACATAGAATTTTCCAAAGCTTCCACGATAGAATAATCCTACATTATAGTCATTGGAATAATATTTATCTTTATTCCATTGTTCATATTGCGACTCTAGTCCGTTGTCTTTCTCTGTTATAAAATATATGGTTGAATCCAAAGACTGATTAAAAGTCCCCTTTGCCTGAATAGAAACACTATGATTTTTCGCCAACTGATATTCTGCTCCAAAAGCCAAGTCATACCCCAATTTATTATTGAATTTGTTTGGCTTCCCAGAATCATACCCCTGAGTACTTTTCGCATAATCCTCACCATACATACGAACAAACGTATCACTTTCTTTCTTCGCTGTATTTGTAAATGCAGAAGTAAGATTAAATGTCATTTTTTTCACACTATATGTATATGAAGCCCCAACTATTTCCTGATTCATATTATTTTTTCCATATTGCAAGCTCGTATAAGGCACAAAATCCCACCCAATATAATCATCAAACAACGATATATTCAACAGCATTCTTCTTCCTTCATATTTCCCCGTTGGATTATACGTAATTTCAATTTTCTTGATACGCTTTGGATTTATGCGCATAGCATATTCTGAAGCTTTTTCCACCTCATTAACCAAGAGAACGACATCCTCCTCACCGTTAACTCGCAATTTGTCATTTTCCCAATCACGCAAAACTCCAGGTATTTTCTCTAGCAGTTGAGCACTACTCGACGTACCTTTACGCATAGAGTCTGTGACAAGGTAAATATCTTTATCAAATGTTTCTTTCTTTAATGTCCCAACAACTGTCACTTCTTTTAACCCAACATTTCTGGAAGACATATTTATCACACCAAGGTTCTCTGAAAGTCCAAGACTATCTTTCCTTACATACGTTTCAAGTCCCATATAGCTGACAGAAATCTTAGTCGCTTTTTGCTGAGTATTAACATTAAAAGAACCATCATTGTTCGACTTACATCCACCAACAAAGATATCATTGTAAAAAAGCTGAATTGTAGCATCGGCTAATCCCTGTTGATTATCACCAGAAACAATCTTCCCGTAATAGTTGTCCGCATTTGCCATGGCAGACACTAACAGGATTATACTTAAGAATAAAAACTTTCTCATATCTTTTTATATTTTGAATTTAACAGACACCTAAAACAGTAATCCAATATATTGAATTCTACATCTTGCTTCCTTTTTTCAGAACAATCAAACTCCTTTCCCAAGCGCAATCTCTTTTCGCGTTTGGCCATACACTCCCCTGTACAAACTGGATAAAAAGAGCATTTTGCACAATATGCATATTCCTTGTTCCCATGCATCCTGGAAGTTAAAGAAGAGTTCCAACTCACATGACCCTCTTCCCCAATAGAACCTCTAGCCATATTGGAAGCATAATTATCACAATAATCTACCTTACCATTATAATAAATGGTTTCAAAATATTTCTTCTCCACATAACATGCAGAAAAAAAGGCATTGGTGGAGAGCAAATATCCACTCTGCGCAAACAAGCTCATAAGCGCATACAGTTCATTTAGATAAATCTCATCTTGTTTTGCTTGCCAAATCTTCTGAAAATCAACAAAAATTCTACTTCTTAGTTGATACGGAATTATCTCATTAATTTGTTCTACCATCCCTAAATCTTTAAGTTTTTCTGCATTGTAGTTATACCGAAGAACCACAACTGAGGATTTATTTAACTCCAGCAACATCCTAATGTTGTTTAAAATCAAATCAAAAGATGATGAGCTATCATTCTTATTTTTGGTTTTATTATGTTTCTCCCTACAACCATCTATTGTTATTTGATAGCTATCTATCTTCACAGAACTTAGTTGGCGTATTAACTTTTCATCAAGAAGAGCACCATTAGTAGTGATTTGACCATTAAACGCAATATCGTTCTGCAAACAATAATGATACAAATTGTTTGATATTTCTAAGACTCTGTCTTTTTGCATTAACGGTTCACCCCCGAACCAACATAGACGATAAGCCAAGATGTTATTCTGCTCAATATAAGAAACTATATGTTTTACAATTTTCTTCACACTCAAATCTCCGAACACAGTCTGTTGATGTTTCTGAGTGCAATACCAACACGAATAATTGCAATCATAGGTAGGAATTATAATTGATTGGTACTCTCTAGCCTCTATATATTTTTTTTCTTCTTTCCTAATAAGTTCTAATTCGTCAACGTTCTCTTCTACGACAAAACCGGCATTAACCATTTTCATGAAAAATGGCATATATTTTGTAGATATGGGTTCTAAACCCTGAAATGTATTTAGCAATTTCACATACTGCGATACGTTCTCTCTCTTTAGGAGAAAGAATTTCTTAGTCACACCACTAAACATTATTGATGTTTCTGAGTTTGGCGCTAATATATAATTATACTTACTTAGTTTATACATTTCCTATTTTAAGAAATTTGGAGAAACCAACGCCTAGTTATTATAGGCATTGGTTTCTTAAAAGTACAAAATCTTTATAAAAATTAACAGCCTATATAGATTTTGCAGCTACTTTGATTAATTACATACACAGAGTCTTGACCACCTAACACTTCCAACATGTCTGCTTCTGTCAACAGACTTTCATCCAATGGTTCTAAACCATTAAAATTAATTTTTGATAATTCTAACATAATCTCAATTATTTAATTTATAAAACCTTCTACATAGCCAAGACTAAGGAAGGACTTTTTCTAACACATTTAGTTTATCTGCCAACCTAGCAGCAACATCCCAACTTGCATGGTCATTCCATAAAATAGAATCCAACATTAAGGCGTAAACAGCAAAGGTTACTTCCGACTTTTTCATTTTTAGCAGTCCACCGTTATATAGTTTTTTTCTCACCTTTTCACTATGGACTCTTAATTCATCAAAAGCCTGCTTGCTACTTGAATTAACGCCCTCCATTATTACACCACCATACTCTTCTATACTCCAAGTCAAGTTGTGTTTTTTAAGATATTCATCTAGTTGCATTTGACTTGTGGCATTCCATGACTGAACTATTCGAGTATGCTTCGCACTAACAGCATCAAAAATCGCTATATCTTTATGATTTGTTTCGACAAGAACGGGCCAATGTATTTCTACACCAGACCATCTTACTCTAGCTTCGAATGTAGGCAATACATTTTTTAAGGCATTTCTAGAGAAGCAAGGCATCATCATTTCCACAAAATTCGTATAACGAAGGATGTAAAAAGGATGAAAAGCCGTATGCTTGTAAGTATAATAGGACATTACCAAAGATGGTTGTGCTATCTTCAACTGATACTTTCTCATCATTGCGAAAAGCCTATTTACATCCTCCGTACTAATCACTATATCATCGTCTAACAAGAAGAAATATTCATATTTTTCCAGCAGTTCTGGGTGACGCTGAAGGTAGCGGTAGGTCATATCCATCTTATATCCTGCATCACAAGCTATAAAATCCGTATCATTACAAAACTTGTTGTAGGAGCCATCATAAATGAGCAAGTGCAAGTCGAAGTCGGCATCGCCTTTTAGTAATTGGCGATGCAAGCTGTCCTTGCCTGCTGTAACAAACACAGCGTTTTTCTTATATGAACCATCCTGTCTTACTTTTTCCTCCTTTACAGGATGAAACAGATAGTTCTTCCTGTCATCAGGCAATATTGGGGCAATGCGCATTGAAGTCTGGTCATAAAACTTAACTTTATTTTCAGACTTTACGAATGAACCATCTCCCCCAAAGTCCTCTATACGAAATCCCTTACTAAACAATAAGGTAGGGAAAAGGACTTCATGATGTCCCATCCAACCTTCTCTCAGATGTCCATCAATACATACCAATGCCTGATGAGACAGACGATAGATGGGATTAAAAGAACGCAAAAGCTTATCCTCAGAAATTGCATTTTCGCCCGCTTTAAGATAAGTCCACCAATACCAATTAGGATTTTCCTCTTTAGTCTCAAAAACAGAAGACAGGAAATCAGATGTGTTCGAAGCAAAGCAATTGAAGAAATCTTTCCATTCTCCTGAAAATCGGACATCATCCTCTACTAGCCAATAATAATCATATTCTTGATTCTCTTTAAAGAATTTCAAGAGAGGGAAATGATTACTACCTGGTACTAGTTTACCCTTTTCTATCGGAGTATATCCCAAATCATCAAGAATGTCAGAAGTAAAGACAAAAAGATTCTTTATAGCTTGCAAAACTACAGGCAATTCATTACCTTGCTGATGGTATGCAAAATACACATCAGCCTCCCCCTGTAGGGATTGTTCCAAAGCATGAAAGGCACTTAACGTCCATTCATTGCTTTTGTTAGTTAGATATAATACAGCCTGTTTCATTTGTATCTATATTTCTATTTTCGATTTCTACTAGAGACTGATTTCTCCCTTGTAGGATACACCATTCACTTCTATCAATAGCTCGTATTGACCATGCACATCTGATGGTAGGACAACGACTTCTTGTGACGATGCCACACAAATATCAATATCTTTTTCATTAGATTTTTTTGTTTGCAAAGATAATATTTTCCGCAAATTAGATATATCACATCTGCTAATTTTAACATTTCACGTTTTCACAAGGAGCTGCATAACACCATAAATAACAAGTAATTATATAACCTTTTCACAATTTCACAAATTAACCATCTATTTGAATTTTACGTATTTCATCATCAAATTTGCTCGTTGTCATATCCCTGTCGAAAATTTTTTTAGCCAAACGTTTTCTTATGTTCGAGATGTTTGATGATGACATATTCATCAACATCTTCATCTGATTAGGAGTAAAACCTAACCAAACCAACATACATATCCTGTACTCATTCTCGTTTAACTTACAATGTTTTTCCAATGTCACTCCAAATTGCTTGAAAAATGAATTGAAAATATTTTCCAATGTATCCCATTGTCGGAAAGAAGGCTCTATACCTTTTTCTGCCAACTGCTTAAATTTTATAACCATAGCTTTGTGCTGGAGCTCCTCACATTTTTCATTTTCCTCATAGGGTTCGTCGTTAACCAACACATCAATTTCATCCTTCAGCATCTTTATTGATCTTTCCTTATCCAATACCAAGGAAGATTTTAAAGAGAGTTCTTCTTTCATTTTTGTCAATTCATCCTGGCCTTTCAATAATTCTAGTTCCTTCAAGGCTATTTGCTGCTTAACAAACAACATCTGTTCTTTTCTTATCAATCTTTCTTTTCTTATATTTTTAACATATAGCATTATCGCAATAGCAAATATACCAACTATTATTGTCAGAAGAATAATAATTATATGAGCATTATCTTTCTCGACTTCTTGCACTCTGGCTTTTCTTTGCCATAAAGAGTAATTATACAAAGCATTCGTTTGTGACATAGCTTCGACCTCATCATGCATCCTTACACTATCGCTGTATTGGATAAATAAATCAGCATACTTTATTATAGAATCCAATTGATGCTTCTGCTTGTAATATCTATACCATCCGTCAAAAGCTATTCTTTTGGTATTAACACTCTCTGCCATATTCAAACATTTTTGAAAATAGACTTTAGCAGAATCTAAATGTATATTTAGATAATATAGTCCTTTAGCATAAAAATAGGAATCATAACGAATACTCGGATTCAATTTTCCATCAAAATATCCTGATTTATTTTCATATATGTCTATATATCTTTTGACTTTAGCATATTGTTTTGTCTGAATCAAAGACAACATAGGTACTCCTAAAGAACGAGCCGCCTCCTTAGCATAACCGTATTTCTTATATTTTTTGTATATCTCCTCAAATTGTTCTATAACTTTCAGAGGAGGCATAAACTTAGGCAATATGTTTACCTGAGCTTCTGCAGATATCAAAGCACCCAATGTATCTTTGGCAAGCCAAGAATATTTTTCTGATTTTCTATAAGAATCTTTTGCATTTAATATCATCCTTTTCCTTTGATATTCCTCTCCTATTTGTCCATACACCCTCGCTAGTGTAAGATAATCACAATCTCGGCTTGTAGTATCAGCTTGCTCTACCGCCAGAAGATAGTTCTCCAAGGATGCAGGAGAGTCATCAAGATCACGATAGGCACAACCCAAGAGATAATAAGCAAGCATACGTTCGTTGGCTGAGCCATGCTTGTCGTAATAGGCTACCACTTGCTTCATCACACTATCCGTGGTAAAATCGACAAATCCTTTGTTCATACCCTTGGCATAAATAAGCTGATAGCGCATTTGCTCTCTCTTAGACATATCGGGATATTGACGACACAACTTATCCAGTATAGCAAGGGCGACTCGTGCCGAGTCTTGATTTTTCTCCATCAAACTATCAGCATGAGCTATCGACTGTTCTATCTTCTTATTGCCGCAACTAGACATAAGTAAAAGTGACATGATACATACAATCAAATATGTTACGTACTTCATATCTTTTCTGTTTTAAATTTCACTGAAAACATGATTATTTTTGTCCATCCACAAATCGATACTTCACTCTCGCCATCGGATAGTTGTCATTCAGACGGAGGATGATGCGATACACGTTGTCTTTCCACTGCGTCTTCATGATGCCATCCGTCATCTGCACCTTTTCCACAGAAGCAGAAAGATACTGAGCATCATATTCCAAGCGAACAGCACCATTCTGCAACAAGATGCGACCTGCCTTCTGCACCACAGGTTTGCCATACGCCATGAGGATGATTTGGTTATCGAAGACCTGACCATTCAAACGGTCTTTCTCGATTTCCAAGGAGTCGAGCTTGTATTGCTCGGTCACTTCTACCCAATCATACTCTCTATCAAGGGCTATCGTACGCTTCCAACTATCCACATGGGCAGCCTCGGTGTATGCTTTTTCCAAGTTCAAGGTAAGAGAAGATTCTGATGCATCAGCCACATGGCTCACCTTGTCGGCACGATACTTCTTGCCGTCTTTCTGCTCCATACCGTTAATAATCGGAACGTTGTGGTAAGCCGATCGGCAATTCATCAGTTCGAAACGGCGAGAGCTAAACGACTGGGAGGTATAGGTGTCACGCCCCAAGTCGATGACCACGGGCTGATTGTTGTGATAAACGATGAAGTTGCCAATGTCGTTGTGATTATGGCTCTCGGCATTGTTGCCACCCTTTGCCGCAACAAACCAATGCTTGTTGCTCGCCACCATGATTTGGGAGTTCTCCAGATAAGCATCCTCCGTTCGGGGCTGCACCGCCTGGGTCTGCTGATACTGAGGCAACATGGAGAGAAGCATCAACTCCCTGCCCAACTTCGGATAGTTGCCCGATTTCAGGAAAAGTGTGGATGGTTTCTGCAAATACAGATACTTCTTGCCCACATATGCCGCCAACTGCATCATCTGCTCGTTCTGGAGGTAAGCTCCGTATGGGAAGAGAATGTTGATGTTAGGCGTATTCTTCGCCTGGGCATCAGAGAAATTTACGAAGGTAAGGTCGTCGATGTACATCGTGGTGATGAACCTGCCCATATTCTCCACCTTTTTCTTCTGTGCATCATTCAGTTCTAGCTTCGCCTGTTTCGGAGCGAACTGCATAAAGTAGAGCGACTCGAAGAATGAGGCACCGGCACAATCCCAATAGCTCACGCCTTCCTCGCATCCACCATCATCGGGATAGCCTTTCATAAAGGTACGCAAGCATTGCTGTACACCCTTGAAGGCAGCGTCACGCTTCTTGCCGTCCTGCTCACAGATGAGAGCAGTCTCCAGCCAGTTGCTCGTAATCCAGGTGTTCCAGTTGTTGGCATTGTTCTTCCATCCTTGTGGCTGGTTCAAGGTAGGTTCCAAGAAACGGCGTTCTATCTCCATTCTAACGGCATCCGAAAGTCCCTTTTCCTTTTTGTTGATTTCGTCTTCGAGCATATAGAGCGTCCAAGCCAGCATTCCGGCTGTCTCGGCATTAAAGAGATCCACGGGCTGGATATCTCGCTCGGGATGGTCTTTTGGGTAATGCGCAGGGATTCCCCACCAAGATTCCTTCTCGATGAAATAATGGAGTCCCTTGCGGATGGAAGGCAAAAAACGTCCCTTACCCTGCATGATTTCCGCCATCACCAAGCAGACGAACTGCTTGCGGATGCCGAAGCTCGCCGCCTCGTATCGGGTACGATTACCATTGGTGCGAAACTCCGCAAACATAGTATTCGGGATGGCATTCCAAGGCTTATTGTTATAAAGATTGCCCAGACGGATATAGTCGTTGCGCATAGCAAGGGGCACTTGCTTCAGCCAATACTTATCCTTTGCCTTTGGGAAAGGAGCGAACGTCTCATCTGCCCTCATCGCCATCGCAGAAAGCAAGAGGCACACTAAAACCAAACACTTTGCAAATATCTGTTTCATCATTTCGTTTTTAGGAAAAATTGTTACCATTATTGATTACTTGTTTTGATTGCTCGTATCGAATACTTAATTACTCGTATCGAATACTTGGTTACTCATATTGATTACGTTGGCAAAAGTAACAAATAAAAATAAGAACAAAGGGAAGAAATAGGCAAAATATGTACATAAAAACGTTAAAAATCTTCCCGTGGAAGTTTTTTTAGGAAAAATCAGCTTCGTTTCGCAAAATTAACACTGAAAAACATCCTTTCTATACAGAAAAAGCTTATCTTTGTAAATTGAATATAGGTTGAATAAACAATAACCCAAAAAGTAACTAACAATAAAAAATAAAGAAATAGAACTATGCGTGTAATAATCGAAAATGACTACAAAGCACTGTCTGAATGGGCAGCCAACCACGTGATCGAAGCCATCAATGCGTTTCATCCTACAGCACAGAATCCCTTCGTCTTGGGATTGCCTACAGGTTCTTCGCCAGAGGGTATGTACGCCAACTTGGTAAAGGCAGTGAAGGAAGGCAAGGTTTCCTTCAAGCACGTCTTGACATTCAATATGGATGAATATGTAGGTTTGCCAGAGTCTCACCCAGAGAGCTACCACTCTTTCATGGCTCGCAACCTCTTCGACCACATCGACTGTCCTAAGGAGAACATCCACATTCTGAATGGAAACGCCGAGAACCTGGCTGAGGAATGCGCCCACTATGAGCAGATGATAGAGGATGCCGGCGGCATCGACCTCTTCATCGGCGGCATCGGTCCTGACGGTCACATCGCCTTCAACGAGCCTTTCTCTTCTCTGAGCTCCCGCACTCGTGTCAAGACCTTGACCACCGACACCCGCATCGCCAACTCTCGTTTCTTCGATGGCGACATAAGCAAGGTGCCAAGCACTGCCCTCACCGTAGGAGTCGGCACCGTGATGGATGCCAAGGAAGTGATGATTCTCTGCAATGGTCATGGCAAGGCTCGCGCCCTGCAGGCTGCCATCGAGGGACCAGTGACACAGGCTTGGACCATCAGTGCACTGCAAACCCACAAGAAGGGCATCATCGTTTGCGATGAAAGCGCTTGCGACGAGTTGAAAGTTAGCACTTATAAGTACTTCAAGGATATAGAGAAAGACAATTTGTAAGTTGGCAAAACATTGACAATTTGTCAATCCTGCATAAATGCAATAAAAAAAGCTTGGGCAATGCGTTTGCCCAAGCTTTTTTATTTTTACTTTATTATCGGATATATTTTCTTTCGTTACTTATCCAACATCGACAAGCTCTGGATAAACCAAACGTTCATCTCGTTGGCGCCACGATGATTCCATGCATAGTAAGGAATCAAGGTAAGCTTGTCGTTCTTCACAGAGATGCCATTGGCACCCTCTTCCAATACCTGCGCATCGGTCTTGATCGCTTTCACAGAGAAGGCAGGAGCACCCTTGGTCTCTGTATTCTGGATGCTGTAGTTATCAACCAATGTGAAAGTAGGCTTCTTAGCCATCACGGCACGGAGCACAGGCTCATTGTTGTTATCCACAGCCTCAGCGCAATATACCAATGGACCACGCTCCACAGCAACCTTGCCCTTGTCGTCAGCTACCTTGTTATTAGCTACCACTGTGCGGATAGGCATGTCGAAGTGGATGCGGATGACATCGCCCTTCTTGATGTTCTTCACAGGCAGATAGCCCTTGTTGGCATCGAGGTCAGCCTCCACAGCCTTGCCATTCACGGTTACTGTGTAAGCAGGTTTCTCGGCATCGCTATACTTATAGAGGTCACTAGGCACCACCTGATTGCGAACCCATCCTGGGATACGAACGAGCAAGTTGGCATTCTTCACACCACTCTTCTTCACTGCAATCTTGATGTCGCCGTTCCAAGGATACTCGGTGGTCTCTTCGAGAACTACATCCTTGCCTTGTACCTTGATGGTAGAGGTGTTGCCTGCGAAGAGGTTCACGTAGATATTGTTGTCCTTCACGCCATAGAGATAACCAGGAACGGAAGGGATGAAACGACACAAGTTGCTAGGGCAGCAAGCGCATCCGAACCAAGGCTGGCGAGTCTTGGTGTTGTCGGCGTTGAAGGCATACTTGCCATCGCTTGACAGTGGGTTAGGATAGAAGAAACGTCCACCGTCCATGCTCATACCTGAGATGACACCATTATACAAGGTACGCTCCAAACAGTCGATATACTTGCTCTCGCCATGAAGCAAGAACATACGCTCGAAGAGATAAACCATAGAGATGGCTGCGCAAGTCTCGTTATAGGCAGTCATGTTTGGCAACTCGTAGTTCTCACCGAAAGCCTCGCCCCAATGGCGGGCGCCTACACCACCTGTGAGATAGTACTTCTTGCCCACGATGTTATTGAAGATGCGGTCGATGACCTGCATATAGGCAGAATCCTTGGTCAAGGCAGCCACATCGGCGATACCGGCATACATATAGCCAGCACGAACAGCATGGCCTACAGCCTCTTTCTGTTCCAAGATAGGAGCCTGACTCTGTGAATATGAGTTGCGGATATGAGTCTTGCCACGATAGTCGAGCAGATACTTAGCCTCATCGAGATACTTCTTCTCGCCAGTCAAGGTATAGAGACGAGCCAAGGCCATCTCTGCGATCTGGTGGCCAGGCACGA